>Ga0325401_1007116_pt1 | contig 10856 bp, 9 predicted proteins | sample PopdelMetagenome_FD_205666 | JGI IMG/M metagenome (GOLD analysis project Ga0325401, IMG submission 205666) | Populus deltoides microbial communities from Bellville, Georgia, United States - Xylem-PdKOR-R2 | ecosystem: Host-associated > Plants > Phyllosphere > Stem > Wood/Secondary xylem | place...
CAGTCCCCTGCGGGTCCAGGGGCCTCAGGCTCCTGGCGGGTGAGGTCCGGAGAGGGCAGAGCCGTCTTCGGTCCCGCAGGCGCGGGATCAAGCGCCCCCGCGGTTGCCCCCACCCATCCCCCTACGGCATGTACCCCGTGGCCTGATCCAAGGGTTGCCCCGCATGTCCCGCACCTTCCGCCTCGCCGCCGCCCAGATGGGTCCCAACCAGCGCGCCGACACGCGCGAGGCGATCCTCGCCCGCATGATCGCCCTGCTGGAGGAGGCGGCCGCCGGGGGCGCGACGCTCGTCGTCTTTCCCGAGCTCGCCTTCACCACCTTCTTCCCGCGCTGGCTGCTGGAGGGCGAGGCGCTCGACGCCCACTACGAGGCGTCCATGCCCAACCCGGCGGTGCAGCCGCTGTTCGACCGGGCGCGGGCGCTCGGCGTCGGCTTCTACGTCGGCTACGCCGAGCGCACGCCCGAGGGGGTGCGGTACAACAGCGCCGTCACCGTCGGCCCGGACGGCGCGATCCTCGGCAAGTACCGCAAGGTCCACCTCCCCGGATCGGTCGAGCCGCGCCCCGGCGACCGCTTCCACCAGCTCGAGAAGCGCTACTTCGCCTACGGCGACCTCGGCTTCCCCGCCTTCCGCGGGCCAGGGGCCTGGGGCGCGCCGGTGATGGGGATGCTCGTCTGCAACGACCGCCGCTGGCCGGAGGCCTGGCGCGTCTACGCGCTGCAGGGCGTGGAGCTGATGGTGATGGGGTACAACTCCGCCGCCTACGACCCGAACGGCGGCAGCACCGAGAACGAGTCGATCCGCACCTTCCACTCGACGCTCGCGGCCCAGTCCAACGCCTACATGAACGCCACCTGGGCCGTCTCCGTCGCCAAGGCGGGGAACGAGGACGGCTCGGGGCTCATCGGCGGCTCCGTCATCGTCGATCCCAACGGCGTCGTGGTGGCGCAGGCCACGACCCTCGGCGACGAGGTGCTGATCGCGGAGATCGACCTCGACCTCTGCCGCCAGGGCAAGGAGAAGATGTTCAACTTCGCCGTCCACCGCCGCCCGGAGCACTACCGCCGCATCGTCGAGCAGGTGGGCGCCGAGCCGCCGGCCTGACGCCCGCGCGGCCCCCTCTCCGCGCCCCTCCGGCCCGGCGCTACCCCGCCAGGGCCGCCTCCCGCAGCCGGTCGAGCGTCCCGACCATGCCGCGCGCCGCCTCCAGGGCCTCCGGCTGGCGGGGGTTGCGGGTGGTGACGTCGCCGTAGCGGTCGCGCATGTCGCGCACGGCCGCGCGGTAGGTGTCGTTGCCGGTGAAGTCGGCCGGCGCCCGCTCGACGACGTGGCGGGCCTCGGACATGGCCTGCATGAGCGCCTGCATGGCGGGCGACGTCGCCCCGGCCTGGGCCGGCGCCGCGCCGCCGGCCTCGATGCGGGGGATCGCCTCGCGGACCGCGTTCGCCGCGCGCCCGAGCATCTCGGCGTAGCCGCGCCGGTCCGTCGCCTGCGGCGTGGGGGTCCGCGAGTCGGCGGTGTCGGCGCCCGGCCGGGCCGGTGCCGCGGCGCCGGGGGCGGCGGTGTTGGGCATGACCGCCCCGCCCGGCGACTGCGCCGCGGCGCCGGCGAGCGCGGCGAGGCAGAGGACGGGCGCGGCGATGAGGGTGGCGGGGATGCGCATGGGGGGCCTCCGTGGGCGATCCGGGCGTGGACGGCCCGGGCGTTCGTCACACCGGAACGTCCGTTCCCCCGGGGACGGCGCGTCCGGGCCCGGTCACGTGGGCGCGATACCCTCCGTCAGGACCCGGCGATGGTGAAGCGCAGGAGCCGCGCCGCCCGGTCGGCGAGCGGCGCCGGCAGGAGGGAGAGGGCGCGCAGCCCCACCGCCAGCGGCAGGGGAAAGGCGACGGCGGCGCGCCCGGCGCGAAGGGCGCGCTCGGCGCGGTCGGCGGCGGCGTCGACCGTCAGCAGGAAGGGGCGGGCGCCCCGCCAGTTGTCGCCCATCGCGCTGCTGAAGAAGCCGGGGGCGATGAGGGTGACGCCGACCCCGCTGCGGGCGAGGTCGGCCCGCAGCCCCTCCCCCCAGGCCCAGAGCCCGGCCTTGGAGGCGCAGTAGCCCGGACTGTCCGGCAGCCCGCGGAAGGCGGCCACCGACGCCACCAGCCCGATCCGCCCCGCCCGCCGCGCCCGCATCGCCGGCAGCAGGGGCGAGACGAGGTGGACGGCGCCCATCAGGTTCACCCCGACCTGCGCCGCGACGTCGTCCGCCGTCTCCCGCGCCCCGTCCGGGCGGCGGCCGGCGGCGATGCCGGCGTTGGCGACCACGAGCGCCGTCGGCGCCTCCGCGTCCCAGGCGAGGACCGCGCGCGCCACCGCCGCCGCGTCGCGCACGTCGAGGGCGGCCACGCGCACCGCGGCGCCGCGGGCCTCGCAGGCGGCCGCCGTCTCGCGCAGCCCGGCCTCCCCGCGCGCGAGCAGCCCGAGCGTCACCCCGGGGGCCGCGAAGCGCCGTGCCAGCGCGGCGCCGAGCCCGCGCGAGGCGCCGGAGACGATCACGCCGCCGGTCAGCATGGGGGAGACCTCCTGGGTGTGGCGCTGGCGGCCCCGAGGGCCGCCGCCCCTTGGAACCCCGCCGGGACCCCGGCGGGGGTCCCGGACCCAGCGTTCAGGCTGCCGCGGGTGCGATGGGACAGAGAGGCCGCTAGACCCCATCGCGACCGTCCTGACCTCTCCGGGCGCCTCGGGTCGTGGACCCGAGGCGTGGGCGGGTTCAGCAAGCGCCTGCAACCACCCGGAAAAAGATGATGGAGGGGGTTCCAGGGGGAGGAAGAATTCCTTCTTCCTCCCCCTGGCCACGGAGGGCCACCGAAAGGCCAGGACACCCTCACCGCCGCCCCCCGAACCGGGCGAGGGCGCCGCGCACCCAGCCCTCGATCCCGCGGTGGATCGTCAGGGGGGAGATCCGCCACGCGGAGGGCTCGTCCAGCCGGTCGAGCATCACCTCCACCGGGCAGGGCAGCAGCGTCACCGGGTCCACGTAGCGCGGGTAGAGGATGAGGGTGGCCGCGACGAGCTCGTCCACCGTGCGGGGGACGCCGCGGCGGCCGCTGGGAAGGGGTGCGCGGTCCTCGGTCAGGCCCCAGCCCGCGTAGAAGGGGGTGCCCCAGCAGGTGACCGGCACGCCGCGAAGGATCGCCTCGAAGCCCGAGAGGGAGGTGAGGGTGTGGAGCGCCGCGACGCGCGGCAGGAGCGCGGGCAGGGGCACGCCGCCCGCGACCGCGTCGGCCAGCCCGGCGAGGTCGGCGGGGCGCAGGCGGCCGCGCCGGAACCCCGCCTCCAGGTCCGGGTGGGGCTTGTACAGGATGAACGCGTCCGGCCGGGCCGCGCGCACCGCGCGCAGCAGGTCGAGGTTGCCGCGGATCGCGCCGCCGCCGAGGCGGACGGAGGCGTCGTCCTCCACCTGGCCGGGGACGAGGATCACCTCCCGCCCCCCCGGCCGGTCCGGCGGCAGGTCGGGGGGGGCGGCGGAGGCGGCCAGGTTGTACTTCGACACCCCGCGCCGGACGATCTCGGCGCGCAGCCGGGCGGCGCGGGCGAGGAGGTCGGGCGCGAAGCCGCCCCGCAGGAGGAGCGACTCGAGGCCGGAGGGCTGCCGCGGGTCGTAATGCGCCCCCGCGGGGTCGAGGCAGTAGGAGGCGCCGGGCAGGAAGCGCGCCCCGAGCCCGCGGGAGCGGACGAAGCCGTCCTCCAGCAGGCGCAGCTCCGTGCCCCCGGCCCGGATGGCGCCGGCCGCGGCGTCGGGAAGGGAGGCGGCCCAGGCCACCACCGCCCCGCCCTCCGCGCGCGCGCGCGCCGCCGCGCGGGCAGGGTCGCCCTCGAAGGCGGGGGCGCCGCCGCCGTGCGCCAGCGCGGCCGCCACCTGCCGGCGCTTCCAGCGGGCGATGCCGAGGGCGGCCGAGACGCCCCTGTTCGACCGCTCGACCTCCGCCCAGTCCGCCAGCAGGTCGAGGGCCTCCGCCCGGCTCCAGGGGCGGCGGCGGAAGGGGTCGGCCGCCCGCGTCCGCGCCAGCAGGGGGGCGAGGTGGGGGCCCTCCCGGTCGTGCGGCACGCCCGCGGCCTCGGCGAGGGCGGCCATGCGCGGGTCCGCGCCGTGGAGCGAGGCGGCGGCGTCGAGCAGCGTCCAGGGGGCGAGGGGCGTGGGGAGGCGCCGCGCGCCGGGCACGTCCGGCAGGGTGAGGCCGATGGCGGGGCCGGCGGCGGGGCGCCCGAAGGGGTCGCGTGCCAGGATCACGGGCCGGCCCGTGGCGCGGGCGGCCGCGAGCGCCGACGCGGCCCGGGCGGCGTCGCGGGGATCGTCCCCAGGGTCGAGGACGACCGCGGCGGCGCGGGCGGGCAGGCCGAGCGAGTCGCCGCCCGGGTCCGGCAGGCCGGGCGGGCCGCCGAGCCGCCGGCGCGCGACGAGCGCGGCGAGCGCCGCCGCCTCCCCGGCCGCGAGCGGGGGACCGTCCTCCGCCACGATGAGGGGGGGGGCGTCGCGGCCGTCGAACCGGGGCGGGGCGAAGGGGTCCAGGACGAAGGGCGGGACCGTCCCCGCCGCGCCGGCGACGACCGCGCGCTCCGGCCAGAAGGCGGGCAGGTGGGGCCAGCGGAGCAGCAGCCCGGGCGGCAGCGGAAGGGGCGTCGGACCGCCCGGGGCGGGGTCTCGGGCGGTCATGGAGATTTTGCCTGCGGGGGCACGATAGGATAAGCTGCCGCCATGAAGCATGCCATGCCTGCCGGCACGGCGAGGGTCCCGCCCCGCGCGGTCATCCCCGCCCGGTCCGGGCTTCGCCGCGCATCGACCCTCGCGGTCCTGGTCCTGGCCGGCTGCTCCGGGTCGGACGGCCTGTCCGGCGGAAGCTGGTGGAACCCGATCGGCTCCCGCCCGACCTCGCCCCCGCCCGCGACCGACGTGGTGCTGCCCGTCCGGGCCGGCGATCCCCTCGCCGCCTTCGCCGCCCGCGCCCGGATGGGCCAGACGGAGACGGTGTCCGCCGCCGAGGGCGGGCGGCCCGTCACCGCGCGGCTCGTCCGCGCCTACAACGCGGCCTCAGGACGGGAGTGCCGGGAGCTGCAGTTCGGCTCCTCCGCCGTGCCGGGGGGCGCGCCCGGCGCCACCTACTGCAACGACCCGGCCCAGGGCTGGGTTGCGGCCCGCGCCCTGCTGCGGGGCGGCGCGGTCTACCGGCCGTGAGCGCCTCCGCCCTCAACGTCCCCGTCCCGCCCGAGCGTCAGCGGCGGGGGCACTGGCTGGTCGAGGGCTTCCTGACCCAGGGCCGGGTCATCGGCGCGCTCATCATGCGCGAGCTGCAGACGCGGTTCGGACGCCACAACCTCGGCTTCCTGTGGCTGTTCTTCGAGCCGCTCTTCCTCGGCCTCATGGTCGGGCTGATCCACATGGCGCACGGCCGCACGCTGCCGGGCGGGGTGAACCCGTTCCTGTTCGCCCTCGTCGGCTACGTGCCGTTCTTCATGTTCCGCTCGATCGTCAACCGGGCGGGCAGCGCGCTGCACTCGAACCTCACCCTGCTGTTCCACCGCCAGGTCACGCCGGTCGACGTCATCCTGTCGCGCAACCTGCTGGAGGCGGCCTCCGTCACCGGGGTGATCGTGCTCATCCTGGCGGTCGCGGCCTGGGCGGCCGAGGTCTGGCCGGCGAATGCCGGCCTCATCTTCGTGTCCCTGATGCTGATGTTCCTTCTCTGCAACGGCATCTCGATGATGGTGGCGGCCGCGGTGTCGCGCTGGGAGGGGGCGGACCGGCTGGTGCATCCCCTGACCTACCTCGCCATGCCGCTCTCGGGCGCCTTCTACGCGGTGCAGTGGATGCCGCCCTCGGTGCGCGAGATCCTCCTGTGGAACCCGCTCGTCCACGTGCACGAGGCGATCCGCGCCGGGATGTTCGGCGACGCCTTCATCTCCTACTACGACCTCTCCTACGTCGTCTGGTGCATCATGATCGTGACCCTGCTGGGCCTGGCCGCCCTGCGCGGGGCGCGGCGCAAGCTCGAGATCTTCTGAGCCCGGCATGGTGCCCCCCGTCCGTCCGGCGTCCCCTCCTCCGGCGCCCCGCCCCGCGCCCCCTGGCGCGGCCCCTCCCCCGGCGGCCTCTCCGCCGGCCGATCCGTGGCGCTGATCCTGGAGGACGTCTGGAAGTCCTACCCCGTGCGCGGCGGGCGGCGGGACATCCTGCGCGGCATCAACGCGACGATCGAGCGCGGCGACGCGGTCGGCATCCTCGGGCGCAACGGCGCGGGCAAGTCCACCCTCATGCGCGTCATGTCCGGGGTCGAGAGCCCGACCCGCGGGCGGGTGCGGCGGGAGATGTCGGTCTCCTGGCCGCTCGGCTCGGGCTTCGGCCTCCAGGCCAGCCTCTCGGGCGCCGACAACGCCCGCTTCATCGCCCGCATCTACGGCCAGGACGTGGCCGAGACGCTCGACTTCGTGCAGGCCTTCTCCGAGATCGGGCAGTACTTCTACGAGCCGGTCCGCACCTACTCCGCCGGGATGATGGGGCGCCTCCTGATGGGGCTGTCCTTCTCGGTGAAGTTCGACTGCTACCTCGTCGACGAGATCATCTCCGCCGGCGACCAGCGCTTCGTGCAGCGCTGCCAGGCCATGCTGGAGGAGCGGCTGGGCAACGCCTCGCTCCTGATGGTCTCGCATTTCGCCGACCACATCAGGCAATATTGCCGCACCGCCGTCGTGCTCCGGAACGGCCAGCTCGAGCTGTATGAGGATCTCGATGAAGGTATCGCCGTCTATCAAGGCCTTTGACCCGGCCGAGCCGGGCGTCTCCGTCCCGGCCCGCGCGCGGCAGCCCTCCGCGCTCGCCCGCAAGCTGCGCAAGTGGCGCGGCTTCCTTCTCGTCGTCGCGCTGCCCACCCTGCTCGCGGCCGGCTACCTCTACGGCGTCGCGGCCGGGCAGTACGCCAGCGAGGCGCGCTTCCTCGTGCGCGGCCCGGCGGCGAACGCCACCGGCGGCACGCTCGGCACGGCGCTCGCCGGCGCGGGCTTCAAGCCGGCGGCCGAGGAGGCGCTCGCGGTGCGCGACTACCTCGGGTCCCAGGACGTGGTGCGCGAGATCCGGCGCTCGGTCGACCTCGTCTCGATCTGGCGCCGGCCGGAGGCCGACCTCGGCGCCATGCTCTGGACCGCCGAGCCCACCATCGAGGCCCTCACCCGCTACTTCCGGCGCATGGTGACGGCCGACTACGACAGCGACTCGAGCACCGTCTCGCTCCAGGTCCGCGCCTTCCGCGCCGAGGACGCCCAGGCCGTGGCCGAGGCCCTGCTGCGCGCCTCCGAGAACCTCGTGAACAACCTCAGCGAGCGCCAGCGCGGCGACACGCTCGGCGACGCCCGGCGCGAGGTGGAGATCGCCGAGCAGCGCGTGGTCGCCGCCCGCGCCGCCCTGACCGCCTTCCGCCAGGAGGGCCGCGCGCTGGATCCCACGACCGAGAGCGCGGCCAACATGGGCACCGTCACCGGCCTCGAGGGGCTGCTCACCGGGGCGCGGGCCGAGCTGCGCGAGAAGCTCTCCTACATGCGTCCCGACAACCCCCAGATCACGAACATCCGCAACCGCATCTCGGCGCTCGAGAGCCAGGTGGCGGCCGAGCGCCAGCGCCTGACCAGCGGCGACCAGTCCGCCCCGCAGCAGCTCGCCGGCTACGAGCGCCTGATGCTGGAGCGCGAGTTCGCCGACCGCCAGCTCGGCTCGGCCGTCTCCAGCCTCGAGATGGCGCGGATCAACGTGGTGCGCCAGCAGCTCTACCTCGCCCGCGTCACCCAGCCGCAGATCGCCGAGAGCGCGCTCTACCCGCGCGCCCTCTTCACCGTCGCGAGCGTCTTCGTGGTCCTCCTCGTCGCCTACGGCATCGGGTCTCTTATCTTCGCGGGGTTCCGTGAGCATGCCGGCTGAGCGGCGACCGATGCGACGTCCCTTCCCTCTCCTCGGCCTGCTCGCCGCCCTCGTGGCGGCGGGGGGAACCGCCCTCGCCCAGTCCGGCGGCACCCTCCAGCAGCCCGTGCCGGGCCGGCTCGGCCCGCAGATGGCGCAGGCCTCGCCCGTCCCCTCGGGGGGCGCCTCGCCCGGCTCCTCGGCGTCGGCACTGCTGCCCGACAACACCGCGACGTCCCGCCTCGGCACCACGACCGAGGCCGAGGGCGGCCCGCTCGTCAGCGGCCCGCTCGGCGAGCCGCTCCGCACGCCGGGGCCGTCCACCGCCGTCTTCGGCGCCTCCCTCTTCACCCGCGGGGCGCCCGCCTCGGCCGACGCGCCGAACCCGAACTACGTCATCGCCATCGGCGACCGCGTCTCCGTCCGCGTCTGGGGCGCGGTCGAGTCCGAGGCCCTCGGCACGGTGGACGCCGACGGCAACCTCTTCCTCCCCTCGATCGGCCCGATCCGGGTGGCCGGCACCCGCGCCGGCGACCTCCAGCGCGTGGTCGAGACCGAGGTGCGGCGCATCTACACCTCCCAGGTGCAGGTCTACGCCGTGCTGATGAACGTCAACCGGATCGGCGTCTTCGTCACCGGCTTCGTCCGCTCCCCCGGCCGCCACGTCGGCACGGGCCTCGAGAGCGTGCTCGACTACCTGCTCCGCGCCGGCGGCGTGGACCCCGCGCGGGGGTCGTACCGCGACATCCAGATCCAGCGCGGCGGCCGCACCGTCCAGCGCGTCGACCTCTACCCCTTCCTGCTGACCGGCCGCCTGACGCCCTTCCTGTTCCAGGAGGGCGACACGATCATCGTCGCCCGCCAGGGCGCGCTGGTGTCCGTCGACGGCGCCATCCGCAACAACTACCTCTTCGAGGTGCCGGGCCGCGCCATGTCGGGGGAGGAGCTGATCCAGCTCGCCGGCCCGCTGCCGTCCGCCACCAACGTCGTGGTGCGCGGCACGCGGGACGGCCAGCCCTGGTCCCGCTACACCACCATCACCGAGCTTCGCCGCATCCAGCTCCTCGACCAGGACGTGACGAGCTTCATCACCGACGCGCCGGCCCAGACCATCCGCGTGACGATCGAGGGCAGCCGCATCGGCCCCTCCGTCCTCATCGCCGACCGCGACATCGGCCTCTGCCAGCTCCTCGACCACGTCGCGGTCGATCCCACCCTGGCCGACACCGCCTCCGTCTTCCTGCTGCGGCCGAGCGTGGCCGCCCAGCAGCGCCGCACGATCAACGAGACGCTCGACCGGCTGGAGCGGCAGCTCTTCAACGCCGCCTCCTCCACCACCGGCGTCGCCGAGATCCGCACCCAGGAGGCGGCGCTCGTCTCCCAGTACATCTCCCGCGGGCGGCGCATCCAGCCGGAGGGCCGCCTCGTCGTCTCCGACGGCTCGGGCCGCTGCAACGACACGCGGCTGATCGACGGCGACACCGTCGTCATCCCCGAGCGCAGCGAGGTGGTGCTCGTGGCCGGCGAGGTGACAGCGCCCCAGGCCGTGCTGTGGCGCCCGAACCTCAGGATCGAGGACTATGTGGGGCAGGCCGGCGGCTTCACCCAGCGCGGCAGCCTGTCCCAGATCATGATCCGCCGCGCGAGCGGGGAGCTGGTGCTGGAGCCGACCGTCGGCCCCCGCCCGGGCGACGAGCTGATCGCCTTGCCGCGGCTCGACCCGAAGCTGTTCCAGGTGACGCGCGACATCCTGCAGCTGATCTTCCAGTCGGCGCTCGCGGTGCGGGTGTTCCAGTAGGCGCACCTGTGGCCCCAAGGGGGAGAGAAGGCATTCTCTCCCCCTTGGATCCCCCACTCATCTTTTTCTGGGAGGCTGCCGTGGAATGCGGCCCTCGCCCGCGTAGCGGGCAGCCCCCCTCCAGTTCGGCCGATCGACACGCCCCGCGCCTCGGGTCGTCGACCCGAGGCGAACCACAGCCCCGCATTCCGCGGCAGCCTCCCAGAAAAAGATGATGGGGTGGGTTCCAGGGAGGGGAAGAGTTCCTTCTTCCCCTCCCTGGGCCGCCCGCGCGCCGGATCAGGCCACGGGCCGGGCCGGCACGAGGAGCCGGCTCTCCAGGTACGCCACCCGGTCCCCGAGCGACCCGCCCCGCATCACCGCCACCGACACCGCGCCGACGCCCACCTCCGTCCCCCCGTCCAGCGCGGTTCCCTCGGCCTCCAGCGTGACCTCCAGCGGGCTCTCTCCGGCGCCGATCTCGATCGCCACCTCCCCGGCCGTCGCGATCCGCCGCTCGATCTCCGCCGGCGGCGCGCCGGGGCGTTCCAGCCGGATCGTCAGCGTCCCCCCGGCCCCCGGCGGCGCCCGCAGGGAGAGGGCGACGCGGGCGGGCTCCCCGTCCGGGGCGATCAGGCGCAGCGCCGCGCGGCCCGGCCGCGTCCAGCCGCCCCAGCCCTCCGCCGGGTGCCAGCCGCCGCCGTGCCGCACCAGCTCGGCGCGGGCGAGGCCGGGATGCGGCCCGGGCGAATCGCCGTGCCCCAGGCGGATCGGGTGAAGCGCCGGCAGGGGCGGCGGCGGCTCGCGCTCCCCGGCCGCGAGGCGGCGCGCGGCGCCGAGCAGGTCCTCCGCCACCTCCGACCAGGGCCGCAGCCCGCCGTGGCGCGGGATGCGCGCCGCGGCGGCGGCCAGGCGCGCGGGGTCGGCGATCAGCGCCTCCGCCGCCTCGGCCAGCGCCGCCGCGTCGTCGGGCGGCACGAAGACCGCGCCCTGCCGCCCGCTCTCGCGCAGCGCCGGGATGTCGGACACGACCGGCACGCGCCGGTGCAGCAGCGACTCCGAGACGGGCAGTCCCCACCCCTCGTGCCGGCTGGGATAGAGGGTGAAGAGGCAGCCGCGGTACAGCCGGGCGAGGGCCGCGTCGTCCACCCCGG
>Ga0325401_1007121_pt1 | contig 10853 bp, 6 predicted proteins | sample PopdelMetagenome_FD_205666 | JGI IMG/M metagenome (GOLD analysis project Ga0325401, IMG submission 205666) | Populus deltoides microbial communities from Bellville, Georgia, United States - Xylem-PdKOR-R2 | ecosystem: Host-associated > Plants > Phyllosphere > Stem > Wood/Secondary xylem | place...
GATCCAAGTGAGATCGAAAATAGGGTTGTGGTTGATGGCAACCTCATCACGAGCAGAGGTCCTGGCACCACAATGGAGTTTGCCCTGGGAATCGTGGAGAAGCTGTTTGGGCGTGATAAAGCGCTGGAGCTCGCAAAGCCAATGCTTTTCACACATCCATAGTGCTATTATGTTTGTAACAGTCTATTTTCGGCTCCTTGAAACATGTATTCGATATAAGAAAATGGAATAATTGAATTCATATTTGATTATGAATTCAATTGCTGTCATTCCCTGTACAAATGAGCATTTTCTTTTCTTTAGGGGATATAAATAACTGGCTTTAAAACACTGATTTGATTTTATGTTTCTGTAAATCCATCTCCGAGCAATCATACTGGTCGCTTCAGTCTTGCAGGGTTGATTGGATTCATTGGCCTCCTACTGCCCGTCTATTGCATCGAAGGTCTCCGGCTGATGGGTTTGTCTATGGTTTAAATGAGTCTTCTTTTCCTCGAAGCTAACCGGAAAGATTGGGGAAAGAAGGCCATTTTCTTATCCTCCTCTAGTCCTGTTCTGGTCAAAATAGTGACGAGAATTCAATAGTGACTGGAAGCTTCCTCGAGCTGCTCTTCGGACTGGGAGCCGTGTTCTATAAAGATGGTAGGGCATTAAGAACTTTCAAATTACTCCTTGCAGGTGCCTACACCTCAAGAAAGGGACAGGAAAGGGACAGAAAGAAACTCTCTCCCGTTCGGGGTGTCTCAAAATTCCAGCCTGTGAATTGCTGCTGTCATTATCATTTGACTGGTCGGAACCGAATTGCCTTGTCGATTAGCGAGTTGTGATTGATCTTTATTTGCGTGAGATATAAGAAAGAAAAATATTTGAGAAATACCATCATTTGATGGTATTGTGTTTTAAATGGATATAAGGTAAAATTTGATTTTTTTATATTTTTAGATCTTTTTATATAATAATATAAAAAATATTATAAAAAATAACTCTTCTTATTTTCTCAAGTTTTTAACCTTTTAAATATTATTTATTGATTCCACGCTTTACTAGTAATCTATAGATTGAACTCTAGACAATGAAAGCAGCAGAATGTAATGACGGAGAATGTAATATTTTTTATTTGAAAATATATTAAAAATATATATTTTTTAATTTTTAATTTATGTTTAATATAGTATTTAAAATTATATTTTAAAATAATTTAAAATTTTTAATTAAGATAATATAGCATATATTAAAATAATAAAAAAAATTAATTTAAAAATACATTTAAAAATTAAAATTTTTTTTTTTTAAAATACAAAATCAACAACACACTCGAAAAAGGCAACAACTTCACAGTTTGAACGACGATCATTAAAGACTCCAAGTATGAGAGATCCAGCTCGACCAAGAGATACTCACGTAAGACCGTTTGTTTTTATTGTTACTTCTGCGTTTAAAGTCAACCATGAAAAATAAATATTTTATAACGACTGAAAATTTAATTCATTATGCATGGGCTCAGCAATTTTTGCGTTAAAAACACAGACTCACTGAAAGCAGTACAATGTTATTTTCAGTGTGGAGAGCTCCACTATTCACTTAAGTGAACAGTAAAGACATGCTCCACTGTTCACGTGAATAGTAGCGCATGTCTCTATTGTTCTGGTCGGACCAGGTCCAGTCCAAAACTGAATGCATTGAACCGAGTTCGACCTAATAAAAAAATTAAATTTTATTTTTTATTTTTAATTGTGTTTTATTGATGACGTAATATTTGCAGAATTTGATTGCAATCCTAATTTTGTTCCTGATTATATTTTACCTGATGTTGTTGCGCACTTAAGAAACCAAGGAAACTATAGTCCTTGTCGGATGTATTTCATACATGATGGAATTGCATATAGTTTAATTGAACAATAAAAAATATTTTATATAAAGTATTATTTATTTCATGATGTAATAGTAATAGTTAAATCTACAATATGTAAATTAAAAACCATCAATATATATATATATGTATTAATTATTTTATAACCTCAATTTGAAAAGTATTTTTTAACCAAACACATTAAACTATTTTTTATCCAACCTTAAATTCAACCACGGTTTTAACCAAACATATATAAATATCAAACCAACCTCAACTAAAATTATTTTTTATAAAACAATTTTTTTCAAACTACAATCACAAAAGTTACCACAATACCAAATACATTTTAAAAAATATATCATTATTTGAAGAAATTTCCTCAATTTATACACACACATATATTTTAACAAGTCTATTCTTCAACCATAAGGTATATATAACTTAACTAATTAGGTTATTAGGTTATGAGTTTGTTCCTTAGAGATCATCAGTTCAAGTCCCATAAATTTTAGGGCCACTAGAAATTTATATGGTTATTAATTTCAGAATCTTTAAAATTAGTTGAGATATGCGCACGCTGACTAGTTTCCCACATTAATTTTTTTAAAAAAAGTCTCATTAATCCCAATTTATTCTTATATTTTAGATTATCTTGCAATCTATCATTTTAATACACACACCCAAATTTATGGAAAAACTCATTTAAAAATCTGAACCCAACTAATTTATTAAAAAAAGTAAATTCGAAGAAAAAGAATCACATGTCGGTATTTTCATCTCTTTGGATGATAAATTTGACAGAATGATAGATCAGAGAATGATTCTAAATTAACGGATAAATTGGAAGCAATTAGATTTGAAAAAAAGGATTCAACACTAAAAATAAAATAAAAACATATGTCAAGCAATTATCTTCCCAAAAAAGAATTTACTGTAAATTGATTTTACATAGTTGATATCTAGAATATTATGTTTTTAACACTTAGCTATATTTAGGCTTTCCGAACAGTGTTTTATAAAAATTATTTATATATATATATATTTAAATTATTTTAATATGTTATAATTAAAAATAATTTTTTTTTAAATATTTCCATTTACCCTGAGCAAAATCAACATACCACGTCACCAGTTAAGCCTTCAAGAACATTAACTCCATATATTTTTCTCCTTACAAATGTTAGTTTATAACAGACGTACGGGTGGGATTCAGTAAATATTAAGTAAGGAAGTAAAAACAATGACTGTTTATTTTTTCGTTTTATTTTAATTTATTTATTTGTTAATGTTAAAAACAATTTTTTTTTAAAAAAATATTTTTAATATAAAATCTATTTTAAAAAACAATAATTAACTTAAGGTTGGAGACTTTGACTTTGTGTTTTGTAACTCAATTCCTAGTTTGAATTTATGGAGGCTACCGTCTAAAAGTCTATGTTTCTGTTTCTTCTGTTCTCTTACCTGAACGACCGGATTTCTTTAAGACTCTTCCTCTCTCCCTCATCTGCTTCTGCCTGCATTACAACTTGCTTTGATCTATCCATTTCTGCCACTGCCATTAGCCAACACCAACCGACTAAGGTGATCTAGAGCCATTTATTTGCTTATCTTTTTTATTGCCAATAAACTGTTGCATAATGGAGATACAAAGAAAAGTCATGAACTTGTATTTCAACAACGGCTTAAACAACAAAGTCGGAATCTTTATTTTTCCTTTTTAGTTTTGTGTCTTTACAGCAATCAAAGGAACAAGAAAGAAAGTTTCTTGCTTCTCAATCCTTTGTTTAATGATGTTGAACTAGTAAGCTAGATGATTAGACAGTAGGGTAGGGCTGACATTATTATTTCCTGCTGGCTTTAGAATCTCTTGGATGAAGAGTCTTGTTATCAAGGGCTTAAATTGTGCAAATCCCATGTACAAGTTTAACTCATAAGTTCTGATCCATGTTTTTAGTTCAATACCATAATGGAGTCATCTGGTTCAGCTCAATGAACATCACCACCTTCATTTGATTCAAGTTTTGTTCTTTATGTTCTCTTTATTTCTCGTTATGGTTGTTCAAAGACCATTGTCTTAGTGCCCTTGTTTGAATTTGTTGTGCTTATTTACTCATGCTCTTTGAAGATATTTGTGTTCATGGAATCTGATTTGGGTCTGCTTCAAGTGCTTTTTAGGTCTTTTAATTCATACAAATATTTTTCTCAGTATTTTGCTTAAAACGTTTATGGAACACTGTCAAGTTATTGAGATGCCATGGTCATTTGGATGCTTTAGAAATTGGAATCTGCCAAATAACTCTCGGTTTTTTGGGTTCAATTATTGGTTTGCCAACAGTTTTATACTTCAATTTAATACCTTCAGAATACTAGAAATGGAAGAGTATTTTATAGTTTTCAGATTCTCAGTAAGGAATATTCTTACTGGTGTCTAAATGTGATCGGGATCTTCTTTGAAAATTTGAATGCCTGTTATGGAAAAAGCATTACAGTATTTCCTGTAATTTGCTTTGCTGGTAGTTTGGGCACTCATATTTAAGTCCTTTCGGTACCAGATTCTTTTTTCTATGGCAAAAAGCTTGCATTTCGTATTCATTGTTTACCTTCTATAAAGTATGAGAAACTGTGAGAATGTGCCATCTGTTTGCATGCGCATAACGTATTGATTAAGAGGGGAAAAAAGAACATTTGCAATATGATTGTCGATGCCATCATCATTTGACTGACAAATGACTCCATACCTTTTTCTTTTCAATCTGTCAGGAAATAACTATCAAGTTTTGATTGTGCAAGAATAGGCTTACGTGAATGGGATTTCATAATGATTCATGATTTAATTTTTTGCAGGGCTGGGACTTGATTTTGGTGGAGGCATTTGTCCATCCTAACAATCTGCTGATGACTTGTTTTTCTTTTTTTTGCAAAAGGAAGGGAGTTTCCAGAGCTACACAATCCACAGAAGTTGATGATGGTATGCAACTGAATAGACTAATTGTTGTCTCTGTTAAAGAGAAAATATTCGTTAACTGACACTCTTCCTTTTATTATGATGGTCTGAGAACTTACTGAATCAATTTCTCTCAGGCCTATTTCTATGACCAAAAAGTCTCTGAGGTGAAATAGCAGTTGTCACATAAGCTGTGCACAGCACGATTCTCTGACTTGCTTTTCCTTCTTGTTTTTTTCCCTCTCCTTTTCTTCTTCGGCAAAATGGGCACTTTCTCGATCACACACAAAGCTCAGTGCTCATATTAATTTTTTTTTATCCTATGTACTATGAAAAAACTTATGATGGTTTGTATGGTACAGAGGTTTCATGGGCACAGAACACTTGCTCTTACACTTACAGGGAATTGCAAATGGCCACTGACAATTTTAATCCAGCCAATAAAGTTGGAGAGGGAGGTTTTGGCTCTGTTTACAAGGTGATTTTACATGCTTATGGCTTTGTAAACAACCTCTTAGGGGATTCTGAGGGTTTTAATGCGTTGCTATTAAATTGCTCCTTGATCTGAATTCCAGTGATTTAATGGACAGGGAATGCTCAAAGATCGCACCATGGCTGCCGTAAAGGTACTGTCAGCTGAATCAAGGCAAGGTTTAAAGGAGTTCTTGACAGAAATAAAAGTGATTGCAGATATAGAGCACAACAACCTGGTTAAATTGTATGGTTATTGTGCAGAGGGAAACCATAGGATTTTGGTCTATGGCTATCTTAAGAATAACAGCCTTGCACAAACACTTCTTGGTAAGCCCACCATTCATTCATGATTTTTGTTTGCAAACAGCTCATGTTATAAATTTCCTTCATCTTTTAGGTGGAGGCCATAGCAATATACAATTCAATTGGCCTACAAGGCGCAAAATATGCATTGGAGTTGCACGAGGGCTTGCATTCCTTCACGAGGAAGTCCAGCCACATATTGTTCATAGGGATATTAAAGCAAGTAATGTTCTCCTTGATGATGAACTCGAGCCCAAGATTTCAGACTTTGGTCTTGCAAAACTTTTCCCAGCCAACCTGACTCATATTAGCACAAACGTTGCTGGAACTGCGTAAGTTCATAAACTCTGTTATACTTTCTTCTAACAGGTATTGTATTTGATTCATTGTAAAATGACATGCAACTCCTAGCAGTTTGTTTTACTAGTGTTTAGCCTAATTGTTGCTGCTTAGTTGCCTTAACAAATAAGATGGATGGCCTCAACGATGTCATACTAGTGCATCTCCTCTCATATATTTCCCATGCTATATATCTCTGAGGTGTGTGTGATCATCTAACAATGGCCCATACCTTCCTTCATAAGTTGGGTGAACAGACTGTTATTACTCTTAATTTTTTATGCGTTATGATTTAATTGAACAATTTAATATGCAGAAATTAAATTGAGACAAGCTACTGTGGAGCCTGCCAAAATATGTAGTATGCTTATTGAAAAGTGATAATATCAGACTTTGACGATATGGATTCGAGCCATAGCTAAATAGAATTTCTTTTTGCATATTTGACCAAATTGTCTGTGGAGCCATAGCTAAACAATTTCATGTTCTTGTTTCACATGTGCAGAGGATATCTGGCGCCAGAATATGCAATTCGAGGTCAGTTGACAAGGAAAGCTGATATTTACAGTTTTGGTGTTCTATTGTTGGAAATTGTTTGTGGGAGGTCCAACACAAATAGGCGATTTCCTCTAGAAGAGCAATATCTGGTTGAAAGGGTATGAGCCTTTTGAACTCACTACAATTTGTCTTCAGTGCTTTTAAAGAAAATTCAGGTCTTATTCTTAATAGAATATTAAAGATAATTCTCTTTAATGAAGAGCAGAGTTTCTTTCCTTGATAGCTAATCATTATTGAGTACATACTAGTTAAATTGCTCCAATCTGACTACTCACAAGCTGGGTTATCGATTCCTGCATCTAACATTTATTTCAGTTTTTATTCTGTATTTTCCTAAAGTGATACATCTTTGTAGGCTGCATTTGCATTGGCTACCCTCGGTTTCCTTTCTCTGTTGAGTTCATGTAAATGGACTAAATCTTCATTTTCAAATGGTATGGAGTCTTAGAGTGCTCTTATTTTGTGCATATGACCATGATGTTTTCTTCATGGTGTTCCATGTGGGCTTTCTTGACTTGTGATGACATGGAGTACATTGGTGGTGTTCAGTAATTTCCTTGTAATATAGGAATCCATAGGATTAGAAGACAAAAACAGCTTTCAGTTATAATTAGGTAGCCAATTCCTTTTTCAATGAGACAAATGTTACTTATGTTGAACTTCGTGTTGGGGGAGTGCTGTTCTGATGTCGTTTCTTATGCATTATTCTGTAGAATAACACTGCAACTGTATCTTTGCAGATCACTTCAAGTTGAAGCGTCAGCCATCAAAACCCTCTAGAATAAATGCTCATTTTTGCTCTATGTTGGATGGATCAATTGCCCATATCAAACTAGAAACACCATTCCATCTTCAATCTACAATTCTACGTCTGAACTTTGAGCTCTTTATTATTTTAGGGAGTCAGTATATAAGCATTATTTCTCATATGAAGCATCAGTCTTTCCTTTTCTGCCCTGCTCTAGTTTCATAACCCATACTTCCCAATTCCTCATGTCAGTTAGAGCTGAATGGATTTTGCAATCGATTCCTAAAGCAGTTATTAGATCCTCTATAGATGTCTGTTTCCTAAAGCAGTTCGTTCTAGGTTTAAAAAAAGAGAGGAGCAGTCAGCTCATATTTAGCGATTCTTTCAGTAATCAATGGCTTTTCAGCTTAAATGGTGCAATAATCTAATTTCATTTCTCAAATCAAGTTTTAATGGGCTTCAAAGTAGTTGTCGTTTGAATTTGGTCACACAGAGATCTTGTTGAGTAAAGATGCAATCTGCAGGTATGGGAATTTTATCAGAAGCAGGAGCTGGTTAATTTGGTGGACACATCGTTGGCTGGGGATTATGATGTTGAAGAGGCTTGCAATTACCTGAAGATAGGTCTTCTTTGCATCCAAGACGTGCCAAAGCAGCGTCCATCCATGTCTAATGTGGTCATGATGTTAATGGGTGAGATAGAAGTGAACGACAAGATATCAAAGCCTGGCTTGCTGTCTGAATTCACGAGTTTTAAAGGTGACAAAATGCCCAAACACAAAGGTGGAAAAGACCAGAATAACAAGTGGGAAATGAAGAATTCATCTTCAACTTCAGGCAAGGTCGAAAATTCATCTTCATCATCAGGAGTGGACACTTCATACGCCACCATGACCTTCAGTTCTATATATGACCGGGGCAATTAACAGCATTCTCCAAGTCTTATTGTTGGGAGCAAATATGAGAGCCAGGTTTGCTTCCAAAAGAGATTTTTTGATAGCGTTAGCTGGGAGTGAGAATCTCCTCGTAAATTCTTTTGTAAAAAATGATGATTTTCTTTCCTTACCTTTTTTTTTTCTTAATAAAGAAGAGAAATAGGAAGTGATCTGAAAAGATTTACTAACATTATCAGTGTCATATTATCACCATTTTTGTTGCTCTTTTCTTTTTTTTTTCTTTGGGTCTCGAAAGAATGCAGGCATTAAGCAGAGCTCTTTATCACAGTAGACTTTCAGTCTTCTATTAGTGGACGCTGGTCTGTAGAAGACTTTGGGAAATAGTTTGCAACAGTTAAGAATTAAAAATATGAATCAAGGAGAAGATGATCCCAACTGCTGAGGGCTCTCGGTGATCTTTGGAATTGAGGTCGGGCGCCAAGGGATATTATCTGAAACTGATGAAATCCCACTTGAGACGATCATGAGCCTTTTCTTCCTTTCATGCTTCTCATAAAATAAATGATCTCCTGAGTCACAATAATATCATATGTAATCTGCCTCCCTGGAACAAAGCTGCTCTGAAACTTGGTGACCGAATTCGGCAATAGATTTTTGTCTGTTCACCAGGAGCTTGGTTAAGATCTTGAAGTTGACATTTGCAGAGTCCAAGTGGACGAATTGGTGTAGAAGCTCTGGATTAGGACATTTTTGAATTCAGACCAATTAAGTTTACTTGATGTCTACCACATTAACTGAACCATCTATAATCTGACGAACATATTTGCAAACTGAGGGACCAACAACATGCCATTGAGATTGGTAGAAGAAAGGCTGGAACCCATCTCTGGACCAGGAGCTTTGAATGGTCCATATCAAATAAAGATTTCTCCCTTTGACCAACACATTCAAGGATAATAAAAACATAAGCGTAATGAAAAAGATAAATAAGAAAGCTATTAAAATCAAAATTAAATTAAAAAAAACTAAAAGGGCTTAGCATCTCATCGTTGATAATACACTTATAGTTATGGATTGAAATGAAAAAATAACAGTTTTGCCCTTCTAAAAAAAGCCTTTCTCATTATAATGTTGATTAGAGGTGAGGGAGTAAAACCCCGGAAAGCGCACTTTGTGGGTCCAGGTGAGGGAGTAAAACCCCAGCTGTCCCAAGTTCTTACAAGAGGTGCACGCTCTAACTCGAACTCGAGACCTGCTGTGCAGATCTCAAACCCTTTGCCATCACGCTACGCCTCTTGGGTTTTTTTTCTTCTTTTTGTAAACACTATAAAATAACTAAATTACTCTTAAAAAAATATTAACAAGCTCTTTTTGTATTTTTATTTTGTTTTTTTTATATATATATATAATTAAGTCAACTTAGATGCAATTTTGTATTTTAGTATATATAAAATATTATTAAAAAAAATAATTGGCACTTACAGTATCATTTCACCTCCAAATTCCACCTTTCACAATGGTGTTGGTAGCGGTGCATTGAGTTCTTTCTAGCGGTATGGCTTTGATGAACTATTTTTCTTATCTTTATTCTTTTTTTTCTCCTTGCCTCGAGTTTCATGCCAGTCCTTTCAAAGATTAAATGTGTCATGTCAGTTTGTATTTGTATCATTTTTTGTTCTTATTCTTTTGATTATTATTTGTCTTTTTTAATACTTTTCGTGTTTTATTTTGTTTGTCAATTCTGTCCTTTATCATTTGATTTTATTTTTTTTTATCTAATTTGGTCCTCATTATTTTTATTACTATTTTTTTATCATTTTCTTGATTTATTTTATTTTTCAATTTCATCCTCGTCATTTTATTTTATTTAATTTTTTATACCAGATTTAGTCCTATCTTTTTCAATCGTTATTTTTTTGTTTTTTAATTTTTTTAACTTTATTTTAATTTCATCACTTAATTTCTATTATGCTGTCAATGCTGTCCTTTTAAGCTACGAGAAAGTGATTAGCATGTGTCAAAGCACCAAAACTTATGCTGTGAAAGTAAACGATTTCAAGAAATCTGAGCTGGGCATTTATAAAATTTATGAGGACGACTTCTTGGCAGATAAATTTTTGTTCTTTGATTTTGTAGATGTTGTCTCGTATTCGTATGAGCAAAAGCTATCCTTCCACAGTTACAGTAGTATTGAAATGATCCTCGCATTTGACTACTTGAGCATTCTTTCAGCTTTTCTGTGTCTGTTTTGTCCCCTGCAAGCAAAATCCATGAAGATATCGATCCAGTACTTGAAATTCTTGCACTCGTTTGAATTTCTGGCAAACAAAAACTGGGCAAGCTTCTCTTTTTAGCGAAGCATGTACATGGACATGGGCGGAGGCATGCTAAGGGCTTTGGTGTGCTGTCCTCCAAGTTAAAGTTACGATTTTATTAATATTTTTTTATTAATTTTATGTAAAAATAAATTTATAATTTTTGATTGAGTGATCAAAAAGTTTTGAAAATTTATATGGAGTCTTCTAATATGATTTAACTTGATTTAAAATTTCATAATTTTTGGATAAATTCAGAAATTTGATGAAAAATCGCAATTTGACCAATTTTACGTTATTGGACGTAATTTTCAATCCGTCTATCAGATTGAGCTGAAATTTTATGAGGAATCTTAAAATATATTGAATAAAATCTGGTTAGAATTTTAGGATGAACAGAGCTTGATAGTGCTAACAAAAAAAA
>Ga0325401_1007122_pt1 | contig 10853 bp, 3 predicted proteins | sample PopdelMetagenome_FD_205666 | JGI IMG/M metagenome (GOLD analysis project Ga0325401, IMG submission 205666) | Populus deltoides microbial communities from Bellville, Georgia, United States - Xylem-PdKOR-R2 | ecosystem: Host-associated > Plants > Phyllosphere > Stem > Wood/Secondary xylem | place...
AAAACACAAGAATATGGTCTTGAATGAATTGATTTAATAACTCCATTATTCAAGCACCTAATTAAATATGGTCTTGAATTAGATTTCATAGCTCTAATTTCAAGACTCTTGCAATCTATTTGAACAACAAGGCTTGATCCGAATGATTTTTTTTTTCTAGCTGCATTTAAAATTAAAATTAACTCAATGCAATGAACCAACACATATTTTACTCTCTAACGTAATACTTAATATTATGAGGCTATTACTAACGCAAGTAGCGATATTATTGTAGCAAAAATCAATGTCGTTTTATTCTCATATATATTTTTTTAATTTTATCTCTTTTTGTCTTTGGTTGATCTGGGATTCCTTATGGTTTGCTTCAGGTGGCTTCACATGAGATTCTCACGGTGTCGGGGAAAAGAATATAGTGTTCAATTGGTGCTAAGTTTGAGAGAAAAAAAACAAATGTTATTCTATTTATTTAAAATAATTAAAGTTTTAAGGATGAAATCAAAACTTTCTAATTCATGAACTGATTTGAAAAAAAAAAATTTATTGGCGTGTGTAAACAAATGAGAAAGGTCGTCATATTTTGGAAGCTCATACGATGTCCACCAACAATCAATTTCACCTGTCTTTTGTGTCGTCTTAATCATCTTGCTATAGTCTACCTCCACGTGTAACTCATGTAGTGTCAAGAGCACTTGTTTGGCTTCGATGAATTATTTTTCTTTTCTTTATTTTCTTATCTTTTCTCTCTTCTCACCTTGATTTCCGCACATGCATTCTTCAAAAAACCAAAGTGGGTTGCCGAAAAAATTTTCTGTCAAATTTAGTTCTTATTTTTATTATTGTTATTTTTAAAAACTATTTTTTTTCAACTTCATCCTTTAATATTGAATTTAATGGGAAATGGGTTTTGTAATTCTTCTTATCTTCTATGGCGTAATCCTGGTCTCATGACTCATTTTGCAAGTTTGTTGGGTTGACCCAAGTTTAATCAAGTCTTTTTTATTATTATTTTTCAAATATTTTTTTTTTCAATTTCAACCTCTAATATTAGGTTGGTTTGAAATTGAGCATCACAATTGTTTTTCCTGATTTCCCATCTATGAGTTAATTCCAATCTTCTTATTCGAGTCTCAAGTTTAAAAGGTTGACCTACATTAACTTTTCATCATTCGACATTGAGTTGATTAGATATTGAAATTCACATATATATTTTTTGTTTTCTTTCATTGATGCTATCCTAGTCACATGACACAAGTAACGAGTTTGGTTTAATTGGGATTTAAATGTGAAAACTTTTTAAATTTGTTTTCCAAGGTTTTACATTGTTGTAATGATCCGTATCATTATAAGTTTGATGAGATAACTTGGTTTGACACCTCTTTTTTCCCTTTCTTTTTAAAATTTTTTTTTTTTTTCAATTTCATCTTCCAACATTAGATTAGTTAAGAATTGGACTTTGTTAAATCTTTTCATTTCTTTTCCTGTAGAGTTATCTTGTTCTCATGACTTGTGAAACAAGTTCAACTGATTTACCCGGGTTGACTCGAATCACTTTTTTTTATCCTTTTTTTAATTTTTTTAAATTTTTTCCTCCAACATTTGTTTTTTGGGATTTGAGCTTTATGATTTTTTTTATTTTTTTTCTATGGGGTTATTGCAGTCTCATGACTTGAGTCGTGAATTTTGCATTTTAACAAGGGTTGCCCTAGTCAATTCAGTATGTTATCGTTTCAATATTTTTTTTTACTGGGCACGTTAGCAACACATTTATTTTTATTTTTAAGTTTAAAAAAATTGATCAAACCTGCAACATAGTGTGAGCCACAAATCCGGTAAAATATACTAAAATGGTTGGGTAAATCATTGCAACAATCCATAATGACACAAAAAAAATATTGATTTCATCCCCATGCTTTAATTTTTCAATTATTGCCTTCGATGCCTAAATTAGTGACAAATCTTAAAACTTGTTAAGGAAAGAAATAATTTAATACAAGAGGATAAAGTACAAAACAAGGAGAAGTCTTATGGACAATCTCTAATACGCTAGAAAAAGTTATGTTTAGTCCATATATTTTTATTTTTCTTCCTCTTCAGTCCCTTTATTTTCTGCAATTTTAATTTTGGCCTCAATTTTAATTTTCTTAATATTTTAGTCCCTTGAGTTTGAGAGAAGATAAAGAAATTCATCTGAAAGTAAAAAAAGGTGAAAGAAATTTGTTGGTTTGCCATAAATTGGCAACATTTGAAAATTATAGATCAAGGTTGAGAGATGATTTTTTATTATTATTTAATTTTGTGTTTTTAGGCCTTTTGAGAGTTTTTTAGGTTGATTAATTGTTTTTTTATGCTCTATAATTGTTTAATATGTGTTTCTAGATGAAAATAAGTTGAAAATAGATTTTTAGACAAAACAATCACCCTTAATTTTCCAGTCACCACCATGGGGGCCGGATTCCAAGCAGGTGCTTTTCTTTTGTGAAGGGACCCAACCTTTAAAAAAAATGAAAAAAGGGTCAAACATGATTGAGTTTCTTTAAAGGCCTAAGTACGCTAGGCCAACTAGGTCCGCCAACTAGGTCCACCAACTAGGTTCACACGCCATTTCTATTTTCCCTTGATTTTTTTTATTCATTGTTTTCTTAAAAATCCTATAACATTTGGCTAATTTTTAATTAAACTTCATAATTTGTTTATGTTTGCTTTTTTTAGGTTTATCGTGGTCTCAAATAAACATCCCCACATTTGATTGGTGCTCAATTTTATGAGTGTCAATGTTTTTGTAATATATTTAAATAAAAAAATAAAAAGTAGTTTAAAAAATAAAATTATTAAACACAGTGAAGTTTATAACATAATTGTTGGTATGAAGGGTTAATTTGGGTTAATTAGAAATTGAGCTTTATAATTTGTTATAATTCTCTTTTTATAGGCTCATCTCATTCTCAAACAAATGTCTCAACTTTGAGTTGGTACTCGATTTTGTGAGCGTCTATTTTTGTCATTATATAATTAAATAAAAAATATAAAAAAATATTAAATCTAGGGAAGTTCATGACCCAAATTGCAAGTTTGGCAGGTTAACTTGGTATTATAAAAAATAAACTCCGTAATTTGTTTCGGTTTGCTTTCTATTGAGTTATCGCATTTTCAAACAAACATCCCGTACTAGATGGATGCTCGATTTTGTTAGGGTCTATTTTTTCATTACATAATTCAATAAAAAAAATTCTTAAACTCAGTGGAGTCTATTATTCGAATTGATGGTTTGGAGGGTTAATTTGGGTTAATTGAGAATTGAACTTTATAATTTATTATAGTCTGTTTTCTATGAGACTATCTCGTTCTAAAAACATCTCAACTTTGGATTGATGCTCGATTTACTGAACGTCTATTTTTTTATCATATAATTAAGTAAAAAATATTAAAAAATAATTTATTAAACCCATTGGAGTTCTTGACTCGAATAAGAGGTTTGACTGGTTAATTTGAGATTATTAGGAATAGACTCCATAATTTATTTAAGTTTTCTTTATATGAGATTATCGCATTCTCAAACAAACATCTCTCATTGGGTACTTAACGCTCGATTTGTTGAGTGTCTGTTTTTTTCAATATATTAAACCCAGTGGAGTCCATGACTCGGTTCATGGGTTTGGCTGGTTTAGCTAGAAGCCTAGGTTGATTGAATATGTCATTGTCTCAATATTTATAAAAAAAGACATTATATTGAAATTTTTTTTAATGTTAAACCATGTTTTTACATGTCATTTGGGCTGCTTTTGGATTTGTCATATGACTGGATCATGTCGAGGCAACTTTCAAATTATTTAATTTGAAACTAGGTTAGACAAAAAGTCAAGTTGGATAGTTTCAAGGTTAGGGTCGAGTTTAATAAAACTTGCAAACAATTCCTCGTGACCTGAACATTGTTTTTTAACGTTAAAAAAATCTTAATCTGACCTGCAATCTTGCACAATCTAGTTGTCTGGTTTAACATCTAAAAAAAAGTTACTCATCAATTAAATAAATAACATAGAATTTAATGAAGAAAAATACCTTAAATATCCCACACGTTATTCTTATATGTTCTTTTATCTGTTTATGCTTCTCTTTTAGGGAAACTTAATCTTAATTTAACTAAAACTTAACAAAAAACAAAAACAAGGCCCTTCAACATTTTTCACTTATTATTCAAAATATATTCAAAATATAATTAGTAAATTACTCACGCATCATGATGGGTTCACTGTAATTTTTGTAAATCATCTAAATTTTTTATTAGATATTTTTATTGAGTAATTTATAATTTCTGCTCACATATAACATCCATTATGTTAGGATGAATGAGAAATTATGTCTATTAAAAGTCTATTTAAAACAAAGTGAATAGAAAATCAATGAACCAACTATTATGACAGCAAATAAAATTCATAAGAGTTATTCTATGTAAGATGGAGGTAAAATTTTTGACAAGAAATAAAAAAATAAAAGAAAATGGTTTCGAAGAGGCAAAAGTTGTTTTAAATGTTAAAAATCTTTTGGAATATAGAAAACTCTAATAGTTAATTTAAAGTTATTTTATTTAAAAATAAATTATTATTTTTATTTTAACAAACACAATTCTCTATTTTAAAAAGAAATAACTTTATTTAAAAACAAATTTAATACAAATAATTTCTCATCCACCCTAATTATTAGTGATAGTGGAAGTGATGATTAATAAGCTACCACCCTTAAAAAAATACTTTAAGAATTATTTGAAGTACAAATGTTAGGAAATAGATACAGAGGACCTAATAGTATATTTTAGGATTGCGAAAAACAATCAAGTTTCTAAAAAAGAACTATGGTAGAACACACTCACAAGACCACTAGTGGAAGCAATAAAAGACTTGAAAGGACTAGTTTTGTATATGATAAACAAGGACACCATGCTAAGGATTTTCATCATCTTAAAGTAAAAAATATAAAAGCCAACATGATTGAGAATATTGATGAATAATCTATATAGCTTGATATAGTAGTGTTATAAGTGAACTTGATAGACAATCCTAAATAATGATGGATTGACGTTATAGTCATCTATCATATATGTTTCAACCTGAATAGTTTTTCTAAATATGTAACAATTAATGATGGATAGTAGTTATCTATAAGCAACTGCGTGTAAGATCCTAGGCCATGAAATAGTGGTGATAAAGATGACTTTTAGGAAAGACCTAACCTCGAACAAAGTGGTTCATGCTTCTAACCATAGTTTTTAAAACCGGCTCCGTCCAAGGCCCGAGTTTCGGGTTTTGACTTGGTCACCGGGTCGCCTAGATCAATTTTGTTTTTTTTAAATCAAAACGACGTTGTTTTAGTAAAAAAAAAATTCAACGGGTGGAAACCATTTTTTGACCTAGTCTTGCCAGGTCACCGAGTCACCCCAGGTTTTGCCTTTCCCTAGTTTTTTCTTAACTCGACCTAGTTCCAGCCCCGGATTGAATGGGTCCCGGGTCAACCCACCGAGCCGGGTTTCAAAACTATGCTTCTGACATTTAAAATAATTTAGTTTCTAGCTTGATGTTGAGCAAGATTGTGTTTAGAAAGTTTATGGGTAAGGGATAGTTATATGATAGGCTATTAAGCTCAATGTTATTTATTATACGTAAAAATAAAAAGATAGATAAAGCTTTTTCTTCTATTTATTTTGTTGATTTTGTAATATATAATATAGTAGATAAGGTCATATTAATTTAAAAAGTTTTTTTAAAAATATAACTTAAATTTACTTTTAAAATTTCATGAGGTTGAAAATATGATTAATATTATTTTTTATGAGTTGGGTTATGAGCATGGCATAACCCATCAAACTATGACTTCTTATTCAATATAATAAAATAATATTGTTGAATGCAAAAATTGAACATTGCCAGAAATGATGAATGCTATGTTAATAAGTTCAGAATTATCTCAAAACTGATAAGGGGCTATTTTATCAAATACCTAAGAAGAGGATGAACAATACACCATTTCAGTTATGAAAAGGTGAAAGACCATTCAATAAATAGAATAAAGTATAAGGATGTCTAACTAAAGTTATGTTTCCTTCATCAAAAAAAAAAAAAACTTAAAAAAAGACTTAAAACAATTAATTGCATATATATTCATAGGAAATTTTAACAACAATGTTGCTTATCGTTTTCTTATGCATAAGTCAAATGCTTTTGATATTCATATCAATATTTTAATTAAATCCATGAATGCATAATTTTTTTTTAAAAAAATTCCAAGATAACTCTACTCAGAGCTTTGTCAATACGTTTTATAGCTATTAATATAAAATCTTTTTTAGGATGTCAATTTTTGACAATGCTTGTTCTTAAAGAAAAAAAATCTCTTTAAAGCTCTTTTAACCCCTTTAAAGTTGTCATAATAAAATCATCTTCAAGATATCAATTTTTTATAAGGCTTATTTATAAGGTAATTCTCTTAAAAGTCTTATTAACACCATCTTGAAGGTTGTCATAAAAGAAATTTTTCTTTAAGATTTCATTCTTTGATAAAACTTATTTTTTAAGAGGGAACTCTTTTTAGAGTCCTCTCAACACCTTTTCTAGGGCTATTATCTTGAAATTGTTTTGGGGATTTTAGTCTTTGACAAGGTTTATTCTAAAAAATAAATTCTTTTTGGATTAACACACTTTCATGAATTGTCATCCTAAAATTCTTTTTAAAATGTAAGCTTTTAACAAGACTTATACTCAATAGAAAACTTTTTCAATACCATTTTCAAGGTTGACATAATAAAAAAAATACAATATATATATTCAACAAAGTTATATCAAAAGACAAATCTTTTTAAGGTATTCTCAAGTGTATATAATACAAAACTCACCTTATGGTACTCCTTCCAAAACTTTAATATTGGGTTTACATTACACATCCCTTTTAAATGTTTGCTAATTTCACTTTTATCAAAGGGGTATATTTTTCACTACTTTCCTAAACATCTACTAGTTTCACCCTTGTCGAAGGTATACTTTTCCCAACTTTTTTACAGGTTTGGTAGTTTCGCGTTTATCAATTAGTATATTTTTCCCACCTTCTGATGGTATGCTAGTTTTTCCCATATCAAATGTCGACATTTCAAACCCTCTTAATGGTGTGTTAGTTTAACCACTACCAATGAATTAATTACTCCTAATCCTTTTAAGAATATGTTAGGTAGGGGTTTCTTTTTTAAAACAAAATTGCAAAGAATGCTTCTAAGATACATGATGCCATTTTCTATCTCCAAAGGATTATATATAGCTAAAAGAGATCAGTGTTTTACTGTGGATTGCACAGTGCAATCCACGGTAAAACACTGATTTCTTATCCCAGATTTACGTTTTTTTTTTTTAGTTGTTTCTTTTGGCTTTTTTTTAAGCCTTTTGAAAAATTATTTTTTACTTTTTCTTTTGTTTTTTTAGCAAAATTTTTTTCTTTAATTTAGTTTATTAATGTTAAATTTTTTAATTTAGTTATCAGACTTTCATGACATATTTTCTGGATTTAACGGGTTAACCTGATTTGATACGTTACTGTGGATTGCACAGTGCAGTCCATAGTAAAACACTGATTTCTTATCCCAGATTTACGGTTTTTTTTTTTAAGTTGTTTCTTTTGGCTTTTTTTTAAGCCTTTTGAAAAATTATTTTTTACTTTTTCTTTTGTTTTTTTAGCAAATTTTTTTTCTTTAATTTAGTTTATTAATGTTAAATTTTTTTATTTAGTTATCAGACTTTCATGACATATTTTCTGGATTTAATGGGTTAACCTGATTTGACACGTTAACCTAAAATATATATTTTTTGCTTTTTATTCTTTTTAATTAATTTTTTTTAGTTTAGTTTAGTTGTTAATGTTAAATTTCTTTCTATTTAGTTATTAGATTTTCATGACATATATCCTGAGTTTCACAGGTTAACCTGGTTTCACGGGAGAACCCAGTTAATTATGGGTTGACCCGTCAATTTTTTTATTTATTTTTATTTTCATAAGTTTTTTTGTTTAATTTAGTTTGTTAATGTTAAATTTTTTTTATTTAGTTATTAGACTTTCATGACACAAATCCTGGGTTTAACAGGTTAACATGATTTGACGAGTTAACCCGAATTTGTTTTTTGATTTTTTCTTTTCAATTAATTTTTTTCATTTAGTTTAGTTTGTTAATGTTCACTTTTTTTTTTATTTAGTTGTCAGACATTCATGACACAGATCCGGGGTTTAACGGGTTAACTTGGTTTGATGAGTTAACCTGAATTTTTTTTTTTGCTTTTTTTTTCATTTAAATTAATTTTTTTCGTTTAATTTAAATTGTTGATGTTAAATTTTTTTTCTATTTAATTATCAAACTTTTATGACACGGATTCCGGGTTTGACAGGTTAACCTGGTTTTACGAGTTAGTTCAGTTAATTCTGGGTTAACCCATTAATTTGTTTTTTCATTTTTAATTATCAAACTTTCACAATGCAAATTCAAGGTATGACGGGTTAACCCAATTAATTCATATATTTTTTTTCTTTTTATTCATTAGTTTTTTTCTTCTTGTTGGTTTTTTTTCTTTGTTTTTTTCTTTTTAACTAATCTATTTAATTATCACACTTTTATGACACGACCTTACAGTCAGACCCACGTCCAATGCTATTGGGTCTGGTATTACAGTCCAGACACTTTTATGCTAAGGGTTAACCCAAGTTTAATGTTATTATTAATATTATAAATATTACTCTTGGATCAGGCGTTGCAACCAAATCTAAGACTCTTACGTATAACTTTGCAAAAAAATCTAATATTTTTAGATCTTAGCTTTTTTTTAAAATACAAAAAATAATTAACCCGCGGCATCGCGCGGGGCATATAACTAGTATCATGCAATAGATCATGGATTTTTCATTCATTTAATACAAAAGATGCTATTAAATAGCATGACATCCCTTTTCTTTTTCTTTTTTAATGCTGAAAAGTCTTTATGAAAGGGTTTTTATAAGTTTATGACCCTTTTTTCTATGTTAAAAAACCTCACTTAAGGGACTATAAATTTTTCATTCATGTAAATTCCAAGGCTACACTTAAATCAAAGGTAATGCATGATGCCTTTTTTTTAAAATTAAAAAATGCCCTTATGCAATGAGTATGAATTTCCATTCATGCAAATTCCAAGGTTAGTCTGTGGGTCATTCATTATATCCCCTTTATAAATTATTCGCAAATGATCATCCCTTATACACCCCTTATAAATTTTATGATATATTCACCATACCTCTCCTTTTAAATTCTAAACAATGAGTCATTTAGTATACCTCTGTTTATAAATTCTAACAAAGGGATCATCTTTAAAAAGATTCTACAATGACTCATTACTCAACCTTCCTTTATAAATACTAGCAAGGTCATCCCTTGTAACTTTTTTTATAGCTTTTAATAAGGGAGTACCCATTGCACCACCATTAATTTTCTCCTAACCTTTGAACCCTCTACCAAAAAAGACTAATCTCTCAACCCCACACTCCTAACCATATATACCCATCCTAGTAAAGGGGGTGAATGGTCTTATTGCGGCTTTCTAAAAAATATATGAATTTAAAGAATTTCAGAGGTCTAAAAGTTCCAATGGATTTAAAGATTACAAAGTTATAAAAAAATGAATGAATTCAAAGAAATTCATGGATATAAAATTTACAAGAGTCAAGAATTTCAAAGGGTTCAAAGGTTACAAAGTTGTCAAAGGATGGCATAAGTACAAATATATATGGCCTATATAGAAAAAGGAACCTAGATACGTGACATGTTGCATGTTTTTTTACCTTTATTTCCAACATATTTTCAAAAACAAATGAGAAAAAAATGAAAATTGAAAAACAATAATGAGATTAGGGAGTTAGATGATAAGTAATGACAAAAATAGGGAGCAAAATAAATATAAGAATTTGAGTCCCTTTCCAAAACTACTATGAGATGAAGATATAAGGAGATAAAAGATAAGAAAAACATGGGAAGATAAGCAAATAAAGGTTGTAAAGAAATTAGATACATAGAGAAAAAATTCACGAGAGAAAACACAAAAAACCAAAGAAAAGAACATAAAGAAAAAAAGAGACATAACAAAAAAAAAAAAACCCAAAACACGTGACTAGAGATGAAAAAAAAAGAGACTTTCTACCATAAGATCAAGACTTTTCCTCTTCTTTTCTTCCAGTTGGATTCTCAGTATTACCTTTTTTTTCCATCAACCCTTCATAGACCGCCGATCCAATAGCCGTTCTCTCCAAACCCCCTTATAAACTCATTGCCTTTTTTTTTCTTTTTTACAAAGAACAATAATTAAAGCCATCATAACTGCCGATCACAACCCCCTTCTCTCAAAAGACCTGCTCATCTTCTTCACCACTATCATATATAAATCTCTCAGCATAAATAACAATCATCACTACAACCCAAGAATTATAGTTTTTTTTTTCTATAAATCAATAGTGGCACATGATGCACACGCTTTACATCATCCGATATAGTGAACGCATTGAGCGTGTGCATACCACCTGTCTACACTTGTTATCCCATTTATATTATTTTTAGTCCATCCAAATAGCTTTTGAAGGTCATTTTCAAATCATGAATAAATTTTTGTTATTTTGAATAAATTGTAACATATTATGGATTTGTTTTATGCGATTGTTAATATTTAAAGTGTTGGGATACACTTTGTTGCATGGCATCCACAAGGTATGATGCCATCAAGAATTTATTTTTTGGTGATATAAGGTTGGAATTAATACTTTGCGATATAGTTGAGTGGACGAGTTACAAAAGGTATGTTGTTTGATTT
>Ga0325401_1007123_pt1 | contig 10853 bp, 10 predicted proteins | sample PopdelMetagenome_FD_205666 | JGI IMG/M metagenome (GOLD analysis project Ga0325401, IMG submission 205666) | Populus deltoides microbial communities from Bellville, Georgia, United States - Xylem-PdKOR-R2 | ecosystem: Host-associated > Plants > Phyllosphere > Stem > Wood/Secondary xylem | place...
AAGCATTGTTAAGGTTAAAAAATAGGAGTTTGGGATTTTTGCTTAAAATTCATAATGTCAACAAAACTGGTAATGAGTTTCGAAGGATAGAAGAATTCGGAGAATTTAAAATAAATGTGTTATAAGAATGAGAAATAATTATAAGGAATTATAATGGACATGAAGAATGAAATTCAAGAAATAATTTAATGTAAAAGTATTAATGTAAACCCGAATAAAAACCGATAACAAGTCTAAATGAAATAATTAGTAAAAAGGAAAAAAATATATACTTGGGATAAAAAAAGATCTCGACAAATTAGTAAAATAATTGGTACAATTTATACAATGATTGAAAAAAAAATTCAAATTTCTTATAAAAATCATTAAAAATAGAAATAGAAGGGACATTAAATTAAATGAAGAGCAAAACTATAAATAACCATAAAAATTAGCCTATACAAGGTTGTTTCCGGCAACCATGGCCGATCAAGAGATAAATGAAGGGGAAGGTGAGAGTTTTTCAAGATTTCCTTTAAAATCCTTGCAAAAATCTCATCTAACACATAGATCGAAGGATTAAAAGGGGGTGGAAAAAGATCAAAAAAGCTAAGACAATGAAGAAATTCCAAGAGCTATGCTTGGGAGAGATGGCAATTTGGAAGGAAAACTACGAGGGAACGAGAAAACTTGTTTTTCTTATCTTTTTCTTTCAAATTTCTTGTGTTTAAAAGGAAAGAAGCTTTTATTCAAGCATGAGAAGATTTGATAATGACTAAATTTAAATATATATATATATATATATATATATATATATATATATATATATATATATATATATATAATGCTTCTTTTACGAGAACAGCTTTGAAAGAAGCGAAGCTTCGGCTCTTTTGGCGACACTTTATGGCTAATTTTCTAATTTGGCAAGCACGAGAGCGTCAAGTTTGGGATACTAATAGACTCATGTTAGTTGCATTGAAGCATGCATTTTATTACTTCGAGGATTTATTTATTACTGATTTTGCAGGGAAAAAAAAGATATATATTTTTTTTTTTTTTCTCTTGGAGAATTAAAAGAGGCATTTCGTTAATCAAAGAGAATTTTTATGAATCTATCATAAACTCTAGAATTAAAAGAGGCAATTTAAATCGATTTTTATGAACAATTTATTATTATAATTATTATTTTCATGAATAATTTTCATATAAGATACATAATAATTAAAAAATATTAAAATTCAAATAAAAAATTTATAATAATATTTAAGAACCTTGTCAAAACTAATAATAATATTTAAGAATCATGTTAAAACTAATTAAAAGGTAAGCAAATCTAGTAAATAAAATTTTGTGTGAAGCGAAACCAAAAAAAATAAACAAAAAAGAAAAGGATGACAAAGGGTCTAACCTTTGGCATTTCCCGAGCACTAATTAACTCAGCACAACCCACAACACAAAATTATTATAATACGATTAGAAAAAATATATTAAAAGGTTTTAATGTTTATATAAATAGTAAAACACCAAAAAAAATATCTAGTTTTTTTAGAGTCTTTAGGTAATTAATTATAAATAAAATTCTCGCAAATATTGCAAATGTTGTATAGTGTTATCACTTGCCCACTAGATGGTGTGTCCATATTTTTTATTTATTTGCTCAAGATTAACATTATAATGTTATATTATTTGTTTTGTTGATGAATATGGCATTTTCATGATAACACTAAACAAAGAAATTCATGGTAACACTAAACAAAGAAATACTAAACTAACTATGTACAAAATTATATTTAACAATATTAATAATCGATATTATATATCACGAGTGTTGTAACCCAAATTTAGACTCTTTTTGCTTTTTTTAATTTAATGATAAAGGGGTTAAAATCTAAAATTAAAATACCAGGAGTTTAAATGCAAGGATTCAGAAACTTCAAGGACCAGATTGGAAATAGCCATTTTCAACCCCAAAACAACGTCATTTCAAGCAGACGCAGTTCTTCGTCTTCACCTTCAAACACCGAAAGCCCGCCTGCAAAGAAATAAAGGAACGTGTGAAACACCAGCATCCTAGTCCTATCCAAACACAAAAGAGCAATCATATTCTTCATGATAATCACAATCCAGCGAGATAAGGACTGGACTTTGCGTTTGAGTCCCAACAGAGACTGTCTCCCTCAAACCGTGCTTATCCCTCAAACCATGCTTATCGGGAGGAGAGACGTTAGGTTGAGGGAGAGGAAGATTGGTCCTTATAAATACCACAGCAATCGATAGAACAAAAAGGGGGGAAAAGAAAGTGAAAGAGGGGAGACGACAAAAGAGAGAAAACAAAGGATAACCCATTCATAAACAAACAAGAACAGAGGTCAAAAGGAGGAGGAAAAAGAGATAATTCTTTGGCCAGTGCTCGGACCGTCTCCTTTAGCTTCATCATCATCTTCATCCTCGCTAGGTAAAGTCCTCTTCTCTCTATTTTCTGTGTAAATATTGTAAAGAAGAAAACAATGCGAATGTAATTTAATTATATTCACACTGTGCAGCACACGCGTGAGTTGAGTCATGCGTGCCTGCTGCCCAGCCAGGTCTTTGGCTTGGGCCAGTGACCAGGCTGGGCCGGTTAGGTCCAACCTAGCCCATATTGGCTGGGCTAGACCCAGCCCCCAAAAAAAAGAAGAAAAAAGAGAGTGGCCAAATATGGGCTTTAGGCCCAACCAGCCCAAATTATGTTTACTAAAGGTGTATTTGGCAAAACACACCCTTATGCCTGACCATAATTTTTATGTCCATTCTAGTTTGATATTTAGTCAAACGAGCCTCTTTTTTTATCAAAAAAATTTAAAAATATTTGGGGATCTTCGTTGATTTGTTTGTAGGCCCTTCACACTTTGATTTATTTTTTTTCTTTACGTTTTGTATTTTTTTTCAGCTATGTGTTTAATCTATGAACTATTACTGTTAAATGCAAATCCGTCGTGGAATGCTTTTTTTTCATCTAAAAATGGTAGATAATAATAAAGGATAAACCAAAAGGAAAATGGCATAGAAAAATTCTTCTTCAAATTCCATTTTGTGCGAAATTATTCACCAACACCAGAGTCAGGAGTATTGTATTTTTTAGATTTGCGCGATAGTTACCAACACCAGAGTTGGAAATATTTGTAGGAATTGTTCACTGACGCTAGAGTCAGCAACATGTAAGGAAGAATAAAAAAGAAAAAAAGAGAATAAATTATTAGCAATTTGGGCAAAACCAGCAAAACAGCCTGCCTCAGGTAGGACGCTTAAGGGGTGATAGCATCTTTCATTTTGCGTAACCAGTTCTGTGCCATAGAATCTCTGTTGACTAGTTAGGGTTTCCAGTGACCATAATACTAGGTGACGACTTCTTAAACAAGATATTTTCCCCTAAAAGATCAAGCTGCCAAATATCTGTTCTTCTTCCACAAGTTTAATTTTTAATCGGTCGCTGCAATGTCCGGGTGTGACAACGAGGTTGTTGCCTAAACTATATTGTGTGTCAATCCAAAATCTTTTTTAACATAAAAAAATTTCAAGATGACCTTATTTTTAAAAAAACATTAAGACATTGATATATTAAATCGAGTTAAATTAATCTAAGTTAATTTGTTAAACTCGTGATCCGTGTCATGAACTCCACTAAGTTAAATAACTTTTTTTCTTAATTTAGTTACACACACATACACACCAATTTAAAATCAAATAAATATTAAAAAATGAAATTAAATAAAAAAATTAATAAAAACTCAATATTAAAGGTTGAAATTGAAGAAAAAAAGGTAAGTCAAACCAAGCGTACCGTAGGAAAAAACTTAAATTAATCATTCATTAAATAATAATAAAGTAAGATTTATCTAACATTTAATTTTTATAATTTATTGAAACTATTTAATTAGTCATTGTAATGTAAAAATTATTTAAATGATGTCTTAATCAGTTTTTCACTCTTACATTTCATGTGGTGAATATATTGATTACTAAATTTTAACATTATTTTTGGAGAAATAATTATATTTTAACAATTTAAATATATATTTAATTATTAATTTGATTACCCAAAATTATTTTAAACTTCCTCATTCTTATATATTCACATTTTCTATTATATATCATTTTATTATTTTAATGAAAATGTTCCTCGAATCACCAAAATAAAATTTTATCTTTTAAACAATAAAACATATAAAAAAAAAATTCAAGCACGCAACCCTAACTAGGGTGGTTCAACGTGTCAAGGCATTGGAAAAAAAACTAAGTGCATAAACCTTCAAGCCCAAGCCCACTCACCTAAGCCTGGTTTTTTTTTTCTTTTGTAAATTTGTTTATCCTTTATTTTTCATTAAAAAAATAACAGGCGATGCATCATCTGCTAGGTTATAACTTAGATTTCGACTATCTTTGTGGTGATTGAAAAATTAAACTGAGGTTTTTTGGGCTAGTTTTCATCTAAAAACTCATTTTGGAATTTGTTTTAATCTAAAAACAACTCAAAAACAAGATAATAGCCTATCAAAACCACTTACCAACCTTAAAACATCCTAAAAAACCAAGATAAACCGGAAAATAAATTATAATAGAACTCAATCTCCTTTTTCAGGGATGTTTAGAGAAAAGAAAATAGTTATCATCAAACTTCTCTCCCCGAATAGAACTCGTTGATACCAAAAACAACGAGTTTTGTCTTTGGAAAATGGCTAAACTAATGATTTTCTATCTTCTTACTATTTTCATATGAACAATGAAGCAGGTTCCTTGCTGTTCTTCTTCTTCTTCATTTTCTTTTTTTTTCTATCATTTTTTTCTTGATTTTTTTTAAGTTCATCATTCAACATTAGGTTTGTATTAAGTTTTTTTTTTTTGCTTCTTTTTTTTAATTTTATTATTCAATATTTAGTTGATTTTGAACTGATCTTTATAATTTAATTCAATTTGCTTTTATAAGGTCATCTCAGTCTCAAACAAATATCCTGATATTTGATTTGTACTCAATTTTGCAAGCATATATATTTTTTATCATATAATTAAGTAAAAAATAAAGTTATCAAACTTAGTGGAGTTCACGATCTCGATCATAGGTTTGGCGAGTAAAGCCATGAAACTCGAGTTGATCCAATACATTGACATCTCAATACTATAAAAAATATTATCTTGAAATTTTTTTAATCCAAACCACGCATTATACATGTTCGGGTTACCTTTGAGCATGCCAAGTCCACTAGGTCATATTGAGGCAACTCTCATATGATTTAATTTTAAACTTAAGTTTAGTAAGGAGTCAAGTTGAGAAGTTTTAATGTTGACCTATTAAACTAGAATTAATTAAAATGCTAAATCATTCCCTGCAACTTGAATATTTTTTTATGTTCAATACATATATATATGACTTATAACATATCACAGACCGATAAACTAGTTTCATAGAATGCAATTGAAGGAAAAAAATATTGAAAACAGAAAAAAAGTTTATGAACATAAAAAAACTCAAATCTTTACAGGCTATTTGGAACCCTGTGAATCGAATTTAACTCACAAAGTTAAATCATTTTTTGTGGTTAGAACCCTTTTAAGGATACTAATTTGAATTCGAAATAGAATTCAATTAATAAAAAAATAACCAAAAGCAAATAAGAGATAAGACCATATAAATTACTCAAGGAATTCATGTGCTCAAGGAATTCAATTATAACCAATGTTAAAGCAATCCAAATTAACACAATAGAAATACAAACATAAGATAGAAGGAGGCTTGGGTTTTCATTGATCACTTTATTCTGAAGTTATTGTTTTAACCTAAATATAAAGATATTATATATAGGCTAAACTAAAAATATTATTCTACCTGAACAAATAAAATAAATATATTTCTTAACATCTCCCTTCAAACTCACGTTGTGGCAGCTACAAGCATTGAAAGTGTGTCAACTAGAAAATAAAAACGAGAAATGGAATGCGACTTGGTAAAGAAATTTACAATTTGCCAAGATAAAAAAAACAAAAGGCAAAGTAATGGTGACATGCTTGAGATGATGACGAGTAAGATGACAATCGATCTCAATGTGTTTAGTTCGTTCATGAAAAACCGAATTATGAGCAATTTGAATAGAACTCCGGTTGTCACAATACATAGGAGTAGGATGAGAAATGGAAACTCTCATATTTGCAAGTAACCAACATAACCAAACAATCTTTTTGGTAGTACATGTCATAGCGTGATATTCTGCTTCAGTTGAAGGTTGAGAAACAATAGATTGTTTCTTACTCTTCCAAAAAATAAGAGAATCACCTAAAAAGATAAAGAAACCAGTAACAAACTTGCGATCTGTGAGATCATTGTCATGATCAACATTAAAGTATGCACACAACTCCAAGGAAGAGGTGTATAGAAGTAAAAGACTCTAAAAGATTGTACCCCGAAGATATCGTAAAATACATATAATAGCTACCCGGTGAACGGTAGTAAGAGAAGCAACAAGCTGACTAACAACATGAATAGCATATGCAATATCTGAACGAGTAATAGTGAGATATATCAAGCTCCCAACAATATTACGGTATAAACTAGGATCTGTCAAAGGTAAACCATCAGAAGAAGAATACCTTGTGTTAATCTTAATGAAAGTATTTATAGTCTTGTTATTAGTAAGTCTAGTCCACTCAAGAATATCTACAATATATTTTGACTGAGAAAGAAGGTAACCTCTGGGTGAGTAAGCTACCTCAATACCCAGGAAATATCAAAGATAACTCAAACCCTTCATTTCAAACTATCTAGCTAACTCTGTCTTCAAAACTGAAATATCATTAATATTATCACCAGTAATAATCATGTCATCAATATATAAAGACAAAATGATACGACCTGCATCAATACACTTAATAAAAATAGCAGAATCATGACTACTAGAAACAAATCCAAGAGATGAGACTACAATATAGAATTTCTCAAACCAAGCACGAGGTGCTTGTTTGAGACCATATAACGCTTTTTTGAGCTTACAAACATACTCAAAGTCATGTGAAACACCAGGAGGGGCGCCATATAAACTTCTTCTTGAAGATTTCAATTCAAGAAGGTATTTTTAACATCAAGTTGAGAAATATGTCGTTGACAAACCGAAGTTAAAGTAATAAGAGTATGAATAGTAGTTATTTTTGCAACAGTAGCAAAGATCTCCTTATAATTCATATCATACTGTTGAGAGTATCCTTTTGCAACCAACCTAACTTTATATCGCTCAATAAACCCATCAAAACTAGTCTTGATCTTATACACCTAACAACAACTAACAAAACTCTTGTCAAGAGGTAAAGGAACCAAATCTTAAGTATTTGTCTTATACAAAGCAGAAAGTTTTTCATCCATAGCTTGCTGCCAAAAAAGATCAGCAATTGCCTCTTTATAAAAAGAGAGCTTAGAGAGACAATGAATAAAAGCTAAAAGGGAAGTAAACGATGAAGAATAAAAAGAATAAGCAAAATTTGGTAGCTTTATGGACTTACGAATGTGTGTGGATTGACATAGAAATGGATCCACAATCTCAGATGAAGTTTAAAGGAGTGTCGATGAGAATGGAGCTTCAGGTGTGCCGAAGAGTAAAGTGTCAGTAACTGAAGAATGATGAGTACAAATTGGTTGAACATGGAGATAGGTATCTGAGGTACTAGGAACCTAAGATAATAAACCATCATAATCCTTAGAAAAATGATCTATATAAATAAGATCAGATCTAGTCAAGCTATGAGTATTGGATGGAATAGAAAAGAAAGGTATATGCTCGAGAAAGACAACATGACGAAACACATAAATTTTCTAAGTTATTGGATCAAAACAACAATACCTCTTTTTACCTTCACCATAACAAATAAAGACACAAATAGCAGATCGAGAGGACAACTTACTGTATTCTACATGAGGACGAAGAACAAAACAAGTACAACCAAAAACTCTAAAGGAGAAATAATCAGGCACAAACCCATACAACTTTTTGAAAGGAGCAAAACCTAAAATAGGAGAAGATGGAATTGTATTAATCATACTTACAGCAGTAAGAAAAGCTTCTCCTTAAAACTTATTAGGAATAAAAGCAAACAATAAAAAAGAATAAGCGGTTTCAACAATGTGCCTATGTTTTCTTTCAACAACTCCATTTTGCTCTAGAGTATCTATACATGATGTTTGGTGAATGGTTCCATCTAAGGCAAGCAACTCATAAAATTTATTAGAGATGTATTCCCTGCTCAAAACACACCTAAAACATTTGATAACAGTACAATATTGAGTTTTGACAAAAGCTCGAAAGGTTGTATATATCTCAAAGAATTCAGAACGATGTTTCATTAAATAAACTTAACAATAACAAATATGATCATAAATAAAAGAAACATAATTTCAAGACCCTCATTTTATGGCAACAGGAGAAGGTTCCCATGTATTAGAATGAATCAAGTTCAATGAGGAAGAAGAAACATAAATACTTCAATGAAAAGGTAAAGCAGAGAATTTTGTCATTTTACATCCACTACAATTAGAAATATCACAAGTTTAAAAATTTTATAAAGCTTTTATGGATGCCAAAAAATCTCAAATAAGAAGACGAAACATGACCTAGATAAGAATGCTATAAATAAAAACTAGAAGAGGAAGGACTCAAATGAAAAAAAGACAAATCAACACTAGTAGCAGTAGCAGCAGCAACAACTAGCACTTTTAACTTATCCAAAATATTTAGTCCATTCTCCCTACAGCCTGTCCCAATCAGCTTCTGAGATTGCAGATCTTGTACACAATAAAAAAAAAAGAGGAAAAATGACTAAATAATCACCAAAATCACATAACTGACCAACAGAAACAAGATTCAATCTTATTTTTGGAATAAGATAAACATTAGAGAGAGACAAGTAAGGTGTGATAATAGAACCAACACCTACAAAGAGCACGTGAGTGTCATCAGCAGTCATAACAGGAATAGAGGACGAAGAGAACACATAAGTAAAAAATGAAGAATCTAGAGACATATGATGTGAAGCACTAGAATCCAAAACCCATTCAAAATGTGACATACTTGAGGAAATATGAGGCAACTGACTTACGAAAAAAGAAGCAGATAATGCTTATGGTTGTAAAGAGATAAACTTATGAAATTGCTCAGCCAAAGTATTAGGATCGGTGATAAAGCCTGATGAAACTACTGTTGCAGTATTGTGGTGTGGTGGTTTATAACCCTGAGGTGGTCTATGAGCATTAAATTGTGACTAGCTGTTAGGCTTCTAAGCTTAATTTTGTTGTCTCAACTTTGAACACTAAGCCTTCCAATGATCTTTCTTCTTGCAGAAACTACACTCATCGAAGACAACCCTTGTGTAAGGCTTATTATAATGATTAGAGAATAGCTTAGAAGGTACTACTAATACAAAAGAATTCGAAGCAGAAATAATTCCCTTTTCAAAATAAGACTGAAGACTTCTTCAACCAGTAACTCACTAACAATAGAGTCAACAGAAAGTAGTGGAGAACGATGCAGAATTGAACCTCTAAGTCCTTCAAAATCACTGCGAAGTGTTATTAGAAATTGTATCAATCATTGTTGCTTTCTACAATCAATATAGGCACCACATGCCTTTAATTTTGTTGATTCTATAAGAGCCAATTGATCTCAAATATCTGTCATAGCAGAATAAAACTCCTGAATACTCATACTTTTTTAGTGAAGAGCTCATATGTCATTCTCTAATTGATACTGTTTTGCAAAATCTAATTGCATGAATAACATTCGCAGATAATCTCAAACCTCATTTTTTTCTTGTACTTTACTAACTGCATACCGATGGAATACTTGATAGAATTGTTAATCCAAGTAATAATCTTTGCATTATTTGCTTCTCATGCATCTATCAGAGCAACATCCCCCTCTTTAGTATTCTTAGGTATCACATAAGTTCCACTAACATATCCCCGCATCTTTTTACCCTTAAAGAGATTTCTCATTACATAACTCCAATACGAATAGTTATTTCCATCCAACCACACACTCACATACTGAAGCAAATTATTTTTTTCAGTAACCATAATCACCAATAAAAAAAACCAAAATGAAAATCAGCGAAAAACAAAATACCAGATTGCAAAAACTGAACAGATATCGTAAAAACTAAACAAATATCTTCTCGAAGTTATACAATTACTCCAAAAAAATTGCAGAAACAAAACGCAAATACCAAATTATAGAAACTAAAGGGAAGATGAAATACCAGATTTGCAGAAACTGAACAAATATCACTCCAAAAAAAATTAACCTAAAACCAGCTGTTACCAATTGGATCCGCGAAAGCTGTGTTTGAGATTAAACCTCATTCCATAAAACCAGCTCTGATATCATGTTAAAGCAATTCAAATTAACATAACACAAATACGAACGTAAGAGAGAAAGACGCGGGGTTTTCATTGATCACTTTATTATGAAGTTATTGTTTTAACATAAATACAAAGAAATTATATATAGACTCAACTAAAAATATCATTCTACCCTTAAAAATAAAATAAAATAAATATATTTCTTAACAACCAAAACCCTAACTTATGTCTCTTCTTTCCTAACTCTCTTTCCATATCCTATTCTTCGAAGGAAAAACCTCATCTCTAATCACCTCAATTTGTAATTTTATAGTTTCTAAAGGACCCAAAAGAATTAACAAAGAAATATAGCTGATTGTAGAATTTTTTTTTAAAAAAAAAAAACTCTTGCTTTCCTTGGCATCTGGAAAATTACATGTTGCAAAACCAACTAGTTTAATCCAGAGAAACATCCTCCAGAAACAAATACATTTATTGATTCACAGCCGATGTCTTGAAA
>Ga0325401_1007124_pt1 | contig 10853 bp, 11 predicted proteins | sample PopdelMetagenome_FD_205666 | JGI IMG/M metagenome (GOLD analysis project Ga0325401, IMG submission 205666) | Populus deltoides microbial communities from Bellville, Georgia, United States - Xylem-PdKOR-R2 | ecosystem: Host-associated > Plants > Phyllosphere > Stem > Wood/Secondary xylem | place...
CGCCCCTCGCCCGGGCCCCGCCGGTCCCGCCGCCGCCGGCCGGCCCCGCGGTGCCCGAACTGTCCCTGCCCCCGCCCCCCGCACCGTCCGAGGCGGCGCGCGAGCCGGAGGTCGCCGCCCTCCCCCTGCCGCCGCCGCCCGCCCCCGCGCCGCCCGCCGCGCCGCCGGAGGCGACGGCGCGCGCCGTGCCCCTGCAGCCCGCGCCGCGCGCCCGCCCCGCCCCGGTCCCGGCCCCCAACCCCTTCGCCGGCGCGCTGGACCTCAGCCGCGGCGGCCCGGTCGCCCTCGGCGGCCGCCCCGCTCCCCCGCCCGGCGGGTCGGGCCGGTCGGAGCGGGCGGCGCCGCGCGACGGCGGCGCCTCCACCGCGCAGAACGCCGACGTGCGCGTGCGGGGTGAGAACCCCGGCCAGGACTGGATCGCCGCGCTCCGCGCCTGGGTCCGGGCCCGCGGCTACTACCCGCGCCAGGCGGTCGAGGCGGGGGAGGACGGGCCCGCGACCGTGCGCTTCACCGTGGACCGCTCCGGCCGGATCACCGGGCTGCAGCTGATCGGCCGGTCCGGCTCCATCTGGCTCGATTCCGGCATCCAGGCGATCTTCCGCGGCGGCAACGCCCCGCCCCTGCCGGCGAGCATGCAGGGCAGCAGCACCGAGATCGAGTTCACCATCCACTACATCCTGCGCCGGTCGTGAGCCCGCCCCGCCCCCTTCTTGTTCCCCCCGCCGCCCGGCAGGGCTAAAGCACCGCCATGGACGCCTTCCCCCGCCGCGCCGAGATCGCCCGAGAGACGAGCGAGACCCGGATCCGCCTCCACCTGGACCTCGACGGGACCGGCCGGGCGGAGGTCGCGACCGGCATCGGCTTCCTCGACCACATGCTGACGGCCCTCGCCCGCCACTCCATGACCGACCTCACGGTCCGGGCGGAGGGCGACCTGCACATCGACTTCCACCACACGGTCGAGGACGTCGGGATCGTCCTCGGTCAGGCGATCCGGCGCGCGCTCGGCGACAGGCGCGGCATCCGCCGCTACGGACAGGCCCTCGTGCCGATGGACGAGGCGCTCGCCGAGTGCGCCATCGACATCTCCGGCCGCCCCTTCCTGGCCTGGGCCGCCACCTTCGCCCGCGACAAGGTCGGCGAGATGGACACGGAGCTGTTCGAGGAGTTCTTCCGGGCCGTGGCCATGAACTCCGCCATGACCGTGCACCTGACCGCCCGCGCCGGCACCAACGCCCACCACGTCGCGGAGGGCCTGTTCAAGGCCTTCGCCCGCGCGCTGCGGATGGCGGTGGAGGCGGATCCCCGCGCGGAGGGCACCATCCCCTCCACCAAGGGCACGCTGGAGGCGTGATGCGGGTCTTCACCGTCCACCACCGCGAGGGGGAGGTGCCCCGCCTCCGCCTCCTGCCGGAACGCTTCTCCGGCTGGGCCTTCCTGCTCGGCCCGGTCTGGATGATCCGGCACGGATTGTGGCTCGCCCTCCTCGGCTACCTCGCCGCGACCGCGGCGATCGCCCTCCTCCCTACCCCGTGGATCGGGTGGGCCGTGCTGGCGGTCCACCTCCTGCTCGGGCTGCACGGGCACGACCTGCGGCGCTGGACGCTGCGGCGGCGCGGCTTCGCCCCGGCGGGCGTCGTCGTGGCGGCGGACGAGGACGAGGCGCTGCTGCGCCTGATCCGGGCGCGTCCCCTCCTCGCGCGGGGCGCGCTGGCGTGAGGATCGCGGTGATCGACCCCGGCTCGGGCAACCTCGCCTCCGTCCGCCGCGCCTTCGAGCGGGCGGCGCGGGAGGAGGGCGTCGCCGTCGAGCTGGCGGTGACGACGGAGGCCGAGACGGTGCGCGCCGCGGACCGCGTGGTGCTGCCCGGACAGGGCGCCTTCGCTGCCTGCGCCCGCGGCCTGCGCGCCCTGCCCGGGATGGAGGAGGCGCTGCGCGAGTCCGCCATCGACCGCGGCCGCCCCTTCCTCGGCATCTGCGTCGGCATGCAGCTGATGGCGGAGCGCGGGCTGGAGCACGGCGTGACCCCCGGCCTCGGCTGGATCGCCGGGGAGATCGCGCCGATGGACCCGCGCGGCCCGGACGGCACCCCCCTGCCCCTGCCGCAGATGGGCTGGAACGCCCTCGACCGCCACGCGGACCACCCCCTGCTGGCGGGGCTGGGGCCGGACGACCACGCCTACTTCGTCCACTCCTACGCCCTGACCGGCGGGCGGCGGGAGGAGCTGCTGGCGAGCACCGCCTACGGCGGCGAGGTCGCGGCGGTGGCGGGACGCGACAACCTCGCCGGCACCCAGTTCCACGCGGAGAAGTCGGGGCCCGTCGGCCTCCGCATCCTCCGCAACTTCCTCCGCTGGTCCCCGGGGTGATCGCGTGAGCCAGGCGGCGCGCACCCTCTCCGTCACCCGGGCGGACCAGCTGAACGCCGCCGACCTCGCGGAGCTCTGCGAGGCGACCGACGCCGCCATCATCGAGGGCGGCGGCTTCGGCTGGCTCGAACCCCAGGGGCGGGACGCGCTGGCGCGCCACTTCCGCGGCGTGCTGCTCGTGCCGGAACGCGCCCTCTTCGTCGCGCGGCTGGACGGGCACGTGGTCGGCTCCGCCCAGCTCGTCCGCCCGGCGCGCAACAACGAGGCGCAGGCCTGGGGCGCCCAGCTCACCCACGCCTACATCGCCCCCTACGCCCGCGGCCACGGCCTCGCCCGCCTGCTCGTGCGGCGGGTGGAGGAGCACGCCGCGGCGATCGGCCACCGCGTGCTGAACCTCGACGTGCGGGATACCCAGACGACCGCGATCGCGCTGTTCGAGGCCCAGGGCTACGTCCGCTGGGGCACCCACCCGGCCTACGCCCGGATCGACGGCCGCACGGTGGCCGGCCACTTCTACTACAAGGCGCTGGAACCGGGCCGCGGCCGCCCGAACGACGCGCTGTTCCCGCAGGACAAGCCCGAGGCCCGGCGATGAGCTTCACCCCCTACCCCGCCATCGACCTCAAGGGCGGCCAGGTCGTGCGCCTCCGCCGCGGCGACATGGCCAGGGCCACCGTCTACGGCGACCCCGCCACCCAGGCCGCCGCCTTCGACGCCGCCGGCTTCCCCTGGCTGCACGTGGTGGACCTGGACGGCGCCTTCGCCGGCCGCCCGGCCAACGCGGAGGCCGTGCGCGCCATCCTCGGCGCCACGACCCGCCCGGTGCAGCTCGGCGGCGGCATCCGCAGCATGGCCACCGTGGAATCCTGGCTGGAGGCCGGCATCGCCCGCGTCATCCTCGGCTCCGCCGCCGCCAAGAGCCCGGACTTCGCCCGCGCCGCCTGCCGCGCCCATCCCGGCCGCGTCGCCATCGGCATCGACGCCCGCGACGGCCGCGTCGCGACCGAGGGCTGGGCGGAGACCGGCACCCTGACCGCCCTCGACCTCGCCCTCATGCTGGAGGACGCCGGCGCCGCCGCGATCATCCACACCGACATCGACCGGGACGGCATGCTCGGCGGCGTCAACGTGGCCGCGACGGCGGAACTCGCCGGGCGCCTCTCCACCCCCGTCATCGCCAGCGGCGGCGTCGCCGGCCGCGCGGACCTGGAAGCGCTGCGCGCGACCGGGACGATCGCGGGGGTGATCGTCGGCCGCGCGCTCTACGACGGACGGCTGACCGCGGAGGAGGCGCTCGCCGCCTGATCCCTCAGGCGACGCGCCGCGCCCGCTCGCTCTCCGTCTTCAGCTGCCCGCACGCCGCCATGATGTCCTTCCCCCGCGGCCGGCGCACCGGGCTGGCGTAGCCGGCGTCGTTCACCACCCGCGCGAAGCGCTCGATCTGCGCCCGCTTGCTGGTGGCATAGGGCGAGCCCGGCCAGGGATTGAACGGGATCAGGTTCACCTTCGCCGGCAGCCCGTCCAGCAGCCGCACCAGCTCCCGCGCCTCGGCCTCGGAATCGTTGATGCCGTCGAGCATGACGTACTCGAAGGTGATCCGCCGGGCGTTGGACGCGCCGGGATAGCGGCGGCAGGCCGCCATCAGCTCCGCGATCGGGTACTTGCGGTTCAGCGGCACGATCTCGTCGCGCAGCGCGTTCGTCACCGCGTGAAGCGACACCGCGAGGTTCACGCCGAGCTCCGCCCCCGCCCGGTCCATCATCGGCACGACGCCCGACGTGGACAGGGTGATCCGCCGCCGCGACAGCCCGATCCCCTCGTTGTCCATCGCGATCCGCAGCGCCGCGGCGACGGCCTCGTAGTTGTACAGCGGCTCGCCCATGCCCATCACGACGATGTTGGACAGCAGCCGCGTCTCGGACTGCGGCGACGGCCACTCCCCGTAGCTGTCGCGCGCCGCCATGAACTGCCCGACGATCTCCCCGGCCGAGAGGTTGCGCACCAGCCGCTGCGTCCCCGTGTGGCAGAAGCGGCAGGACAGGGTGCAGCCGACCTGGGTGGAGATGCAGACCGCGCCGCGGTCGCTGTCCGGGATGTAGACGGTCTCGACCTGCTGGGCGTCGCGCATCCGGAACAGCCACTTGCGGGTGCCGTCCGTGCTGGTCTGCTCGGTGCCGACCTCCGGCCGGCCGACCGTGAAGCGCTCCGCCAGCCTCGCCTGCAGGGGCTTCGCGATGCTCGACATGCGAGAGAAGTCGCGCACGCCCTGATGGTACATCCAGTGCCAGAGCTGCTTCGCCCGGAACGGCTTCTCGCCGATCCCGGCCATCGCCTCCGTCAGCTCCTCCCGCGTCAGGCCGACGAGGTCGCGCCGGCCCTCGGCGTCCGCCCCCGCGGGCGGCGCGAACAGGGCGGCCTTGGCGAGGATCCGGCCGCGCTCGGCCTCGGTCAGCGCCTCGGCGGCGGGGATGACGGGGGTGGCCGCGTTCACCGGCGCCCCGATCCGCCGCCGGACCCCCCGCCCTGGGCCACCGGGCACTCGCGCGTGATCGCCTCGTAGGCGGCGGTGAAGCCGGAGAGGGAGAAGGTCTCGGTCGTGCTGCGGTTGCTCGGCGCCGGGCTGGTGGCCACCGCGTCCCGACCGCTGCGGAAGGCCGCGACCGCCGCCCGCCCGTCCCGCGCGAAGGCGTTGTCGCCGGAGGTGTAGAAGTCGAGCGTGTCGCCGCTCGCCTCGACCTTCACCTCGGCGTTGCGCGGGAAGGGGCGGCCGATCCGGAGCGCCACCTGATCGCGCCCCTGCGGGCGGTGCGTCACCGTCAGCAGCGCGTTCTGGCGCCCCTCCATCCGGGTGAAGGCGTAGCAGACCTTGCCGCCCCCCTCCTGGTGGGTGGCGGCGGTCCAGCCGCCGAAGGTGCCCAGCCGCTGCGGCGCGTTGGAGCCGCCCTGGTTGCCCCCCTGATTACCCCCCTGGCCGGCCTGAGGGGCCGCGCCGCGCTGCTGCGCCACGGCGGGAGTGGCCGCGAGGGCGGCGACGAGGAGCAGGGCGGGGCGGATCATGGCCGGGGACATAAGGCCCCTCGGGGGAGGGGTTCAACCTCTGGATCGCGCGCGGCGGCCGGTTTGGCAGGCGGCGCGCGGCGCCGTATTCCGGGCCGCATGAGCGATGCCGCCGACGCCCGTCTCGCCGCCCAGTACGAGGCCCTGCCCTACCCGGCCCGCGACCCGCGCGACGAGGCGAGGCGGCTGGTCGTCGGCAGCCCCTCCCACCTGGCGGAGGTGGACCACTGGATCTTCGGCGCCCGCCGCCCGGCCTCCCGGCCGCTGCGCGCCCTCGTGGCCGGGGGCGGCACGGGGGACGGGGCGATCATGCTCGCCCAGCAGCTCGCCCTGGCCGGACGCCCGGGGGAGGTGGTGTGGCTCGACCGCTCCGCCGCCGCCCGCCGCGTGGCGGAGGCGCGGGCGGCGGCGCGCGGCCTGACCAACCTCCGCTTCGTCGAGGGCTCGATCACCGACCTGCCCCCGCTCGGCGATCCCTTCGACTACGTCGACTGCTGCGGCGTGCTGCACCACCTGCCGGACCCGGCGGCCGGGCTGCGGGCGCTCCGCGCGTTGCTGGCGCCGGGCGGCGGCATGGGGATCATGGTCTACGCCCCGCACGGGCGCACCGGCGTCTACATGCTCCAGGACGCGCTGCGCCGCCTCGCCCCGCCGGACGAGCCGCCGGCGGCGCGGGTGGAGATCGCCAGGCGCGTCATGCGCCACCTGCCCGAGACCGCCTGGCTGCGGAAGAACCCCTGGATCACCGACCACCTGCCCCTGCCGCAGGGCGGCGGCGACCCGGGCCTGTACGACCTCCTCCTCAACCCGCGCGACGTCGCCTTCACCGTGCCCCGGCTCGCCGCCCTGGTGGAGGGCGAGGGCCTGCGCATCACCCTGCTGGTGGAGCCGGTGCGCTACGACCCCGACCCCCTGCTGCCCGACCCCCGCCTGCGCGCCCGCACCGCGGCGATGTCGATGATCGAGCGCGCGGCCCTGGCGGAGTCCCTGGCGGGCAACATGGGCATCCACATCGCCTACCTCGCCCGCGCCGAGGACCCGCCGGTCGCGGCGGACTGGGACGACCCGGCCGCCGTGCCGCTCCTCCGCGGCGGGGACGGCGCCGCCTGGGCCAGGGCGGCGCGCGGCGGCACCCTGCCGATCACCTTCGACGGGCTGAAGATCGCCGTCCCGGTGCCGTCGCTCGCCGCCGCCATCCTCTCGCGGGTCGACGGGCGGGCGAACCTGGCCGCCATCGCGCGGGCGGTGGAGGCGGGCGGCGCCGCGCCGGCGGCGGTCGCGCGCGACATGGCCGCCCTGCGCGCGGCGATGGAGCCGACGAACCGCCTTCTCCTCTCGGCACCGCCCGGGCCGCCGGGGGACGCATGACGAGGCACGCCATCGTCATCTTCGGCGCCGCCGTCCGCCCCGACGGGCGGCCGAGCGAGACGATGCGCCGCCGGGTGACGGCCGCGGTGGAGCTCGGCGAGGCCCTCGGCGGCGCCCCGCTCTACGTCCCGACCGGCGGGCAGGGCCGCCACGGGCGGGAGGAATCCGCCGTCATGGCGAAGCTGCTCCGGGACTGGGGCGTGGACCCCGACCGCATCCTGGAGGAGCCGACCGGGACCGACACCCTCTCCTCCGCCCGCGCCGTCGCGGCGCTGCTGCGCGGGCGGGCGGGAACGGTCCATCCGGTCTCGTCCGGCTACCACCTGCCGCGCTGCGCGCTGCTGCTCCGCCTCCTCGGCCTGCCGGTCGGGCAGGGCCGCGCGGCGCAGGCCGGGCCCGGCTTCCGCGAGTGGCGCTGGCGCCTGCGGGAGGTGCCGGCCCTGCCCTACGACGCGGCGCTGGCCGCCTGGCACCGGCTCCGCCGGGGCTGAGGACACGCCCGGACGGACCCCTCCGGCTCACGCCGCGATGGCGTAGGCCGGCCGCCGCGGGTCGGCGGCGGCGCTGATCAGGCCGCTCGCGGGATCGGTGCGGATGAGTTCGACGCAGCCCGCGACCGAGGTCCAGTCCGGCCAGTCCGCCACCGCGTGGCCGCGCGCCGCCAGCGCCTCCCGCACCGCGGGCGGGATCCGGCCCTCCAGCGAGAGGCGGCCGGGGAAGTAGTCGTGCGGGGCGGAGGAGGAGGGGAAGGCGTAGGTGGCGAAGCGCGGCGCCTCCACCGCCTCCTGCGGCGCCATGCCGAAGTGCAGGAGGTTGAGCAGCACCTGGAGCATCGCCTGCGGCTGCACGTCGTTGCCAGGGGTCCCGAAGGGCATGACGCCGCCATCCGCGAGCTCGACCAGCGCCGGGACGGGCGTCAGCCGCGGGCGCTTGCCGGGGGCGTAGCCGGCGGGATGCGCCGGATCGACCCGGTTCTGCGAGCCGCGGCCGGAGACCATCAGCCCCGTCCCCGGCACGAGCGGCCCGGTCCAGGAGCCGTCCGACGGGGTGGCCGAGACGGCGTTGCCCCAGCGGTCCACGACGCAGACGTAGGAGGTGCCGGCCTCCACCGGCGGCTCGATCTCCCGCGACGGCGGGTCGGAGGCGGCGGGGCCGACCCCGATCAGCCGTTCCGGCATCCCGGGATGCGCGCGGTCCCGGTCGATGGCCGCCGCGCGGCGCGCGACGTGCGCGGGGGAGAGCATCTCCGCCATCGGCACGTCCACGAAGCGCGGGTCGCCGACGTGGTACTCGCGGTCCGCGAACGCGCCCTTGAGGCACTCGGCCACGAGGTGGACGTAGCCGGGCGCGTTGTGCGCCAGCCCGTCCAGCCCCGCGCGCTCCACCAGCAGCAGCGCCTCGGCGAGCGTCGGCCCCTGGCACCAGGGCCCGCAGGTCAGCAGGCGGTGCCCGCGCCAGGGAACCGCCAGCGGCGCCTCCACCGGGGAGGCGTAGGCGGCGAGGTCAGCCATGGTGAGGTAGCCGCCCTCCCGCGCCTGGAAGGCCGCGATCTCGCGCGCCAGGTCGCCGCGGTAGAAGGCGTCGCGCGCCGCCCGCAGCCCGGCCTCCCGGCCGCCGGGCAGGGCCGCGCGCTCCTGCTCCACCATGTAGGAGAGGGAGCGCGCGAGGTCGGCCTGGACGAACTTCCGCCCCACCTCCGGCGGCGTGCCGCCGGGCAGGAAGATGCCGGCGTTGTAATCCCAGCGCCGGTAGGCCGCCTCGTTCTTCGCGATGTTGCGGGCCAGCACGTCGTAGACCGCGAAGCCCTCGGCCGCGAAGCGCACGGCGAAGGCGGCGACGTCGCCGAAGGACATCGTGCCGTGGCGCCGGAGCGCGGTGATCCAGGCGTCGGGCGCGGCGGGCACGACGCTGCGCAGCACGCCCGGCGGCATCCGGCCCCCGTGCCGCTCCCGGAACAGGTCGGGCGGGATGGAGGCCGGCCAGGGGCCGAGGCCGGCGATCGTCTCGACCCGCCCGTCCGCCAGGCGGATCATGATCGGGGCGACGCCGGCGACGCTCACGATGTCCGGGTGCAGCACGCCGAGCGCGAGCCCCGCGGCGCAGGCCGCGTCCACCGCGTTGCCCCCGCCCTCCAGCACCGAGAAGCCGGCGGCCGCCGCGAGGTAGTGGCCCGCCGAGACGGCGTGGCGCGTGCCGCAGATGGTGGGGCGCGTCGTGGTCATGGCGATCCTCAGTCCATGCGCGCGCCGGAGCGCCGCGCGATGCCGCTCCAGCGCCCGATCTCGACGCGCAGGAAGTCGCGGAACTCCTCCGGCGTCCCGCTGCTGCGGGGCCGCATGCCGGCGGCCAGGATGGCCTGCCGGAACTCGGGCGTCTCCGTCACCTGCCGGATCGCCGCGCCGATGCGCGCGGCGAGCTCCGGCGGCAGCCCGGCGGGACCGGCGAAGCCGAGCCAGCCGCTCGCCTCGTAGGCGGGATAGCCTGCCTCGGCGAAGGTGGGGATGTCGGGCAGCAGCGGGTCGCGCGTCTGCCCCGTCGTCGCCAGCGCCCGGAGCTGCCCGCCGCGGATCGCGGGCAGCAGCGTGTTGATCGTGCTGAAGGTCATGTCGACCTGCCCGCCGAGCGTGTCCGTCAGCGCCGCGGGGGACCCGCGGTAGGGCACGTGGACGATGTCGGTCCCGGTAACGATCCCGAACAGCTCCCCCGCCATGTGGGTGGAGGAGCCGCTGCCGGCCGAGGACCAGGTGAGCCGCCCCGGCGCCGCCCGCGCCGCGGCCACCACCCCGGCCACGTCCCGGAGCGGGGAGGCGGCACGGACGCCGAGAGCGCAGTCGTTCGACGCGCCCAGGCCGAGCGGCTGGAAGGAGAGGAGCGGGTCGTAGCCCACCGCCATCAACGCCGGCGCGATGGCCAGCGAGGAGGAGTTGACGACGCCGAGCGTGTAGCCGTCGCGCGGCGCCTTGGCGATCGCCTCCACCCCGATCGTGCCCGCGGCGCCGACGCGGTTCTCCACCACCACGGGCTGGCCCCAGAGCTCCGACAGGCGCTGGGCGACGACGCGGCCGAGGATGTCCTGCCCCGCCCCCGCCGCGGCGGGGACGATCATCCGCACGGGACGGTCGGGGAAGGCCGCCTGCGCGCGCGCCAGGGGAATGGCGGGGCCGGGCGCGGCGAGGAGGGCCGCGCCGCCCGCGAGCAGCCGGCGCCGGCGCGTGGGCGCGGCCATCGTCGGGACGCCCGTGCGGGATCGCGCCATCCTCGTGCTCCTCCGGGGTGTCCCGGCCGTCCGGCGGATGCCGCCCGTGCCCCTGCCCGCCGCGGAGTCGGACGCTGCAAGAACGATGCCCGCCGCGGGCCCCGCCCGGCCTCCCCGGGAGGGACCCTCAGGCCGCGCTCCGCGCCCGGCCCTGCCAGGCCAGCAGCCCCGCCGCCAGCGCCAGCCCGATCAGGTGCGGCGCCGGCATCCAGGGGATGATCGCCTCCGGCAGCGCCGGGAAGACCAGCAGCAGGCCGGCGACGACGAAGCCGGCCCGCTCCAACCCGCCCAGCGCGCGCAGGAAGTACCCCTGGCAGGCCGCCGCCAGCGCCGCCAGCCCGGCGGTCGCGAGCAGGATCTGCCACGCCACGTCCACCCACGTCATCGATGGCGTCAGCGACAGCAGCAGCCCCACCCCCTCCGGGTCGGTGACGAAGACGAAGGGCAGCACGAAGGCCGGGAGCGTGTACTTCCAGGCCTGCAGCGTCGTGGAGTACGGCCCCGCCCCCGTGATGGCCGCCGCCGCGAAGGGCGACAGGGCCGTGGGCGGCGACACCTCGCTCAGCACCGCGTAGTAGAAGACGAACATGTGCGCCGCGTAGTCCGGCACGCCGAGCTTCGTCAGCGCCGGCGCCGCCACCACCGCGCAGATGATGTAGCTCGCCGTCACCGGCACCGCGAGGCCGATGATCCAGACGATCAGCGCCGTCACCAGCGCCGTGCCGAGGATGCTCCCCCCCGCGAGGTCGATCGCGATGTCGGAGAACTTCAGCCCCAGCCCCGTCAGCGTGATGACGCCGACG
>Ga0325401_1007125_pt1 | contig 10853 bp, 5 predicted proteins | sample PopdelMetagenome_FD_205666 | JGI IMG/M metagenome (GOLD analysis project Ga0325401, IMG submission 205666) | Populus deltoides microbial communities from Bellville, Georgia, United States - Xylem-PdKOR-R2 | ecosystem: Host-associated > Plants > Phyllosphere > Stem > Wood/Secondary xylem | place...
CCGGCCGGCCGACCGCGGCGTCCGGATCCCCATCGTGCCCGGGCACGGGATAAGGACGGTTTCCTTGCTGAAAAACTCGGTCAAGCGTCAGAACCTGGCCCGGCGCGGGCGCCGCGCCGCCCCCTCGGCGGGGATCGTGGCCCTGACGGGCATGCTCGCCATCGGGGCGACCGGCCCGGTCTCCGCCCAGCAGGTCCTCACCGGCAACCTCGGCGTCACGGGCGGCCTGAACGGCAACCGCGAGGGCGGCTACCTCGTCCGCGGCGGCTACAGCCTCCTGCTCTCGGGCGGCACCTACTACAACTTCCGCACCGTGGGCGGCGCCGGCTCGGGCGGCGGCGCGGCGCTCGGCGGCCTCGCCTTCGTCGGCACCGGCGCCACGGTCACGGCGCACGACGCGACGGTGATCGGCAACTGGGCGGTCGGCGGCGCGGGCGGCGTCGGCACGGTCGGCGGGGGCATGAACGGCCTCGGCAGCGGCGTCGCGGGCGCGACGGGCGCCGCGGGCGGCACGCCGGAGGACGACAAGTTCCTTCTCGGCGACGGCACCGGGAACGGCCTGTCGGGGACGAACGGCGCGGCCGGCGGCGTGTCGGCGGCCGGCGCGGGCGGCACGGGCGGCGCGGGCGGCACCGGCCAGCAGGGCTGGAGCGAGAACGCGCCCCTCATCTTCGCGGTCACGACAGCGACCCTGACCCAGGCCTCGGTCATCGCGGCGCTCGCGGCGGCCGTGACGTCCCAGGCGGCCCTCTGCGGCAGCCCCTTCACCATCGTGGTCTGCCCCGGCTCGACCGCCGAGACGGTCCAGCTCGTGATCGACGTGGCCAACGCCGGCGTGGGCCTCGGCCAGGCCTCGGCCGCCCTCGCGGCCTGGAACGACGCCCTCGCCCGGGGCTCGCTCGGCAACGGCGGCGACGGCGGCCTCGGCGGCACCGGGGGCGAGGGCGCCAGCTACCGCGGCGGCGGCGCGGGCGGCAGCGGCGGGGTCGGCGCCGCCGGCCGCGGCGGCGCCCACGCGGGCGAGGGCGGCGAGGGCGGCACGGGCGGCGCGGGCGGCTTCGGCGCCGGCGGCGGCGCGGGCGGCAGCGGCGGCGCGAGCGCCTACCGCACCGGCGCGGCGGGCGAGGGCGGCGCGGGCGGCTTCGGCGGCGGCGCGGGGAGCACGGGCGCCGGCTTCGGCGGTGCCTCCTCCGGCGGCGGCGGCGGCTCGGCCTACGGCGGCGCCTTCTTCGTGCAGGAGGGCGGCACCCTCCGCCTGACGGGCAATACCACGATCGGCCAGAACAACGTTGCCGGCGGCGCGAGCCGCGACGGCGGCGCCGCGGGCGGCGCGTCCGGCACCGACATCTTCGTCATGACGGGCGGCCACCTCGTGCTCGATCCGGGCCTGGGCCGCACCGTCACCGTCAACGGCACGATCGCCGACAGCAGCGCGGCGAGCATCGGCGGGCCGGTCGGCACCGGCCAGGGCGCCGACCTCCGCGCGCTGAGCGGGCTCGTGGTGCTGAACGGCGCCAACACGTACACCGGCCGCACCCTCATCGAGGGCGGCGCCCTGCAGGCCGTGGACGGCCAGGGCATCAGCCGCGACAGCAACATCACCCTCGCCGGCGGCGTGCTGCAGACGTCGGGCACCTTCGACCGCTTCCTCGGCACCGAGAACGACCGCGTGCAGTGGACCGGCCGCGGCGGCTTCGCCTCGGCGGATGCCGGCACGCTGACGGTGGACCTCCAGGGCGGCATGCACCTGGCCTGGGGCCGGGAGGGCTTCGTGCCGGAGGGCGCCGCGCTCCTCTTCGGCTCCGACTCCAGCGTCGGCGACGTGTTGCTGCGGAACGGGATCGACCTGACCGGCGGCGTCCGCACGATCGTCGTGGCGCCGAACGCCGATGGCCGGGGCTTCGCCACGATCGCGGGCGTGCTCGGCAACGGCGGCCTGACCGTCGGGGAGGGCGCGCCGGCCGGCCGCCTCGTCCTGACCGCCGCGAACACCTACGAGGGCGCGACGAACATCCGCGCCGGCGCCACGCTCGTGCTCGTGGCGGACGGCGCGATCGACCGCTCCGCCGCGGTGACGGCGGACGGGCTGCTCGACCTGACGGGCACCCCCGGGCGGACCGGGATCCGCACGCTGGCCGGCACCGGCGAGGTGCGCCTCGGCGCCAGCGACCTCGCCGTGACGGAGGGCTCCACGCGCTTCGACGGCCGGATCACCGGCGCGGGCGGCGTGGACCTGACGGCGGGCACCCTCACCCTCGGCGGCGCGAACGGCTACGCCGGCGCCACCAGCATCCGCGACGGCGCCGTGCTGCGCCTGGCGGATGGCGGCTCCGTCGCGGCGAGCGCCGGCGTGCGGGTCGACGGCACGCTCGACATCGCCTCCACGGCCGCGGCGGCGTTCGTCCGCGGCCTCTCCGGGGGCGGCGTCGTGGCGCTCGGGGACCGCACCATCGTCCTTCTCGGCACAGACACCCGCTTCGGCGGCGTGATCGCGGGGCACGGCGCGGTGGCGGTCGCGAGCGGCGCGCAGGCGCTGTCCGGGGCGAACACCTACACCGGCCCGACCCTCGTCGAGGAGGGCGCCACCCTCTCGCTCGTCGGGCACGGCACCGTCGCCGCCTCCGAGGGGGTGGCGGCCAGGGGGACGCTCGACATCGCGGGCACCGACGCGGGCGCGGCGATCCGCACCCTCGCGGGCGGCGGCGCCGTCCGCCTCGGCGGGCGCGACCTGACCGTGACGGACGGCTTCACCGTCTTCGGCGGCGCGATCTCCGGGGAGGGCGGCGTGACGGTCGCGGGCGGCACGCAGGCGCTGTCGGGCACCAGCACCCACGCCGGTCCCACCCGCGTGGCGGAGGGCGCGACCCTGGCCCTGACCGGCGGCGGCGCCCTCGCCGCCTCCGAGGCGAGCGTGGCCGGCACCCTCGACGTCAGCGCCGCCGAGGCCCCGTCCGTCCGCGGCCTCTCCGGCGCGGGCGCGGTCCGCCTCGGCGGCCGCACCCTCGGGCTGACGGGCGCCGACACGAGCTTCGCCGGCACCTCCTCCGGCACGGGCGGGATCACCGTCCGCGGCGGCCGTCAGGCGCTCGCCTCCGCCCAGGACTTCACGGGCGTGGCGGGGATCGACGCCGGCGCGACCCTCGCGCTGACGGGCGCGGGCGCGGTCAGCGCCGCCGCCTCGGTGCGCGCGGACGGCACCTTCGACATCGCCGCGACCGGCGACGGCGCCCGCATCCGCACCCTGGAGGGCGCGGGCCGCGTGGCGCTCGGCGGGCGCGACCTGACCGTGACGGACGGCGCGACCGTCTTCGCGGGCGGCATCGACGGCGGCGGCGGCCTCGCCGTCTCGGGCGGCGTCCAGGGCCTCTCCGGCGCCTCCGCCCTCACGGGCGAGGTGCGGGTGGCCGAGGGCGCTGCCCTCGCCCTCATCGGCGGCGGCTCGATCGAGCAGGCGGCCGTGGTCCGGGCGGACGGCCTCCTCCACATCGGCCCCACCGACGACGGGGCGCGCGTGCGCACCCTCGCCGGCGCGGGCGTGGTCGGGCTCGGCGAGCGCACCCTGACCGTCACCGCCGGATCCACCACCTTCGCCGGCGACGTGACCGGGGCCGGCGGTCTGACCGTCCGGGCCGGCCGCCAGGCCCTGTCCGGCACGAACACCCTCACCGGCGAGGCGGCGGCCGAGGACGGGGCCACCCTCGCCCTCGTCGGCGGGGGCTCGGTCGAGGCGGCCTCCGCGGTGCGCGCCAGCGGCCTGCTCGACATCGGGGCGACCGGCGATGGCGCGCGCGTCCGCACCCTGCGCGGCGCGGGCGCGGTGGAGCTCGGCGACCGCACCCTGACCGTCACCGCCGGCTCGACCGCCTTCGACGGCGTGATCCGCGGCGCGGGCGGGCTGACGATCGAGGCCGGTCGGCAGGATCTCGGCGGCGTGAACCTTCTCGCCGGCGCGGTGCGCGTCGCGGACGGCGCCGCCCTCGGCCTCGCCCCGGGCGCCTCGGTCTCCGAGGCCGCGCGGGTGGAGGCGGACGGCCTCTTCGACCTGTCCTCCGCGGCGGAGGGGCGCCCGATCCGCACCCTCTCCGGCCGCGGCGCGGTCGAGCTCGGCGGATCCACCCTCGTCGTGACGGCGGGCTCCACGGAGTTCGCCGGCAGCCTGCGCGGCCCCGGCAACCTGGTCGTGGCCGCGGGGACGCAGGCGCTGTCCGGCACGAACGCCCACACCGGCGCGACGGCGGTCCTGCCGGGCGCCGGCCTCGCCCTCGTCGGGCGCGGCTCGGCGGAGGGATCGGCGATCGTCGCGGTGGACGGCACCCTCGACATCGCCGCGACCGAGGCCGGGGCGCGGATCCGCACCCTGGCCGGCGCGGGCACGGTCGAGCTCGGCGCCCGCACCCTGACCCTGACCGCCGCGGAGAGCCGCTTCGACGGCGCGGTGCGCGGCGCGGGCGGGCTGACGGTGGAGGCGGGCCGGCAGGTCCTCGGCGGCGTCAGCACGCACGAGGGCGCCACCCGCGTCGGCGCGGGCGCGTCGCTGGCCCTGGTGGAGGCGGGCAGCGCGTCCCGCTCCGTCGTGGCCGAGGTGGACGGCACGCTCGACCTCGCGGCGGGCCGCGCGACGCAGGCGCTCCGCTCCCTCGGGGGCGGCGGCAGCGTGCTCCTCGGCGGCAACCACCTCGTCCTGACGGACGGCTCGACGGCCTTCGGCGGCACCCTCTCCGGCACCGGCGGGATCGAGGTGACGGGCGGCCGCCAGGGGCTGTCGGGCGCGAACGCCTTCACGGGCGGCACCGGCATCGGGCCCGGCGCCACCCTCGCCCTGCTCGGCGGGGGCTCGGTCGAGGCGTCGTCCGGCGTCGTCAACGCCGGCGCGCTCGACATCTCGGGGACCGACGACGGCGCCCGCGTGCGGACCCTGACCGGGGACGGCCGCGTGGAGCTCGGCGCGCGGACCCTGACCGTGACGGCGGCGGGCGGCGCCTTCTCCGGCGCCTTCGCCGGCGCGGGCTCGGTCGCCGTCACCGGCGGCGTCCAGGCGCTGACGGGCGCGAGCGCGCACACCGGCGGCACGACCGTGCGGGACGCGACGCTCGTCGTCGCCTCCGACGCGTCGCTCGGCGCGCGGGAGGGGGCGCTGTCCCTCGACAACGCGCGCCTCGTCACGCCGGGGGGGCTCGTCTCCGGCCGCGACGTGCGGCTCGTCGGGGCCAACCTGCTCGACACGGCGCGCGCCGAGGTCGCGCTGTCCGGCACCGTCTCCGGCACGGGCGGCCTCGTGGCCGCCGGCGGCGGGACGCTGTCCCTGACGGGCGCCAACACCTACGCCGGCGGCACCCGCGTGGTGGAGAACACCACGCTCGCGGTCGGCACCGACGCGGCGCTCGGCGCGCGGGAGGGCGCGCTCGTGATCGAGAGCGGCCGGCTGCTCGCCACCGGCGCCTTCTCGACCGAGCGCACCATCGTCATCCGCGACGGCGGCGCCCTCCAGACGGACGGGCACGACGTGGCGCTGAAGGGTGACATCGTCGTCCCGGCGCGGACGGTGACCGGCGCCGTCCGGCTCTTCGCCGGGGGGGTGAAGGTCGACGGCCCGATGGTGGTGGACGCCACCAGCCTCACCGTCGGGGAGGGCAGCACCCTGTCCGGCACGGGCGCCGTCTCCCTCGCCACCCGGGTCGAGGGGGTGCTGGCGCCGGGCGGCAGCCCCGGCGTCCTCGCCTTCGCCGGTCCGGTCGCGCTCGGCGCGGGCTCGACCTACGAGGCGGACATCGACGGCCCGACCGCCGGCAACGGCGCGGGGTTCCACGACGCCGTCGTGGTGACCGGGCCGGGCGGCAGCTTCACCGCGGCCGGCACCCTCCGGGTCCGCCTGCGCGGGATCGTGGGCGACGCCACGAACGCCTACTCGCCGCCCCTCGGCACGTCCTTCCGGATCGTCTCGGCCGAGGGCGGGGTGATCGGCGGCTTCGCCGCCCTCCCCCGCCCGGCCGAGGGCCTGCCGGCGGGGTCGCGGCTCGACGCCCTGTACAACCCGAACGACGTGACCCTGTGGGTGACGCCGGGCAGCTACGCCGACCTCTCCCGCCACGGGGTGCGCCTGCGGCGCAACCAGGCGGCGGTGGGCGCGGCGATCGAGGGCATCCGCCCGGCATCCGAGGCCCGCGCCCCGGCCGCCCTCACCCGCGACCTCGGCGTGCTCTACTCGCGCGACGTCGCGGCCGTCCCGGCCCTGTTCGACCGGATCGGCGGCACCGTCTACGGCGACGCGCTGGTGACGGCGGCGGGCAACGCCCGCGCCTTCGGCGACGCGGTGATCGCGCCCGGCGCCGACCGGACCTCCGCGATGACCACCGAGGGGCGCGTGACCTCCTGGCTGTCGGGCTTCGGCCTCAACAGCCGGGTCGGCGCGGACGGCGACACGGGCTACCGCGCCTCGGGCGGCGGCGTGGCGGCGGGCACGGATCTGCGCCTCGCGGCCGGCGTGCGGGTCGGCGCGGCGATCGGCCACGGCGGCGGCTCCGTCACCTCGCGCGACACGGCCTCCTCCGCGTCGGTCGACACCACGCACCTGGCGGCCTACGGCGGCTGGGAGGCGGGGCGTTTCTCGGTGCGCGGCCAGCTCGGCGTGAACTTCCAGGAGGTGCGGGCGCGCCGCAACCTCGGCGCCTTCGGGCACGGCGCCGGCGGCCACGTCTCCGGCACCGGCTTCTCCGGCGCGGTCGAGGCGGCGGGCGGGTTCAGCGCGGGCGGGGTGAACGTCCGCCCCGCGATCGGCCTCCGCGCGGACACCGCCTCGCGCGGCGGCCTGACGGAGACCGGGGCCGGCGCGCTGTCCCTCCGCGTGGAGGAGGGCGACGTCACCTCGGTGCGGGCCACCGTCGGCGTCGGGGCGGACCGCAGCTTCGCCCTCGCCGAGGGCTGGGCCCTCACCCCGTCGCTCCGGGTCCGCTACGCCCACGAGCTGGCGGACGACGGCACGGTGACGGGGGCGGCCTTCGCGGCGAACACGGCGGTGCGCTTCACCCAGGCCAGCGCCCGGCCGGGCCGGTCCGGCGGCGACGTGCGGGTCGGCTTCGACCTGCGCATGCCGGCCAACCTGTCGGCCTTCGCCTCCTACACGGCGGAGGCCCGCGGCAACCTGACGGGCCAGGCGATCACCGGCGGGCTGCGCTACAGCTGGTGAGGGCGGCCGGACGGGGCCCTTCCCGTCCGGTCGGTCACGGAAGGCCCGTCCCGGCACGCCGGGACGGGCCTTCCGGCCGTGCGGCGGGCGACTCGCTTTCTCCGCGCGCCGGGGCTACACACCTCTCAGCCACCGGCGGCTCCTCCAAGCAGGCCGGTGGTCAGGGCCGGCTTGCAGGCACCCGCCCGTGCCTCGCCGGCCCGTTTTCGATCTTCGCCGCCCCGCGCCGGTCTTTCCGTGACGAGTCCGGGAGTCGGCCGGCCCCGTCAGGCCAGGGGGTCGTCCAGCAGGTCTCCCTGGGCCGCCATGGCGCCCCGCGGCGGCGTCATCCCCAGGTGCTTCCAGCCCGGCAGCCCGAGCACGCGGCCGCGCTGGGTGCGCAGGATCAGGCCCTCCTGGATGAGGTAGGGCTCGATCACCTCCTCCAGCGTGTCGCGGCTCTCGGCGAGCGCCGCGGCGAGCGTCTCCACCCCGACGGGACCGCCGCCGTGGTGGTCGACCAGGCGCCGCAGGTAGCGCCTGTCCATCGCGTCGAGGCCGAGGCGGTCCACCTCCAGCCGTTCCAGCGCCGAGTCGCAGAGGGCGCGGTCGGCGTCGCGCCCGGCGACGGCGGCGAAGTCGCGCACGCGGCGCAGCAGCCGCCCGGCGATGCGGGGCGTGCCGCGGGACCGCGTCGCGATCTCCCGCGCGCCGTCCGGCGTGAGCACGAAGCCGAGCTTGCCGGCGCCGCGCGCCACGATCCGCTCCAGCTCCTCCGGCGAGTAGAACTGGAGGCGCAGCGGGATGCCGAAGCGGTCGCGCAGCGGGGTGGCGAGCAGCCCCGCCCGCGTCGTGGCGCCCACCAGGGTGAAAGGCGGCAGGTCGATCCGCACGGTGCGCGCCGCCGGCCCCTCCCCGATGATGAGGTCGAGCTGGAAGTCCTCCATCGCCGGGTAGAGCGTCTCCTCGATCGCCGGCTGGAGGCGGTGGATCTCGTCGACGAAGAGCACGTCGCGCGGCTGCAGGTTCGTCAGGATCGCGGCGAGGTCGCCGGCGCGCTGGAGCACGGGGCCGGAGGTGGCGCGGAAGCCGACGCCGAGCTCGCGCGAGACGATCTGGGCGAGCGTCGTCTTGCCGAGGCCGGGCGGTCCGAACAGGAGGACGTGGTCGAGCGCGTCGCCGCGGTCGCGGGCGGCCTGGACGAAGACCTTCAGGTTCTCGCGCAGCGCCGGCTGGCCGGTGAAGTCGGCGAGCGTCTGCGGCCGCAGCGCGGCCTCGGCGGCGTCCTCCTCCTGGCGGTGGCCGGCGGTGACGCGGTCGGGATCGGGGGCGGGGCTCATGCGGGGAAGATGGTGCGGCGCGGCGTTAGCGAAGCGTTCATCGCTCCGCCCGCAGGATGCGCGCGCCTCCCCGGGCGCGGTCCGGGGGATGCGGGCAGGAGACCCGCGGAGCTGGCAGCGCGCCCGAGCCGACGACGGGGACCACCGTGACCACCCACATCTCCCTTATCGCCTTCCTCCTGCTGCTCCCCGCCCTCGCGATCGTCGCGGTGATCGGGGCGGGGGTGCTGTCGCTGCTCTTCCGCACCCGCTGGATGCCGTCCGGGGGCGAGCCCGCGCCGCGCGGCTAGGCCGCCCATCGGGACGCTCATCGGGGCGCCATCTCCTTCAGGCTCTCGCGGAGAAGGGAGTCGAGCGGCGCCTCCTCGCCGAGGCGCTTGCCCGCCCGCGCCACGGCCGCCGACGCCTCCGGGCGTCGCCAGCCGAGGTTCAGCAGCGCGGAGACGGCGTCCGCCGCCGCGCCCCGCTCCTCCGCGAGCACGATCCCCGCGCCGGCGCCGTCGGCCTCGGGGGTCGCGCGGCCGACCGCCCATTTCTGCATCGCCGGCTCGTCCACGATGCGGTTGGCCGTCGCCGCGCCCACGCCCTTGGCCTCCGACAGGCGCTTCCGCTCCTTCGTCGCGATCACCCGCGCCAGGTCCCCGGGCGCGAGCGCCGAGAGCACGAGCAGCGCCTTCTGCGGGCCGACCGTCTTCACCTCGATCAGCGCGCGGAACGCCTCGCGCTCCGGCGCGTCCGCGAAGCCGTAGAGCGTGATGGCGTCCTGGCTGACCCGCGTCTCCACCAGCACCCGGCGCACCCCGTCGGCCGCCGTCATCCGGTCGAGCGTCTTCCTCGAGCAGGCGAGCAGGTAGCCCACCCCGCCCACGTCGATCACGCAGCCGCCCTCGTGCACCGACTCCACCCGCCCCGCCAGCGAGGCGATCACCGGGCGGCGGCCGCGACCGCGGCGGCGTAGGCGCGGTTGGTGGCGCGGTGGTTGGCGTGGCAGATCGCGAGCGCCAGCGCGTCGGCCGCGTCCGCGCGCCGCATGGTCGCGCCCGGCAGCAGCCGGCGCACCATGTCCTGCACCTGCACCTTGTCCGCGTGCCCGGTGCCGACCACGGCGCGCTTGACCTCCATCGCCTGGTACTCCGCCACCGCGATCCCCAGCAGCGCGGGCGCCAGCAGCACCACGCCGCGCGCCTGGCCGAGCTTGAGGGCGGCGCCGGGGTTCTTGTTGACGTAGGTGTGCTCGACCGCCGCCTCCTGCGGGCGCAGCTCCTCCATCAGCGCGGTCAGGCCGCGGTGGAGGATGCAGAGGCGCTCGGCGAGCGCGAGGGAGGCGTCGGTGCTGATCGCGCCGTCGCCGAGGTGGCGCAGGCGCGACCCGTCGCTCTCGATCAGCCCCCAGCCCGTGTGCTGGAGCCCGGGATCGAGCCCGAGGATGCGGACGGCGCGCGTCACGCGCCGTGCCCTCGTGCCAGGGGGCGCGTCACGCGCCGTGCCCTCGTGCCAGGGGGCGCGTCACGCGCCGTGCCCTCGTGCCAGGGGGGCGCGTCACGCCGTCAGGCGCTCCAGCACGTCGTCCGGCACGTCGAAGTTGGCGTAGACGTTCTGCACGTCGTCGTGGTCGTCGAGCAGGTCGACGAGCTTGAGGACCGACCGCGCGGCGTCCTCGTCGAGCGGGACGCTCGCGTTGGGCCGCCACTCCAGCCGCGCGCTCTCGGCCGCCCCCAGCGCGGCCTCCAGCGCGTCGCGCACGGCGAACAGGTCCTCGACCGCGGTGCGGACGGCGTGGCCGTCCGCGTCGCTCTCGACGTCCGCGGCGCCGGCCTCGATCGCGGCGTCGAGCACGGCGTCGGCGCTGCCCGCGGCCGGCAGGTAGCGCACCACCCCCTCGCGCTCGAACTGGAAGGCGACCGAGTTGCTCTCCCCGAGCGCGCCGCCGTTCTTGGAGAAGATCGAGCGCAGGTCGGAGGCCGTGCGGTTGCGGTTGTCGGTCAGCGCCTCGACGATGATGGCGACGCCGCCCGGCCCGTACCCCTCGTAGCGCACCTCGTCGTAGTTGTCGGTGTCGGCGCCCTGGGCGACGCGCTTGATCGCGCGCTCGACCGTGTCGCGCGGCATGTTGCCGGCGAGCGCGGTCTTGACCGCGGCCCGCAGCCGCGGGTTGTGCGCCGGATCGGGCAGCCCGGTCTTGGCCGCCACCGTCACCTCGCGGATGAGCTTGCCCCAGGCCTGGGAACGCTTGGCGCTCTGCGCGGCCTTGCGGTGGGCGATGTTCTTGGCGTGGCTGTGGCCGGCCATGCGGGCGCTTCCTTCCCGGGTGGCAGCGCGCCGGCCGGAAGCCGCGCGCCGGCCCGCCGGGG
>Ga0325401_1007127_pt1 | contig 10851 bp, 4 predicted proteins | sample PopdelMetagenome_FD_205666 | JGI IMG/M metagenome (GOLD analysis project Ga0325401, IMG submission 205666) | Populus deltoides microbial communities from Bellville, Georgia, United States - Xylem-PdKOR-R2 | ecosystem: Host-associated > Plants > Phyllosphere > Stem > Wood/Secondary xylem | place...
CCACAAAAGGAAACTTTTTGCATACTATCAAATGACTCCACATATTACTTGTGCAATTAAGAATAGTATGACATGTATAATCTTGTCCACAATATAGGATCAACATCAAATTTTGTAAAGTGATCCCTAATTTATAATTTTTTTTCTATCATCAGAATTTCTTTTCCTTAATGTAAGGACTCGAGGCTAGTGTTTAAAGTTGGGGTATTGGTTGATGTTGGGGTAGTGCCAATGGATGATGCATTTTGATTTTGAAAGTTTTCCATTTATAATTACCAAATGAAAACATGTTAACAATTATAATTGATAATGAATCTGAAGTGTATTTTCGTGCTTCTGTAATATATGTTTGACACTTAAATTTGGAAGGATGCAATTCCAAAAGTTCACATAAATCATTGATCAAATTGTTCATGGATATATGAGGCATAACATCTTCTATTCATTATTAAATGCTATAAAATAATAATATGATGCTAGTTAAATTTCAGTCTATTCCATATCCAATTTAGAGTAAATACTGTTAAAACACTTTAGACTGGAAAGTTACTTCATAGTAGTACTATGAATCTAGTTTACCAACTTTCTAGAAGATTACCGAATATTACCATCCATCTTGTAGGTAACAATGAATGTCTAATTCACTTTTCTATCTTCTTCGTATAGGAATGCTAGCAGCAGAAGCAACACTTGCTTCAATCTTTTTCATAGATTACTATAGCATGAAATTCATTTTTCTTTCTCGTGTGGACAATATATGCCATTTTTTTAAAGTTACTATCAGTTTGGCAGCCAAACACTAATGAAACCACTATATGCTTAGTTTGCTTAAGGATGTGTTTATACAGTGCACAATGATTAATATGGTCCATTGATTGTACAAAAACTATTGGTAATATGGAGTTCGATTGAGTATATTGTCCACGGGTGTTTGTTTAAGTTGCATATGTAGTGAACTCTTTTATTCTGAAATATAATTTTATTGTTGTAGGCTTTTGAATATGGGTTATTCCTGGAATGGCCATTAGTGTATTAGAACAATAAGATTTCACCTCATTGGTTTTGTACTTTAATAATTTATTGCTTGACTTCTTGACCTAATTGATTATAAAAGAAAAATCCATTGTGATATTTATTTCATTTTTTTTTGTTAGTATTGAAATAAACAGGTAAAAATATTCACTTAACTTAAGTTCAGGAAAATAAAAAATAGCAAACGATAAAAATATACAATCAAACAAACAAGCTAACAAATAGGCAAGAAAAAAATCTCTTACTTTTTCCGACTTGAAAATATTAATATCAACAAATTATGCATATTTCAATCAATAATGAAAACCGATCCATCTAGAAATCAGAAACATATGTTAAAGAAACTTGCTTAATCTTCAATTTCAAATACAAATACTCCACCTTGCAAGATTTTATAGACTTTTTATTTTACAGCAACAATCATAATTCTCAATTCGATAATTGGATCAAGCTATAAATTTACCCAGAGTTTCTCAAAATATTGTTCTATGTTGGGGTAAAATTTCAGGTCAATCGAAGTTCGGAAAAGCCTTGAAATATAGGTCAGAACAAATAATACAAGTTTTGTTATTTACTTTTTTTTTACTTGTGGACTTTCTATTTGACAAGGATCCTTTTCCTATAAAGATGTGACAACTTGTTTTGAGAATTTTCTAATTTTACAAGGATTTTTAATGGGCTGCAACATAATTTCCAAGTGTGAAAAAGATTCATTAATATTCCAAAATTCTTTTCTTATAAGGATTTCTTATTCATCCTAACTACGCAAGGAAAGAAGAGCTAGTGGTATTTAATGATAGATTGGTTAGCATATTTTGGAGAGTTTTTTAATCCTACAAGGAAGGTTAAAGGAAGACAATAAGAGTTTTCATGTTTTGTTAAGATTCTTTAAAACTACACTTAATTATCCTAGACAAATAAGAAAACTAAATGGAATGCAACTTCAACAATCAATTTCCTAGCTTGTTTTGGATATCTATAGGTGGCAATAAAGACCTTAGTGTTTCTAGGATGAGAATCTCATTCATGATATTATTTAAACTAGAAAAATTATCTATTTTATGTTATTTTGTTTAATTAGATGCATAGACTTTAGTTTATATGTTAGATTTGTTATTTTTATTATTTTCTTCATGTTTGAGTTTAATTAACATACTTTAGATTTATTGTAAGTGTGTCAATATTAGCCCACAAGTTTTGGATCTATTAGGGTTGCTAAATGAACCATTATACAAGGTTTTATAAGCTGAAATTTTCAGCAGTGATGGATTTATGAAATAAACTTATGTTTGCATGATGCAACACGTTTTCTGTGTTGTTACAAAGAACACATTTTACTTATCAAGATATAATTGACCATGTAGCGACTTTCTTATACTTCTCTTCTCAAATATGTATTCGTTTGGTGGGGGTTTCTTGTTCCAATAGTAGTGGTGTCTTTAGACATATTTTCATTGTGCCATACTTCTATCAAACCTGATTTCTTGGCTTTTCAAGAGTTGTATCATCTTTGTTATGAGTTGTTTGACCATTTAATCAAGAGGTCTATATTATTGGGTGTGGTGTGTGGGAGCTTGGGAGGGGGTGATTGGTTTGCTAATTCTAGAGATGAAGATTGAAACTTTGAAAAGTTGGGTATGGCGTGTGGGAGCCAGTGAGTGAGAGATGGTGGCTGGTTTGTTAGGGACAAGACCTAGGGTTAGAAATTAGAAAATATTTTTATATTATTTATATACCCCCTACTTTTTTATTTTTATCTGAATAGGTTCAGTTCGGTTAGAGTATTTCGATTTCAACCTTATGAAATCAAAACCGAACCGAACCAAATGTTCTTTAAATTTTTTAATTAATTTAATTAGTTTTTTTTTCACGATTCAGTTTTTTCAGATAATTTTTTTGTTTTCTTGATTTAATTGTTTTTCTGTTTTTTTTTACCCCTGGGCATAATGTCATTTTTGTGGTGAAACCTAAACAAATGGAAGGGCACTTTAGGGGTTTCCACCTAGTTTAGGCAAGCGTCGATTTTCTTGTTTTAACAACCAAACAATTTCCTAGGTACGTAAAATGTGGACACTTCACCCAAGTTACTCTTCAGAACCCAACATCACCCTGGAGCACGTTCACACTGGAAAACATTGATGAAGAAAACGTCTACTGTGGGTTTTTTTTTTTTTTTTTGTAGTTCTCTCTTCTCACTATCGCTGCTGCTTTTGGATTCCAAGTCAAAAGAGTCAGTCAAGCCAAAGCCCTCTCAACGTGCCCCACGAGAAAGTGAAACAACACCCCCGTTGTCCCCTCAGATTACTTTCTTTTCTATTTCAAAATCTCTCTCAGTCTCATTCCTAGATCAGTTGGTGGGGCAGCCTATGTTTCTTTTGTCAGGATTCTCTTGCATGACAACAAGAGACCAGAAACAAAGAATTAAAATGGAAGTCCCACTTATAATAAAATATACAAAACCCAGAGAATCCCTACTCTCAACTACCTACCATACCATTCCATCTATAAGGAGCTTCCCATTGATTTTGCTTTCTCATATTGAAGTCATCAGCTAGTTATGGCTAGAGCATCTCAAGACTCTTCCTCCAAGTGGCACTCCCACTGGACCAAAAAGGTTGGAAACGAAGATGATGAAGTTCCAATCTTTAAGTCCTCAAACACCATTGAAGAAGAAAAAATGGAAAATGTTAAGAGCCATGTTGGAATGTCAACCCCAAAGAAAAAACTACCAGCAGTAGCAGTTGCTAGGCTCCGATCGGTTCTTGCAGCCCTTGGTAAGAACCAATCAAGCCTCCCACTGGGGCTTGGATCCCGAGTTGTAGGTACCCTTTTTGGATATCGCCGTGGTCATGTCCATTTTGCATTTCAAAAGGATCCCAATTCACCCCCAGCTTTCCTTATTGAACTTGCTACACCAATAAGTGGATTGGTTAGAGAGATGGCATCTGGGTTAGTTAGAATTGCCTTGGAATGTGACAAAAAGAAAGAAGAGGAAAAGAAAGCTGTGAGATTGCAGGAAGAACCAATGTGGAGGACTTATTGCAATGGTAAGAAATGTGGTTTTGCTACTAGGAAGGAATGTGGGCCTAAAGAATGGAAGTTATTGAAAGCTGTAGAGCCAATTTCAATGGGTGCAGGGGTTTTGCCAGGGTGTGCAACTGAGGCTGGAGCTGATGGTGAACTCATGTATATGAGAGCTAAATTTGAGAGAATTGTGGGCTCTAGAGATTCTGAGGCTTTCTACATGATGAATCCTGATAGCAATGGAGCTCCTGAGCTCAGTATCTATCTACTTAGAGTCTAAAGTCCAGTCATTTATATTTCCTTTTTTTGTTTTTTCCTTAAGGTAAGCTAGTGATGCTTGCTCTCTCAAACTATATATATATATATATATATATATATATATATATATATTTCCTTTTCTGTTTGTTCTTCTACTTCGGAGAAACTGGGGAAGTGGGCTTGACCTGTATTTTGTTAGTTATAGGTGGAGGGAGAATACTTTAGATTAGAACATGATGGATATGGATAGGTGGGGGTCATGATGGTGTGTATACATATAGTTTTTCTTTTATCTTTTTAGCAAGTTACTAGATTTGTTACATGTAAACCACCGCGGGGTTTTGTTTTTCAATGTAAAAAAATTACTAGATAAAAAATTCAAAGACCGTTATTGGTTTAATTAATAATTTAAATAATATCAAATGAAAAATGAAACAATAATAAATAAGTTGACAAAAGAAAAACAGAAAAAAATAAATCAAACTTGAATCTATATATATAAAAAAACAATATATTATTTTAGGGTTAAACTATATATAAAAAAAGCAAATTTAAAAAAACCATATTAAATTGAATGAGCTAAAAAACCTCGCGATCAAGAGTATAAAATTGAGATAATTTCATAAAAAAAAAATTATGAAACATTTAAAGAATGAAATTGAAATAAATTAATTTTAAAAAGAAAAAAAAAGTGAATCCTCATTAACATTTGAAATTGGTGATCTTGGTTATAAACTTGAGGCTAACTCAATAAAAGACAAATCACAAAAAATAACAAAACAAAACTTCAAAAAAGAATAAAAAAATAAGAAAACATCATATTAAAAAAAAACTAAGCAAACTCTAATGGACCTCCTAAACTTGGTCTAATCTCGAAAACTTGCAACCCGTGAAATTCTGAATCCGGGTTCAATCAAAAAACTTAATTCTCAACCAATTTAATTTTCAAGAATGAAATCAATAGAAAACAATATTAAAGAAAAAACTTACAAAAGCAAAAAATAAAATAGCAACAAAAAGAATGAGAATTATATTTGAAAGAAAAAAAAACCCAAGGAGAATGAAATTAAAAATGATCCCAAATAAAATAAACAATAAAAAAATAAGGATCAAATTTAAAAGATTAAAAAAATCATAGGAAGTGAAATTAAAAAACATTTGTAATCTGATAGATTATTTACATATTAAACAATGGTAGGGGTGAAATTGACAAACATTTGTAATTTAATATATTATTTATGTATTAAAAAATAGTAGTGGGTGAAATTGAAAAACATGTGCAATTTGATGAAAAAAATTTATAATTTTATAACTTATTCAAAAATTTTAAAAATAGGAATCAACATGATAAAGACTAAATGTGAAGGAAAAAAAAAACTAAAGTGGTTGACCTTAAATTTTACAGGGTTTGGTGCAGAATTCGAGGAAAAGAGAGGAAAAAAAAAGTTATCGGCACAAAACCATAAATGCTTCTAGTACACACGACACATCATCATGTAGAGGGCATTGATATCTTCCAAACACCACTCTAAAAGGCAGTGTTTTTTTAAATAATATTTAATATATATATCAATTACAATAATATCTCTAAGCAACCTCCAAGTTTACAATTAAAAAAATATAAAATGACAAAAAAACCCTTATGAGAGAATTTTATTGTTTTTGTTTTAAAATGCATCAAAGTAATTACACAATTTTTTTAAAAAAAATAGAAGTCTAAAACACTCCTGATTGAAAGACATTAGATTTTTTTTATTCTAAAACTAGAGTAGTAATTTTACCATGAAAAAAAAGAAGAAAAAAGAAAATGACAAATCTAATCCCATAAAGAATGTTAAAAATAATTGTTTTATAGTGAAAAGACAACCTTGCCTGCAATACCTAGTTCGATGGTTTTCGTTCCAAGGGCAGATTCATAATTATACGATTACAATGAGTATTGTTTTGGGTCTTGTTGCATAGTAATTTTTTTAGAAGAATTATGTTTTTAATTAACCCTTCATACGTTGTTTAAAAAATATATAAAAAAAAATTATTCAAACATTGCTAACATATTTTCTAGTAAAACAATTAAGGAAAAATTACTCGTATAATATCTTATAGTTTAGTTGAAATTACACTTGCCTACTAAGTTTTTAAAAATTATAGATTGTATTTTAAGTCAATTATTTTTACAAATAAGATAAATTAACCAAATTACTTTTCTATATATTAAATTAAAAAATCAACTGAAAAATACATTTATTTTTCTTTATCTTTGATTAATGATTTCTCTCTCTTCCACACATCATTTTCTTTTTTTTTTTAAACACAAATCATCAAATCAACACAAAATTGTATGAAGATATGAAATTATGAAGTCTAGAAATCAACATGATAAAAACACTTCACTACATGGAAGTGAAAATTCCTTTTTCCCATAACAATCCACAGTCTTTCTATCTTTAATCCCTGTGCCCATAACAATCCCATAACAAATTCATTTTAAAATTAACAATACACTAAAAATACTGAGAAAATACTATAGCAATTTTCCTATATATTTTGGTGTGCCCTACAAGAAAGCATTTGTCTTTACTTTTTTTAATTAATATATTTTTATCCTTTAATATTAGATTTGTTTTTTTATTGGGTTATCTCACTCTCATAACACAAATAATAGGTTTGGCGGATTAACATAGTTTGTTAGGTTTGTTTTTTCTTTATTTAACTTTTTTTTTCACTTTGATCCTTTAATATTGGGTTAATTAGGAATTAAGCTTCATGATTTACTTTATTTGCTTTATATTAGGTTAATTTAGTCTCAAGATCCGAGAATAGTGCGTAATGGGTCAACCTGAGTTGACTCAGGTTGCTTTTTTTGTGTTTTTTAATTGATTTTTTTAAATTTTATCATTTAATATTAGATCAGTTATGAATTGAGATTATAATATTTTTAATTTGTTGTCTATTAGAATATCTTGGTCTCATGATTAGGGTCACGAGCTTTGATATTTTAACCTCAGTTAAATCAAGTTTTTTTTTCTTTCAAAGAGATAATCTTAGTCTCATTTCCTTCAATATCAAATTTTATTTTTATTGGATTGTCCCCGTCTCATGACCCAGGTTTGACAGGTTAATCCAGTTGATTTAGATTTTTTTTATTTAACTTTTTTTCTCCTAATTTCATAATTTATTACTGTGTTTGATTGAGAATTAAGTTTTATGATTTATTTCGGTTTGATTTTTACAAGATTATCCTGACTTCATGACCTGAGAATAGTGTTTGACAGGTTAACCTATATTGACCTGGCTTAATTTTTGTGCTATTTTTTAATTACTTTTTTGTATAAATTTTATCGTTCAACATTGGTCTGGCATGATCGATTAAGAATTGAGTTTTATAATTTGTTTTCATTTGCTCTTTATGGGGTTATCTTAGTCTCATGACTAGAGTCGTGAATTTAATAAGTTAATCTGGGTTAAGTCTAGTTGTATTTTTTTTTTTCTTTCTATAAGGTTATCTCGGTTTCATGACTCAGGTGATGGATTTGATGAATTAACTTTGTTTTTTATGTTCTTTTTTTAATTGATTTCTCTTTTTAGTCTAATCTTTCAACAGTGTACTAATTGGGGTTATCTTCGTCTTATAACCTGAGTCGCGAGTTTGACAGATTAACTTGGGTCATTTTTTAAGGTTATTTTTTTATTTTTTATAATTTCACTCTTCAACATTAGGTTAATTGAGAATTAGATTTTATAATTTGTTTTGATTTGTTTTCTATGAGAAAGATATCATCTTGAAATTTTTTTAGTCAAACTATGTTTTTACTATTTATCCGAGTTGCTTTTGAATCAGCAAAGTCAACCAGGTCACATCGAGTTTAATCTCCACACGGTTTAAAATTTTTTTCCACTAAAAAACATTTGTAATATATATATATATATATTATTCAACCCGAATTATTACACAAGTTAATAATCTAGTTCTTTCTAAGATGGAGCAGATTGAGAAAGCAAATTTGGAGCCCAAACCTTTGAACACAATATGAGGCCCGCCGTCGCCCTGTAATTATTGAGGAGGTTAACACATCACTGTTTGACTTTATTTCTGATGTTTAATCCATATTTTCTTGTTATGTGTTGTTTTCTTGTAACAAATTAATTATGATTTATGGTTCCATGTCCTGCAATTTTTCTTTTATTTTGCATTTGGAAATTGAAAATATTTTTTTTCTCAGTTGCTTCAAGATAAACTGCAACTATATCCATATGATCCATGTGACAAGCTGATGTACCTCAGATACACACACACTCACATGCTGGGAAGTTTGAATTTTTGTGTGTTTTCTTGGAACGGTTCTGTTAATTTGAGTTTGGTTGTTGGGAAAATATGAAGATTTGTGCTTTACTGGATTTTTTTAGTTGTTTGTTCAATTGGGTAGTTTTTAATGTGTATGGTTGCTGAGAAAATGTGGGAGTTTTTGAAGGGAATCGGTGTTTTGAGTTGTGGAATATTTTTTTGTGATTTGAATTATGCCTTTGGCACACATTTCTTTCCAATTTAAAATTAATAGTTGAAGAAGCCCAAAATAATTGGAAAAATAATCACGTGTATATATGTGCGTTCAACACTAATAATTGATAGATTTGGATAGCTGAAACCCACTAATCAAAAATATAACGGTGGTTGTTTGGATTTTTTTTTTAAATTTAATTGTAAAATTGTGATATTTAAAACAAGAACATTCTAGTGTGGTCTAATTTTTAAATAACTTAATATTAAAGGATATAATTAAAAAGAAACTAAACAAAAAAAATTAAAAAAAAAAGAAGAGAAGCAAAATACTGTTACAATAAACAATGCTTTTTAAGTATAGCTACAGTGATTTAGCCATATTTTTTTAAGCTTTGTTAATTTTAGGTTGTTTAGTATGATGTTTTAAACTAAGTGTTTTAAAAGTATTTTTGGCATGAAAAAAAAAATTAACTTAATGCTATTTTAGTATTTTTGGATAGTTTGATAGTGTTGATGTTAAAAATAATTAAAAAATTTTAAAAAAAATTATTTTAATATATTTTTAAGTAAAAAACACATTTAAAAAGCATTGTAATTATATTAAATTACCAAACCCAAAAATTAAATGAGGGAAGGGACCTAATGCAATTTATATTATTGTTTAATTTATATCAATTTCAATCCCATGCTCATATTATTGTGGAATTTCGAAGTAAGGAAGACTAACAAAAACAGGAGTGTCGAAGAAGTGCTTTAACAAAACAAGACGGCAATTGCAGCGGGTTAATTTTTGAATCTGTTGATTTCATTGCGGAACTATTCCATTATGTTGCTCAATTGGAACTGGGTAGTGGACCAATACATTGGTGTTTTTATTTCCCTTTCCACCTTTGAACCAAACTGTCTTACAGATTTACAAGTATTGTTTTTTCTCTACTAATAAAAACTATATGGATAATGCATTTGAATACGGTGATGTCTGCTTAGTTGAAGGAAAATTACATATCTGATGTGATTCTCAAACAACAAATCTGTATCCTTTATCTAAGAAATTGAAGTCTTGCTGTATATTGTTTCATTTACTTGCATGTTATTTTGTGCTCCGAGAAAGCAATTAGGACTTGTGCATATGAAATGATTACTGTTTTTCTTTTTGCCTTCTTAGTAGAAATTAAGGGCATTTCATTAAGGACTTGCACCAAGTTCGTTTCTTTTTACCCTTTCAATTCCCCTGTTTTGCTAGGATCCCTTTTGGACCATATGTGTCACTCATCTATCCCATAAATAATAATAATAAAAAAAATCAGCATTTGGTCTAAAAGAGTAAACTGCTTCAATCATTGCTTTTAGTGCATAAATTCTGCGTGGCTTGATCCCAAGAGATTTTATTAAAGCCTCATCATAGAACTCATCAAAAGAAAATAAAAATCCAATCCCTCAGCAGAATTAGGCCTTTGTCATTCGTTGACTGCTTTTTTCCCCTTGCCACTTTGATTCTTTCTCCTATACAAAATTTCTAAAGCATCACTGTTACACCTTGCATTATTTTACAAGGATTTTTTTTTAAACATAGCACACTGGCTAAAAATCTCAGCAAAAATAACACAATTAAAAACTTATTTGTGAAAATAGCATAATTTATTAAGATGCACAGATCTTATATGCGCTATCAAGAGACACATAGGTCTTACCTACACGACCAATCGAATTTAAACACCATTAAAAAAAAAATTCTTTCTTTTTTATTCCTATCTTATTTCTCTCTTTCTTCTTCCTCCTCCTCCCCCTCCCCCACACCGCCTTCACCCTCCCTATCTCCATCTCTCTCTCCATTATAACAACTCTCTCTTTCTCTCTCTCTCTCTCTCCACCACATCCTTTCTCTCTCCACATGTGGTAGACACCATTGCCGCCACCACTTTTGCGCACCAACATTATTCACAACACCTCTCTTTCAACAATTTCAGGTATAATCCACCCTCCCTCTATTAATTCGATGTTTTTTGAGCTAATATTTTATTATGTTAGGGTTAGGGTTT
>Ga0325401_1007130_pt1 | contig 10849 bp, 4 predicted proteins | sample PopdelMetagenome_FD_205666 | JGI IMG/M metagenome (GOLD analysis project Ga0325401, IMG submission 205666) | Populus deltoides microbial communities from Bellville, Georgia, United States - Xylem-PdKOR-R2 | ecosystem: Host-associated > Plants > Phyllosphere > Stem > Wood/Secondary xylem | place...
TACTGTATTAAGTTCATCCTCGCTCATGGGCAGCCCCCACCACTCAAGAGTCCAAGGCGCCATTATTTGTTACGTAACTTCTGTATTGAAAGTGATTGATTTGGAATCCCATGGAAAATAAAAAGAAGAAGAAAAAAAAAGTAAGAATGAATGACATTATTTAGATAAGAAAGAAGATAGAAAATCACAGCAAAGGCTAAGACGTTTTTTACAGAGGTTTGGGAGAAGTTTGGAGAGAGGAGAAGGCATAAGCTAGCAATGAAGTTCTTGTTCCAGTGCCCTTGCTGCTCATGTTTCTGCTTCATGAAGCCTAAGCAGGGGAAACCAAAGGTGAATGAAGTTGCCAAGGTAGCCAAGGTAGAGGATGCCAAGGTAGCCAAGGTAGCCAAGGTAGAGGATGCCAAGAAGGTAGAGGATGCCAAGGAAGAGAAGAAAGAGTAATTTATAAACTAAATGCAACGACAATGTTGATGTAAAATATTTGATCTCCTTTTTTAGTGTATGCAGGGCTCTTCTTCCTGCTTGCTGGTTGTTCTCAAGTAATTTTCATGTAGCATTTTCCCTCGCATCCATATGAAATGCCTCTGCCTTTAATTTCCATGCATGGAAATAAATGTTACTACTACATTTTATTTTGCCCAAGTTAAAAACAACGTATCATTTTCTGCTTATATCTGCACAATTGCTTGCAAATCTCTTTGTTCCATGAGCAATTCTGGGATATCTGGTGTAATCGAGCACGCTCTAGAGTTCATGCATGCAAGGAAGTGAGGAGATACAAGTAGCGAGGTGCTTGTTCAAGCAGAAAAGAAAGCTTGACGAGATGTTAGTTTTCAAGAATCTTCCTCAAGAAATATCACTGGTCTCTTTCCATGGAACGTCAACGCTCAACACCCACATTTGAATTTCCATGAATCTTATTTTCTGGCACAAACGCTCCCTCGAGGACTTGGCTTAGTGATCGTATACCGGCCACCGGAGCTTCTACAATAAGTTTGAATTTCTATGATTTCAGTTTTTTTTTTTTTTTTCATGGTGGTCGAAGTGTGGTAGTGATTATTTTTCAAAGTATATTTTAATTGAAAATATATTAAAATAATATTTTTTAAAAATTATTTTTGATATTAGTATATCAAAATAATTTAAAAACACATAAAAAATTAATTTAAAATAAAAAAATAATTATTTTTTTAAAACACAAAAATAAATAAATCGTGAGACAACCAGAGAGTCCTAGGTTTTGTACCTTAATAAACAATACTCTATAACACAAATTTTGTGTAATAATTCTGAATGGTGTAGTTCAATTGATCAATCTCTGAGTTTGCTTTCTAGAGGTCACCAGTTCGAGTGCCACAAATCTCAAGGCCACTGGGAGTTTACATAGTCGTTAACTTCTGAATCTCGAGAGATTATTCGAGGTGCGCGTAAGTTTGCATTATGTAATTAATTAATGTTTATATTAGTTTATTAATAAAAAAAATTAACATTTAATTGGTCTGGTCCAGAAACCAAATTTTGTGTAATAATTCTAAGTGGTGTGGCTCAATTGATCAAGCTCTGAGTTTACTTCCTAGAGGTCACCAGTTCGAATACCACAAATCTCATGGCCACCGAAAGTTTACATGGTCGTTAACTTTTGAGTCTCGAGTGATTATTCGAGGTACGCGTAAGTTTACATTGTGTAATTAATTAATGTTTATATTAGTTTATTAATAAAAAAAAATTAACATTTAATTGGTCTGGTCCAGAAACCAAATCTGCCCATTCGGTCCAACCAAAGTAGAGTAAAACATTTAATCCTGACGAGTGTTCAGAGTGTCAAGAGCCTGGGTGGATAAAGTAGGCCGCCCGGCCCATTATCACACAAAAATCCAGCTTACAGTCCGGATTCCTTTTTTGGTTATTATATTTTTAGATTAATTTCTTTTATATTGAGATTAAATTGTTTTTTAATCTGTCTTAAATATGTTACCCGTATCTAAGCTCAGGCACTAAATATTAAAAAAAAATTATCATTTTTATTCTTCTAATTATATTAATTCCTATAAAATAGTTTTTTTTTTTTTAATCTCTATTCTTCCAGAAATTATATCACACTTTACATTCTTATACGGATCACCAAGAAAAAATCAATAAAAAATATTAGATTATCTATATGATTATCATTATATTCCATAGCCATCAGAATATTAATATTATAACTTTGTCATAAAACTTATAATCACTATTTTCCCATTAAACTAATACTATAAATTTATCAAAAATTAAAAAAAATAAAATTCTCCAGTGGTTTTTCATCCGACACTTCATTTGCAATACAAAAACAACCTTGTAATTAAATTTATTTTTGCATTTCATTAATTCTTTATTCAACAAAACATGATCGCTTTGATTGATTTAGGTTATAGTTGGGTTTGTAGTGTTTTCAGATAGTTGCATGATTTACAATACTTGGCATAGATCTCTCTCTCTAACATTAAAAAAAAGAGAGAGGATATTTTTGTGTATTTCCGCATGCATGGCCTGAGGTGCAGAGATGATTCATTAACTTTGATTGATTTTTAGAATACTTTGCTGCCTGAACCGGAATTACATCAACAAAGATTTCGGAAAATATGAGTGCGAACTGTACATATCTTAACATCCCGAGTCAACCATTCCTTACATCAACAAAGATTTCGGCAAATGTGAGTGCGAACTGTATATATCTTAACATCCCGAGTCGATTGAAGGTGCTTAAAAGCTTTGATGTGGTTGACAAAAGGTAGATATGAAGCCCACCATTGTAGAAATAGGTTTTGGAAATTGATTTGATGATCTATTGTTTAAAAGAGAATTGAAATTGATTTTGAGATTTGATATACTCTTACTGGAGTTCTTAGGATAATTTTAATGTGTTTTATGTGAAATGGATAACAAACCACTTTTAAAACAGAAAATTCAAATGTTTATGCCTCATTGGAAAAAAAAAAAAAATAGATTGAACGATGCGTTATCTTGTATTTGGTACTAACTACACATCGTTCACGTGTTTTCTTTGTGTTTAAGGAGTGTTTTGGTAAGTTGGTATATTTTAAAAAATTAATATGTAAAGTAATCCAGGTAGAAAAATAATTAGAAATTTAGCACAGTTGAGAAAGTCGTGGATACCATCTGCGACTCGTGTTTCATGGATAATATCTGCGACTTCTCTAACAAAAGCGTCCAGGGATAATCTATTCTTCTATCAAATCTCTACCAAGAAAACAACAATTCACACAATCACAATAATTAGTTCTTTACTAATAAAACGCAATTCACATAAGCAGCACATAATATATTAAATCACAAATAACAAATGTACATTGGAATTTTAAACAACATAACATTTTATTAAAAAATAAACTAATTATACATCTACTAACCATTATCATAACATATAATAATATCTAATTATATCTAATATTCTCCTTATCTCATCCAACTCAATGTCGAGTTTGTAATATCCATGTAGAGGAGGACCAATACCATCCCAGCTCGTGAGCGGGTCTGGGATGCTCATGGATCGGCCTGAGATGCTTGTGGACGGGTTAACATGTATCTCCAACACTCCCACGATAAGCAATATCATATTTCACTAATTCTGCTTCACGACGCTCAACCTCCACAATCTTTTAAAATCCACTATGACATAGATTGAGTATGGCGTTGGCCAAAATACATCTCATCTCATCGACACTTTCACGGATAGTCGTTACTGCTTTCTAAGCATCTCGTACCAAGTAATTAATTTATATACATGCATTAAAAACCAATTAGTAGTCATCATCCATAAAAAAAACTATTTGGTATTTAATAAATATAAAATAATATTGCATGCCAATCGATTTTGTCTCAGATACCAGGAGGTATAGTGCATCGGGTTGCGTGAATTTCTCGGGAAACATGACTAGGTCGGTATAATGAAACAACACGTAATGAACATTTATCATGTCATGTAGGTATTTATATCAGTCAAAGATTGTAGCTCCTCAAAAACACGATCTCTCTTATCATCTCAGAGATCAAGATAAGATACATGAATTACCAACCAATTCCCCTTGCGCTTACCCTGGCGACTAACACTGTGCAACTCCTCTCCAATTTCAACATAATCCAGTATATGATGAGACAATCCAAATTATCACATTACTCGATCTGGACAATGCATCTCAATATGTTGAAGCAGTGCAGAGGGACTTATACTAACCAAATGTTACATCCCTCACGGCATACAAGCAAAACTGAAAATATCAAGTAATCTGTATATGACATCCATATAACCTATTAGAACATATAAAATAGTTATCTCAAATAATCAATTGAAACTAAATAATTAACTTTAAAGTGACAAAAAAAATTAATACATCTGTAATATATACTTGATTCTCCATAGCAATATGAAGCAGATGTCATACCCAACTGAGGTTCTATATTAACAATTTCTAGCACAGACACTTGTCTATTATCATTACCATATAACCTAGATGGATCATTTGTCCGTAATGTCTGTGTAGTTCTTTGAGAGTTACTTAGAAACCAGGTCAACTCTATACTAGAAGAGTTTTCTCGTCTAGATCTACTATTTAAGTAGAGCTTCAACATGTTAATCTCATTAATTCTAGCAAACCCAAACATTGAATTCACACTCCCGTCACTACAGATTAGTATATCGACATAACAAGCTTGACTAACCCTAGTTTGCAACATCCTCCAAGTAATTTCAACTTCTATTTCAAACATATTTCAGCCAAGTCGATAATATAAAATTCTTGACAATTAGTTAAGGGACATGTCTGATGTAGCAATTAGAAATTCATGCATTCCTCCATTATAAGTGATATCATTTTCGGTATTGACAATGATGTCATCATGGAAGGATAATATTTCTAAATTATTAGACATTCTATCAAACAACACAACACAACCAAACACATTTATATTTTATTAATAACTTAGGGTTAAACAAAGTGCATCAATTATCAATAAAACATAAATTGATCGGCGAACACCTACATTCGTCAAATTAATCGACGAACATTTACATTCATTAAATTTTGGTACCATAACAAAATTATCAAACAAATTCATGTATTTCATAGCTAGTATTATTGTTTTATACAAAATTCGATATAATTCATAATTTAACCTAAATCAAAACTAAATATCTCATTACATAATCTTTTTAATTCACAATCAACAATAACAAAAAAAAGCATTGATCATTTAATAAAATAATCAAACTATCAACTAAAAATATATCTAATTAACATAATTCATAATTTAACCTAAATTAACACTAACATTGCAAAGACATAATTTTGTTAATTCACAATCAATAACAACCTAAAATAATTGATAAGTAAAAAAAAATAACATAATTATATATAATTCACAACTTCAATTACATCTAATTAACCTAATTCCTAATTCAAAACCCTAACATTTAATAAAATAAAATTAACACTAATTAAGCATAAATTACATCTAATTAATTGAGGAAATATGTTTAATATACCTGTAGGAGTGAAATGTGAGTGGTAAGGGTAACCAGTGGTGGCTAGTTTGGCTGAAAAATCCAACACTTGCTGCTGGTAGAGAGAGAAATATGGGTGTTTTAGAGAGAGAGGAGTGTTTTAGGGTTGTTAAAAAGTGTTTTTGGTTATAGAGAGAGAAATCTCGGCTGGTGATGAGAGGGGAGGAGCGAGGGAAAGAGAGAGAGGGGAGGTAATGAGAGAAAGAAAGAAAATGCATGGTTTTTAATTCCAAACAAGCTGCAAATCTAGTTTAAGTGTGCTAGTTTCCTAAGTATTTTTTTTCAATTGTTTTACTTTATCTTTTTACCGTTTTAAAAAACAAAACAAAAATCTTTTTTTAAGGCACTATTTGTGAGTTAGATAACACTTTTTTAAATTTTTGATTTTTTAAAAAATTTTAAATTAATATTTTTTGATCATTTTGGTATATTATATCAAAAATAAAAATATTTTAAAAAATAACCTTAAATATAATTCTAAACATAACATAAATTTGGTTGAGGTCGAGCTTGGCTTAGGCATGTATAGGCTAGGCTGGCAAGACTAGCAAACAAGTCAGGCCCGCCTCCTCGTCTTTTTTCTTTATTTTTCTTTTCAAAATTCTTCCTTTTTTTTAATTTTACTTGTTCTATCTTTAAAACTATTTATTCTCCTTCTATAAAAACTGATTATAATATATTTTTATTATTAATTTATGTGTCTGTAGAATAAGTTAGAATTTTAATTTGGAAATCTTAATACGATTTGAGTTTCATTCGTCTGAATAAATATAAAATATATAAGCAATTGAGATTCCACGTGTGAAGATTTATAATTCTTATTAATAATAAATATTTGGTTAATCTCAATATTGTAAGAACTAGCAGGAATAATTAGGTCATTTAATCATTAATTATAGGTTAGTTAATAGAATACTTAAATTTTAAATTTGAAGAAACTACTATTTTATTAAATCTTCATGTTTAAATAAATCATGTGAAAATATATTTTTAAAAAAATCCATTTTGCAATATTAATTTTTATCAAATATAATGTTACGAGCATAAAATACTCGCATGGTGAAGCGTGAAATCATGTAGTATGTTTAAAATTCTAAAAAAAAAAAGCTAGCGTGCAGAGTTTTTAAACCTGGCTCGGTCCAAGAGCAGGGTTCCTGGTTTTAACCAGGTCACCCGGGTTAATTTTGAATTTTTTAAAAAATCAAAACGACATTGTTTTAGTAAAAAAAAAAAAAGCAAAAGTCAACGAGTTGCAACCATATTTTTGAACCTGGCCCGAATCCCAGGTCGACTCGCCAAATCGGGCTAGATTTCAAAACTATGCTAGCGAGTGCACCCGTTAAGTATTAACTGGATGTTTTTATTAAACTCTATTTATCGTTTATTTGTGTTAAAAAAATAAATAAAAATCAAATATTTAAATAAAAATCAATGATGTTTATTAAAAATATTAAATCAGTGTTAATTTATATGGTAAGATTTTTAAGTGCTACTCATTAGCTGGATCAAAAAAAAAATCCAAAAAATAAGGATCCCACTTTTTTTCAAAGTGTTTTGTAAATACTTTGACAAAAGATATTTTAGCCTTTAAATTTGCAACTATGTTAGTTAAAGAATCTTGGATATTTATTTTTTTACTGCTTAGTATTATTTTAATTGTGTTTTCTTATAAATTGTTTTATTATAAAATCAAAATAATACATGAAAGGTGAGCATTGATTTAAATAGGTAATTGCTAGTGTTTAGATTAAGAAAATATTTATGATTAAGAAAATGCAAATAAACATTGATGATTATTAAGATGTTAGCCATTCTTTTTTGTAATTTTTATTAGAGAAATTATAAATAATTAAGAGAACATAAGAGACATTTTGTTTTTTTCCTTTTACATTCATAATTCTTTATAATTTATTTAATTTTATGGTAGCAGTAATTTATTAAAATATTTTTTAATTAAAAATATATTTTTTATTTTTAACATTTACATATCAAAATAATTTGAAAATATATAAAAATATAATTTAAAATAAAAAAAATTATTTGTTTTAAAATATATATATATATATATATATATAGAGAGAGAGAGAGAGAGAGATCAAATCAAAGCCCATTATTTTAGCCTTTTTGTACACTGTCGATCTGACACGCTGAGTACGCTTACTACTGCATTTATGGAAGGTTCCATGTAATTCAATACTTACAAATCATTATTTACTTTCTTTCTGATCTCCAAAAAAAACAATCCCAAAAATCTTTACCTTCCATTTTTCCCTTCACTGTATATATATCTATAGAGAAGGCATACGACATTAGACTCGTTTTTCAATAATTCCTCTCAAAATGGAGTCTCGAAGATGTCTCTGCCTCTTGTGGGCTTTGCTTGCTTGCTACTTGTTCACTTCCTCTGCGGCCTATAATAAGAGCTTCGATGTGGGTGGCAAAGATGGCTGGGTTACAAACCCCTCTGAGAGCTACAATCACTGGGCTGCGAGAAATCGATTCCAAGTCAATGACTCTCTTGGTAAGTCGTCCTTTTTTGGCAATTGAATTGTAATTTTTAACCATCAAGATTCGATTTTTTGAAAAAAAACTCCTGGTGTTGGTTTTTGGATTGATTTATTTTGTAGTTTTCAAGTACAATAATGGGTCAGACTCTGTGCTGCTTGTGACACAAGACGATTACAACAGTTGCAAAACGAAGAAGCCTCTCAAGACCATGGGTTCTGGTTCCTCTGTGTTTCAGTTCGACAAGTCCGGTCCCTACTTTTTCATTAGTGGAAACGAAGATAATTGTCGAAAGGGGCAAAAACTGACCGTTGTAGTCCTTTCTGTTAAACAAGCCCCTACGCCGGTGTCACAGCCCCCAGCTATGTCCCCTAAAGCTCCATCCCCGGTGGCGCATAACAATCCATCTCCAGCGCCATCAAAATCTCCATCACCAAGTGCAGAACCGCCAGCCTCGTCTCAAGGACCATCATTGTCACCTATCTCCCCAGCACCAATTTCCAAGACTCCAAGCGGTTCTCCTCTCGAGGCTCCAGGTCCATCGCTAGTGCCTGTAAAGTCTTCACCGCCAAGCGCTGATACACCGACATTGGCTCCATCACCAACTAGTAACGCTCCGACTGGGCCAGTGCCTGCAAAGTCTCCATCACTGCCATACTTGGCTCCGTCACCGTTTAGCGATGCTCCAACCGGGGCTCCAGGTCCATCACCAATGGCCATGACACCACACATATCACTAGTGCCATCAGGGTCACCAGCATCGCCTCCAGGATCAGAAATCTCTCCATCTCCTTTGACTAATCCGCCTGCACCTTCACAATCACCAGAATCCCCATCTCCATTGGCTAGCGCTCCTGTTGTTTCTCCAATCCCAGCAAAATCTCCATCTTCATCAACTCCAACACCCAAGTCAGGTTATACGCCAGCAAATTCACCCAACTCCAATGGGGCAGACCTTGCCCCTGCTCCTGCTGCTTCTTGGGTTGCAACTCCTTCAACTGTCATGGTGATTGTGGCTTCTTTTCTTATTGGTTCTGTTATTGGTGTCTGGCCTTGAAGAGAAAATAAACTCATCTGTGTTACAAAGTTTTTTTAAGTTTTTGGGCTTAATTAAGTTTTATTGCAGAAATTTATTAGAACATGGGTGGATTTTATTTTGATATATATGTATGATCAGTCCTATTATAATTTTGATTCATCTGGTATTATTTTGATAGGATGTTTCTCTCGATCTTCTTCTTTTTAAAAAAAAAAAAAATCCTCTCTGCATTCATTGTTATTGTCTGAGCCGTCATTGTCCTTCGCTGCATGGTTGAATTGTCCATGGTTTTGCTCATCATGATCATAAATGTTTTATTGTTTTTCTTTCCCTTTGTTTATGTCATTATTTTGCCACTGTATCTTTAATTAGTTGTTGCCTCGTATCAAAACCTTTATAATTCATTATATTCATAATTTTTAAGAAAGTATCCCAATTTTTGTCCTCCACGTGTATGCAATGTTAAAGTGTTTTTTTTATTTTTTATTTTTTGGATTTTGAATTAATCTCTTGGCGTTGAGTTCCTATAGTTTTATTAATTTGTACAGTAAAAAAATAGCCCTTGTTTACCAAACCAGCTCATAATAGTCTAGGAGTGTTGCCGGCAAAAGAGGTTTAAAAAAATATTTTTAAATATTATTATTTTTAGATTATTTTAACATACTAATATTAAAAATAATTTTTTTAAAATAATAAAAAATATTATTTTAATATATTTTCTAATAAAAAAATATATTAAAAAATAATTTTTATCATATTTCTAAACATCCTATAAATAAATAAAAAAACCTCCTCAAACACGTAGTTTTACTTTCCATGCATGAAAACTATTCTTTTCTATGTTAATATCATAAAAGTAGTTATTTCTTAAGTTATTTTATGAGTTTTTAAAAAATAAATTATTTTTTAATATTTAACAATATCATAAAATATAAGTTAAAAAATACTTTTAAGTATTTAGTTATATCACGAAAAGAAAATTGTAAATTATGTATTAATATTTTATTTTTCAAGGCTTATCTAACATATATATATATATATATATATATATATATTATAAACATTCTATTATAGAAATATAATTATTTTTTTTCGGTGTTTGACTAACATTGAAAATAATTTTTTTTCTGGTATCTTAATTTATAACACAATTTATATGGTTTAAAAGATATAATTATTGTATAATATATCATGTTTTGTATTCTATTTTTTTTTAAATAATGATAGAAACTATTGAGAAATCTCATAATTCATTATTGAAAAATCTCCTCAAGTATTGCTACTTGGAGGTCAACCAATATCATTAAAGATGGAACCATAAATTTGGCTCTTTTTCTTTTTCTTTTTCTTTTTCTTTTTTGGTTTTTACCGACTCTTACACGCAAACATTTCCTTTTTGTTTCCTACATTTACACCTCTCCTTTTCTTAGACAAGCTCCATAAATACCCTAATTTCTCTCCTCTTTTTTCTTTCTATATTGCGTCCCCTCATTAAATACCTTTCCTCCTCCTCCTCCTTTTTTCTTGAACACACCACTAATATCTTTTTAATGAATATGTCTAATTAAAAAAAAAGATTTACTAAAAATAATTTGCTCGGGGTAAATTAAGATTGTATAGATGGCTAGAGACACCAAGTTTTAGTTGCCAAACACGGTTGTTCATAATTATGTTGAATATTTAGCCTAGGGGAAAATATTTCCTGCATTTTCAATGGATATTTGGTGACCAATTAAAAATTAATTAAA
>Ga0325401_1007131_pt1 | contig 10848 bp, 14 predicted proteins | sample PopdelMetagenome_FD_205666 | JGI IMG/M metagenome (GOLD analysis project Ga0325401, IMG submission 205666) | Populus deltoides microbial communities from Bellville, Georgia, United States - Xylem-PdKOR-R2 | ecosystem: Host-associated > Plants > Phyllosphere > Stem > Wood/Secondary xylem | place...
TAAAGCTATCTTATATTATCAGATCTATTATTATAAAACATGCTCTAGTTAAGGAGTTATTAATACTTCAAGTGCAAAATGATGATATAAAACCTTGATAAAAATGCACTTTTAAGTACTAATCAGTTCCCCTCCAAGGTTTCATACCTATGCGAACCCAAACTTACACATAAACTTATCCTAACTTAATCAGAGTTCAACGCAGCATTAATAACAAAATCAACTTCATAATACAATTGAATTATCTTAATAAAAAAGTTAATATAATTCATAGTTTTGGAGCACTAACTTGACATAAAAGGAAGGTGCAAATTACAACCAAAAAGCAGGTTCGGAAGGTCCAACAAAAGTAACCTGCTATCAAGCTATAATCCTGAAAAGAATAATAATGAGAGGGTGAGTTCAATAACTCAATGAGTAGTTAACGTTCAATACACACACACACGAGGTAATACAGCAATGAGAAATATATATACAAGTATGGCTCTAGGTTCTTATAGGAAGGTTTCTCAAATAGGCCATAACAAGAATATCATATGGTAAAATTCGTTAGAAAATCAAAATGCAATGAGCATGAAGCTCCGTACTGTGGGGTGATCAGTCCACACAGGTTAGTGACTCCCCCGACCAACTAGGGTTCAGATACGATGTGCACAAAGACTAACACTACCCTGTTAGCATGGGTAGTCTGACTGACATACCATAGGTTCATAATCATAATCAAACAGACATAGTCATATCTCAAAGCTCAACTCATGACATCAATCAAATGAGGAGCTATCAATTCAAAAGTCAATTTAGAATATATATACTGGCTCACATCAAGAATTCAGATTCAACAATTGATCATGTTTTATCATAACAAGGATAATAATCAACATATATATTATCAAGAAGCATGATCTAATTCATATTAACAAATCAAATATTTATAATATTTCTCATGCATATGAAAAATTATCCACTCACCTGACTCAAAAGCAACAAAACTCAAAGCTGATACCGAAGGAAATCCTACTGACGTCCCGCCGGTAGAATATCAGGATTATCTGAATACAAATGAGACATATTCAAGAATGACTCAAAAGAATATATAACCTATTTAATACACTTATCTAAGGGTGTATTCCATAACCCTATATGTTTTTGAACTAACTAGTTATTTTTCCTAAAAACCCAACATTTAATGGTTTTTCCGAAATCTAATCCATAATAAAACAAATAATAAAATTGGTAATAATTCACTAAACAACCCTCAATTATTCATCAAACCAATCTGCAAAAGTTAATATTACATCTGGGGACTAATCTGTAATTTAACATATTTTTAAGGATCAAATTGCAACTTTTGTCAAATTGAAGGACCAAACTGAAATTGTCATAAATCCATTACTATACTGAAATTCTGACCATAATTAATCCTTAATTCTGTCCAGAATATCTCATTATACTCCAGGGACCATTCTGGAATTTTACCAAATTTTTAGGGTCAAATTGTAATTTTTGTCAAATTGAAGGACTAAATTGAAAGTGTTAAAATTTCATAACGATACAGTAATTCTGCCCATAATTCATATTTCATTCTGTCCAGAATCTTGGAATAGGCTCCAGGGACCATTCTGCAAATTTTCCAAAGTTTGGGGACTAAACTGTAATTTTCCAAAATTGAGGGACCAAACCGAAATTTTGTGATCTTCAACCTCCAACCCAGAATTTTAACAGAAACCTACTGTCCTCTCCAAATTTCTAACACAAATTCACCATTCAAACAAAAATCATAACTCAAAATCATCATCTTTCAATTCAATCTCTTAATATCAACCAAATAATCAAATACCCAAAACAATTAACCCATAACCTTCAATTTAATTCATCAATTAAACCCAAAACACAAAATTTTCAAAACCCTAACATTCATCAAAACTGAAATTAAAGCTTAATTAACACATATTTATACATAATCTTACCTTTAAACTTATTTCCTTCAACTCCTTTCTTTTTCCCTTCTAATTTCCCTCTTTTCTCTTCTTCTTCTTCTTCTTCTTTCTCCCTTCTCTCTCACGGTTTGCTCTCTCAAATATTCAGATCTCCTTTTTTTTTCTTCTTCCTATTTATATTTATCATCTTTTTATTCAATTACTACTATACCCCTCATTCATTTATTCCAACTTTTAAGCCTTCAAGAGCTTTATTGTATTTTCCTAACTCTTTTAATTCAAAACATTACAAGAATCAAGCAAAGATGGGTTTGGTGGCACTAATGAGTGGAACAAAGAGTGTGTTGATGTGTCTGAAGTGGTTAATTCTCCTTCAGGAAACTACACTGAATTTCCTTTCAGCTTTCTTGCTTTCTTTGCAGTACTACTTGAAAACAAGATAAAGGAACGATGGGAAGAATAATTGATAGAGGTTGTATTCCATTCAATTGTATTCTACAGAGTTTACAATGAGAATATATATACAAGTACGTAGCTAGAATATAGAAGCTGCAAGTGATTGAGTCCAATTCAATCAGTTCATCTACACAACCTTAGTTCCAGAGGATAATCTTCAACAGTAGATCAACATCAACAGCAAGTAGATAATCTTCAATAGTAGATCAACATTAGCAGCAGATTAACTTTAACTGTTGAAGATCAACTTCTACTTATCTTTTCAACACTCCCCTTCAAGTTGGAGCATGAATATTGAGAATGTTCAACTTGCCTGTTAATTTCTTAAAATTGTCTCCCTCTAATGCCTTAGTGAATATATTTGCTAGTTGAAGATAGGAGGGAACGAATTTCATAATGATTTGACCTGCTTGAATCTTTTCTCTCACAACATGGCAATCAATTTCGATATGCTTTGTACGTTCATGATAGACCGGATTTGCAGCAATATGAAGTGATGATTGATTGTCACAGAATAAAGTGATTGGTTTTAAGTGCACCTGTAGATCCTTAAATAGGTATCTAAGCCAGGTGAGTTCACATGTTGCGGTAACCATGGGCCTGTACTCAGCTTCGGCAGATGACCTGGAGACTGTTTTCTGTTTTCTTATCTTCTACGAGATGAGAGAATCTCTAAGAAATACATAGTAACCCGATGTAGATCTTTTTGTCATATGATAATTTGCCCAATTCGCATCACAGTAAGCTCTTAATTGCAGATAGCTGCTGGAAGAGAATAATAAGCTGTTACCTGGGTTGTTCTTTACGTATCTTACTACACGAAGAGCAGCATTCCAATGAGGTTTTCTCGGTGCATGCATAAATTGGCTTAAGATGTTGACAGAATACATGATATCTGGTTTAGTAATTGTAAGATAGATTAATCGCCCTATCAATCTTTTGTAGTGTGAAGCATCATTCAATATCTCACCTTGGTCATTAGTGAGCCTTAGATTTTGTTCCATAGGAAAATCAATAGGTTTAGCTCCAAGAAATCCAACATCGTCCATAATTTCTAGTGTGTATCTTCACTGAGATATAACTATTCCAGCTTTTGATCTTGCCACTTCCAGTTCGAGAAAATACTTCAACTTACCTAGATCTTTGATGTGGAATTGTTTTTGAAGAAACAGCTTGATATTTTGAATAGCACTGTCATTGTTCCTAGTAATGATTATATCATCTACGTAGATAAGAACAATGGTTAGAGTAGAACCTATTTCTTGCATAAAGAAAGAATGATCTGAGTGTGATTGAGAGAACCCAGCTGTTTTAATGCTTCTGAGAATTTAGCAAACCAGTTTCTCGGCGCTTGTTCGAGTCCATACAAGGACTTATGAAGCTAACATACAACCTTCTCCCCTTTTCGGCAAAGTGCTAGTGGTGGAGTCATATAAACTTCCTCATGTAAATCACCATGGAGGAAGGCATTATTGATGTCCATCTGGAAGAGAGGCCAATTACGGACTACTGCCAGGGCAAGAAGACAACGAACTGTAGTTAACTTTGCAACTGGAGCAAAAGTTTCATGATAGTCCAAGCCTTCTTATTGATTGAATCCCTTAGCTACTAACCGTGCTTTATACCGTTCCACTGTTCCATTAGATTTGTATGTGATTCTGAAAACCTATTTGCTGCCTATGGGATGACAATGTGGTGGTAATGAAACCAGAGACCATGTCTTCTGATTTTCAAGTGCAGTGAGCTCAGTTCTCATTGCTTCACACCACTTAGGATCACTAATTGCCTGCTCATATGTTGTTGGTTCAAGAGTGCTAGTAATGTTATTAATAAATATCTGATGAGAAGGAGATAACGACTGGTAGGAAATAAAGTTTGATAATGAATATTGAGTACCTGACCGTGAAGAGGCTGACTTGATTATGGATGAAAAGAGTTGTGACATACCAACTTGACCACAATGAAAATCACAGAGTAGAATAGAAGTTTGTTGTCGCCGATCATTGCGACGTAGAATAGGAGTAGGTGTGTTTGGTTTTAGAGAAGGAGAAGACTGTGTGGGATTGGATGATGGTGATGATGGAGAGTCTTTAGAGGCAGATAAAGATAATGGAGTGGCAGGGGTCTCGGTTGGTGAAGGAGAAAAAATTAATGGTTGTGGAATTGAGCTGTCATTAGGATCAGGAAGTATGGTGGGCAGAGATGGTTGTTGAGAGGAATCGACTAAAGTGTGATTTAAGAAAGGAAATGTGTTTTCATGAAAAATAACATCTCGACTAGTGAAAAACTGTTGAGTGGTAAGATCATAAACACGATATGCTTTTTGATAAGAAAGGTATCCAACAAAAATACATTGACGAGCTCATGGTGAAAATTTGGTCAATGGTTGTAAGTTGGTGGCATAACAGAGACAACCAAAAGCACGAAGATGTGTATATATGGGTGGTTTTCCATATAGGAGTTCATATGGTGACTTGTGATTCAAAACTGGGGTGGGAAGACGATTTATGAGATAAGTGGCAGTGAGCCAGCTCTCTCCCCAAAATTGTAATGGTAAATTTGCTTGGAATCTCAAGGCACAACCAACATTGAGTAGGTGTCTGTGTTTTCGTTCTACGACACCATTTTGTTGAGGTGTGTAAGAACATGAATTTTGGAGTAAAATGCCATGAGTGGAAAGGAATGACTTTAAGGAGATAAATTCCAGCCCATTATCACTTCGTATACTTTTAACTTGACAGTTAAATTGAGTGTTGACAAAAGTGATGAATAATTTTAACAACCCTTGTGTTTCAGATTTGAATTTCATAAGAAAAATCCAGGTAAAACAAGTGTAGTCATCCATAATAGTAAAAAATAATGTGCACCAGAATGTGTTTCAATCTTTTGTGGACCCCAAATATCACAGTGTATAAGCTCAAAAAATTTAGTACTTTGAATAGAGCTTATGGGAAAGGATAACCTGGTTTGTTTTGCCAAAGGACAAACTTCACATGAATGTTGCGAATCATAAACAAAAGATGGAATTATTTTTGACAGAAACTGAGAGGGTAATTTTGATGGATGTCCTAATCTGTTATGCCAAACAGTTCCTGATAGAAAAGAGACTTGATATGATTTTGTTGAAGATGAATGTGATTCTGATTGTGGCATAAGGTAGTATAGTCCTTTACTCTGCTTCCCCAGGCCAATCATCCTCTTCGTAGCTAGGTCTTGCAATATACAGAAAGTGGGAAAAAAATGAACAGAACAATTAAGAGCAGATGTGAGTTGGCTGACTGAAAGCAGATTCACATGAAATGAGGGTGCACAAAGAACATCATGGACATGTAGGTTGTTGGTAACATGTGCAGAGCCAACACTTGTAATTTTTGCATAGGAACCATTTGGCAAGGTGACTTGAGAGAACATAGGAACAGTGGCTTTATCAATAACTGAAGTGGCTATATGGTTAGTGTCACTACTGTCAATGATCCATTGTAAAGCCTCAGAATTTTGAGTCATGGATGATAAGCAAAATGGAGTGGTATTACCTGTATAATTTGCAGATATAGTGGATTTTTCGGCTTGAAAGAAAGCTTTGATTTGTGAAAATTCTTCAGGAGTGAATTGAAGAGGCTGATCAGAGGTTTGAATAGACTTGATGTTGGTGTGAAATGATTCAATTCCTGTTTGATTTGCAGCAGCTTTTTGAGCTTGATTGCGAGGCTGCACATTCTTGCCATGAAGAGCGTGAGCGGTGGGAAATCCAATCAAATAAAAACATCTCTTCACTGTATGTGTAGTTCCATCATAGTAGGTGCAGTGAAGTCATTTCTTTGATCCTTGTACAGTTGATGAGCCAGGCATCCAATTTTAAGAGAAGTCTTGTCGTTGTGAAGTAGAACCTGATCTTTTTACATTCATGGCATGAACCTGTTCATTAACTTTGTGCTCAACCATTCCTCTTTGCTTTTTTTCCTTACACAAGAGTGAATATGCTTTCTTAACAGTTGGTAAAGGTTGCATGAGCATGATTTGCCCTCTAATAGCTGAATAGTTCTCATTTAATCCCATAAGAAACTGACCAAGTCTCATCTCTTCTTCATTGTTTGACAGTTGTTTCATTCCACCACATGTGCATTGAATGGCTGGACTGGTCATTTCTAATTCATCCCATAACGTTTTTATCTTGGTGTAATATGTGAAGATGAAATCCTGATTTTGCTGCAATTCTACTATGGAACGCTAAACTTGATAATAATGAGAAAAATTACCTTGTGAGAATTGTTCTTGTAGATCCAACCAGATTTCAGAAGGGGTTTCAGCATAGAGAACACTATTGGCAAGCTCTTGGTTTAAGGAGTTAAGAATCCAAGAGAGAACCATATCATTGCATCGTTGCCATAACATGTATTTAGGATCAGATTCACCTGGTATAAGTATGGTTCCTTTGATGAATCCCAACTTGTTTTTGGCGTTGAGATTTATTAGCATGGAATGTCTCCACATGGCATAATTGGTTCCATCAAGAACTTTTGGAACAAGAGTCATGCTTGGATGATCTGATGCATGAATAAAAAAAGGATCAGAAGGATCAATGGTTAATAAGGACATGTTCTTTCCATTACAAGGAGACCGCACTTCACATTCTTTCCATCTGGGTAGGTCACTCATTACAACGAGATCGCTTTTCATATTCTTTCCACCTGGGTAGGTCACCCATTACAATGAGACCACCTTTTACACATTTTCTTTGGTTCTGGTTAAAGGAGGTCGCCATAAGGGATCTCAGGTAGCTTTGGTTAAAGGGAATCGCCAGATGGGATTTCAGGTTGACCAACCTACACCCATTCTTTGGTTTTGGTTAAAGGAGGTCACCAGAAGGGATCTTATGTAGCTTTGATTAAAGGGAATTGCCATATGGGATTTCAGGTTGATCAATCTACACACATTTCTTTGGTTTTGGTTAAAGGAGGTCGCCATAAGGGATCTCAGGTGGCTTTGGTTAAAGGAAATCACCATATGAGATTTTAGGTTGACCGAGCTACATATATTCTTTGGTTTTAGTTAAAAGATGTCGCTAGATGGGATCTCAGGTGGCTTTGGTTAAAGGGAATCGCTAGATGGGATTTCAGGTTGACCGCGCTACACATATTTCTGTGGTTTTGGTTAAAGGAGGTCACCATAAGGGATCTCAGGTGGCTTTGGTTAAAGGAAATCACCAAATGAGATTTTAGGTTGACCGAGCTACATATATTCTTTGGTTTTGGTTAAAAGATGTCGCTAGATGGGATCTCAGGTGGCTTTGGTTAAAGCAAATCGCCAAATAGGATTTCAGGTTGACCGAGCTACACACATTCTTTGGTTTTGGCTAAAAGAGGTCGCCAGATGAGATCTCAGGTTAACAAAAAAGAAAAAGAGAGAAATAAGAGAGAAATAAGAGAAAGAAAAGAGAAGGAAAAGAAAAAGAAACAGAAAAAGAAAAAAAAGTTAGGTCTTTAAATGAGTGGATATTCAACAAGTTAGTATGAGAAGAAGACAAGTTTTCTTTACAAAGCTTAATATGCAAAAGATTGAGGAGTTTTGCTTCGTAAGCATTGTAAAGAGGGGGCATCTGTTGTTACTCAATTTTTGATCCACCTTTTTGATAAAATTTTTGAAAAATCAAAAAATAGTAAAAAACAATGAAAATCCAAAAAATACATTGTTTAATATATTTGCATCATTTTTAGCATTTTCAGCATCGTCTCAAAAGAATTTAAATTTTCAAAGATCATTGGAACACGTTCGACTTTTAACGCGTTATATTTTAAAATCATTGATTTTCCTCATTTAAGTCAATGTTGATAAGAAAAATCCAAAAAAATAAGAAAAATCAAATTTACAAAAAAAGAAAGAAGTTGAGGGACCAAGTTTGAAAACCTAGCAATATTTTTACCTATAAATACTAGTCTCTGCAACATATAAAAAGGAGGGGGGCAATTTTGCAAAATAAAGGGAAACCACAAAAAACCCTAAACACAAAAAAACCCTAAAAACCATAACTCTTTCTCCCCCCCTCACCTAAGCAGCCGCTCATAACCCCTCTGCCAAAAAGAAACCAGAATCGGCTGCGTGCCCTCGGATCATCAACACACAGCCCTCATTTCCAGCGTCTTCTCCCAAACACAGCCGCCCCCATCACCAGAACTCTCCTCTCTCAATCGACCCATCGGCTGCCCTTCCCCGCACAAGCCTTCCTTTTCCCTTCTCAGACGCCGCTAACCCTCTGCTCCAGGTTCCTTCTTCTTAGCCATCAACAGAACTTAATTACATCTCCCTTTCCAAGCCACAGCCACAGCCACCACATCTTCTTCTCCCTCACCAGACAAGCCAATAGCAGCGTCTTCTTCTCCTTTGGTCTCATCCACAGCAACCGGCCACCGAACAGAGCCCACCACAGCAACAGTCGAGCTCCTCCCTCACAAACTGAGACCCAGCTCTCCTTCTCCCCTTAGACAACAGACTTTCCTTATCAGCCGGCTCACCCTTTTCCTTTCCTTGATGCAGCTCCCCTCCAACCGCAGACACCGTTTCTCCTCCCCCCTGACCGGACAACCATCCCATCTCCACCGCAGCTTCAACAGCACGGACAGGAGCATCAACAAGACCTGCAACCAGCAGAGAAAAAGAAACTGAAAGGCAGAAAGAAAACAGAGGATAATCAGATCTAAAAGAAGGAAAAGATAAAATCAACTGCTTGTTGCGTTTTTGTTGTTGCAGGTCACGGTGGTTTTCACCGCCGGTAGGGAAGGGAAGAGGGAAGGAAGCCGCTCCAGACCACCCTACTACCTAGAATTTCTTGCGGCGGCGCGTGAACCCACTGTTCAACTACTCAAAAACCTTCCTCAGCATTGCATGCAATTCAGAAAGTTTCCTAACACTGTTATGGATTTTTTGAGGGTCTATTTTGTAATTTTTGAATTGTTTAATTTTTTTGAATTATTTAATGAGTTCTTTTGATTTATTTTGAATTTTGGTGATTTGTAACATGTAAATGTGGGTGTGGAAAAAAAACATAATGAAAAGGGATGTGTGTGTGTTCGTAATTTTTTTATGTATCTTTTAGAATCATAAAATCAAAAGGGCAAAAAAAAACAAAAAGAATTAAAAAGAAAAAAATAAATGTTTTAATTTGCATTGAATTTGGTTCATATTTCAAAAAATATCAAAAAATGTTTTTTGTTTGGTATTCGGGATTAGAATCTTATACGTAATATGTATTCTTGATATTAGATAGAAAAGTTTTTTTTGTTTTTTTATTGATACTAGAGAAATTAGGTTTTTTTTACCCGATAAGATAAGAATATCCTTACCGATGAGAACTTTTCTTCTTTTTTTTATGAAATCATTGGCAGGACAACTTTCAAAATCTTTTAAATCACATCAAATCATGAAGCAGCTTACCACAGGTAGGGTGTGCTAAGAATGCTAATACCTTTCCTAACCACAACCAGTCCCTTACCCGTGAATCTATGACAAAGACCAGTACATCTGGGTTTCCTAGTAACCCTGAATCGAATACTAGGTGGCGACTCCCAACAAATCAAGCTAACAAACAAAAATCGCCGAACGCCACCGTGTGGGTGACGTGCGACAACACGAATATCACAATAAGTATAGTAACACAAATATCCAACAATTTAAAAAGACAAACATTTATTCATATTCTATTCACTTCTCCATTTTTGTTTCCATTGGAACTCTTTCTCATTCAACTGCTAAAATCATTTGATCTTCCATTTTCAACTTCCATTCAAGATTCCATAAGATCAACCACAACTATTTCTGCCTAACTCATTGTCAATATCAATTTCACCGGTATCATCATCACCTCATAGGCGTCGATGCTTAGTGATCCCTTTACCCGGGACCTTAACATACATTAAATGTATGCTAGTAGATGCATGGTGATCCACTTACCTGGGATCTTAACATACACTAAATGTATGTTAGTCCATGCCCCATAGGCGTTGATGCATGATCCTAATATACACTAAATTTATGTTAGTCCATGCATGATGATCCCCTTACCTGGGATCCTAACAGACACTAAATGTATGCGAGTCCATGCCAACTTCACCCATTAATATTGTAATTCTTTGTCCGATCATAGTTATCATTACAAATTTTCATTTCGAACATGGCTTGTTTCTTTTCAAAACTAAGATATAATATCATATGTTCCCTAAAGGGAAAGGACCCATATTTTCACCCTTTAACGCGTCTATATAGTCGCTTTAGCGACTTTTGAAATCTGCTAGCAGAGGTCGTATTCCGACCTCTATTTAGATTAATGACTATATTTGGAGTTTTAAGATTCTGTTTCAAGCGAGGTTGGTGACACAACCAAAAGATTGATGTCTTCTCCCAAGTGCAGGAGTGTCGAAGTAATAAATAACCCGGCAAGACCGGGGTCGAACCACAGGGAGGT
>Ga0325401_1007132_pt1 | contig 10848 bp, 8 predicted proteins | sample PopdelMetagenome_FD_205666 | JGI IMG/M metagenome (GOLD analysis project Ga0325401, IMG submission 205666) | Populus deltoides microbial communities from Bellville, Georgia, United States - Xylem-PdKOR-R2 | ecosystem: Host-associated > Plants > Phyllosphere > Stem > Wood/Secondary xylem | place...
TGTTTTTTTATTATTTTAATTCATTGATGTTAAAAATAATTTTTAAAAAATAAAAAAATATTATTTTAATATATATTTAAGTAAATAAACATTTTAAATAGCAATCAATCCCACATCCTAAACATCATCCGAATACAGTGATTCACCATGAATGTTGCTTTTCAAAAGTAATTAACCAATCATGTGATGCCACAAATTTATACATGACCAACATGAATGTTGCTTTTCAAAAGTAATTAACCAATCATGTGATGCCACAAATTCATATATGATGTTGATTTTCTAACCAGAGCATGTACCGAAAACCGTGGCTGCCTTTAATAATTTCAAGCAAACAGTAAAGGACAAAGGTCAGAGACAAGCCACAAGTAGGTGGCCTCTAGTTGCCGATTTTAACCATAACCATATTCAGCTATATTCTGGCTAACTTCATATTATCCATGGTACATCCGTTCCGGTGGAACTTAGGCATCATTTGTATCATCTCACTTGATCGCTTTAACGATTGCATATGAAATTATGAATCTCACAATTGTATCAGAAATTATGAATCTCCGCATCTACCGTAATGACTTGAGTAGCAGGAAAATGAATAGGCAGTACAAAATCAAACGGAAAAGGCTTAGAAATCTGGCCCTGCCACTAGAAAATTGTATATTCTAATAGCAGATTAATCCCTAACCTGAAATGCTAGAGATTCAAGCAATCCAGTATTGCCTCGCACCTGTCTGCTTCGCTGAAAACGAAAAATGAAAATTGGTTCATTTTTCCTTTAAATTAGCAATTGAGCATACTAACCCAAAAAAACGTATTCAATGTCTCGAGAAGCAGGTGGAATTTGATTATTTTGTTCCAGAAATTGCTGCATTGGGTTAAAAATACTTGATCAATCTCCCTAGCGTCTTGACTTGGTATATTTAATAAGGAAACTCTCATTCACTGTGATTTTTACAATCAGCCCAAGAAAACGTACAGACTACAAAGCTAGCTCCTCAGAGTTTCGTATTCAATTCCACACATTCAAAGCTGTAAAGCTTCAGAAATTGGAACGACATCAAGGTATATTATATCATCTCTTTTGCTCATCATCGGAGCTCTGTTTTTAAAAAAGAAACTCAAAGCCTCAAAAGAAAAGAAGAAGAAAGAAAGAAAGAAAAGAACCCAGTATCGGCTTGGATATAACTAAACTGCGATCATAATTGAAAAAAAAAAAAAAAAAAAAAAAAGAAGGAACAACCCAAACCCAAAACACCAATGGCATCGCAGTGTGAATGACAAAGGACGCCGTGTTGGTTTTTATATATAGTAGAGATATGGGCCGAAGGCCCAAGTATGCAAAGTGGCTTTCTTATTTTGTGAGGCCTAAAAGGAGATAATTTAAGATCCATGTGGAAGTTCCATGCAGAGGAAGGAAAAGTGAATAATTTACACAAAACATATGGTGTGCGGAGAACACACTATAGCGCCTCTCTCGTTTTGCCACCGAAGCCCACTACATGGACCTTTTGATGATGCAATCCTTTTCATTCTTGCAAGTGTAATCTTATGAGCATGTTGTGATTTCTGTGTCGGAGATTCATCTCAGCTAGTTTAAGATTGTTTTTGTTGTAATTTCTCTTTAAAATTTAGATTTGTATCCAAAATGACAACACGAAGTAAATTCACTCATTATTCAAGCCAACTACTCAATAATAACTAATAAAACGGTGAAACAAGAGGGATCTTTTTTTTTTTTTTTGGAACCGGCCTTAAATGTATAATTAAATGCATTTGGAGTCTCATTTTTACCTTTCAATCAAGTTAAATAAATAAAAACAAGAGGCCTTTACCGTCAAGATATGTTTGCCTTTTGTGCCTGGCTCACCCACATAATAAGCAGAATAGTTCCCCTCCCAGCAACATAGCTTTTTTGGCACCGCCAGCACTAATGTCTCAAATTTCTAAATCCAACGACGACATGATTTGCAGAGTCGACTTGCTAAGTTGCTATCCCCTCCTCGACTCCAGGTATTGAAATCTGTTACTTCTAAAGCCAGCAGCTTACATGGCTGAGAATATTATTTTTAAGTTCCTAAGAGGTTGGTGGAAAGAGAATATGATGTTTCAATCTAGGAGGACATACTTGTAACCCCAATTACTCACAGCTATCTGGTAATTGAAAAAATAATAATAATAAGAGTACGTGAAAGGTTCTGTTCTGTACATGAATTGTGAAGCACACATCAGAATCTAAGAGAGAAAGCCGCGAAAGGCAAACATGTATACTCTGCACCTCGCATAGGCATTTTTCACCATGAAAAATAACTTCACCAAAATAGCCAAGATGGATCTTACGTTGGTGCATTGGAAATTGAATGACCATAGAAATTCTCTAGACAAATAAATAACAAAGTACGTTACAGAGTAACTAACCAAAGGCACTTTCAAGAGGGAAAAACTTTGTACCAGGTCAAAATGGAAAACAAAGGTCCTGAAATAGTCATGCGAAGGGGGGGTGTGAACTCAACACCCCACCTCACTCGAGCTAATTGTGATTCAGCTGTCCAAAAGCTTATATAACTGAAGCATTCAAAGAAACTGCATGCAGACAATCTTAATATGTCTAGAGGGTTATGTAATTAATTTGTCTTTTAGTGAACACATCCTGGAACAGAACACTGATTTGAGTAATACAGGAAACAAATACCCTGAAAATCTGGATGTTAAACCAGGGAAGTAGGCAGATAAACAGCTACCAGCTTGACTGCAAAAGCTGAGCGTAGCCAGTAACTCAGGTTAGCGCTACTTTCACATACTGACTTGCAAAAGAAAACTGAAATGAACTTCGGTAACTCCTTGAAGAGACTCCTATACGAAATAAACTCTTCATAAAAAGAGACAGATAAGGGCACAAGTGGTTGTTGTGGTGCACAAAAACCAAAGGACTCGTGTTCATGGAACTGTCAGCTTCCCAGGGAAAGAAAGCTACTTCCTCCCCACAAAAGCAAACCATAATGCAGCCAAAGAACAAGACTTTGAAGGGGGCCAGAGCAAGGTTGTATATAATTTGCCATTGCATGGTCATGCTGCTTTGTTGGAAGGAGTACAAAGATGAGTAACGCTGGTAAGTCAAACATTCATAAACTGGCATCCTGCTCAGATTAGCAAATGTGTTCACTGAGTATTACTTTTCATCAGGCCAGACTAGCAACGTGGTGGACATACAAGGTTGAAAGAGAGAAAGAGAGAGATGTAAAAAGTTTGTAGTAGTGATGGAATGAAATGCTGAATCAAGGAAATGCAATGCAATACGTATTCTAGTTGAAAATCATATTTAGCCTCAATCATCAAATTTTATGTTTCTTTCCTTCTACAAAAAAGTGTCTTGTTTCATTGGAGTAATGCCAAGAAAACATGTCAGAGACACACCTGTTTACAGTGTAGATAAACCTTTCACATGACACCATCCAGAGGAGTGAGTTAAAGTGAATATGAAAAATAAAACATGGAGGCAAGAGGTTATATAAGAAAGATAAAATAGTAAACTGAACCCAGTATTTTTCCAGTGTTATCAAATGTCTCCAAACAGACCAAGGAGACAATAGCCTGTGGGTTATACGTTAGAACTTCAACAATATTAACCTTCCTATTTATAATGCAATCAAAACCAACTCTCTCAATAACAACTGCTCCATGAGTAGGGTAGTTCAGGCCAAGGTAACATGGTCAAGTTATGCATAGAAAAATCCTTTCCTCTAGAACTCACAAACATACAAGGAGTTCATTGAAAAAAAAAACCAACAGTAATGACTCCTACAGCCAGCAGAGTTCACTAGCTAACCTATTGCATAACACTTCAGCAAGTAATCAGAACTTAGTGCATTGCTACTGTAGAATTACTGTTACATTGGCACTGTCCTCGTTTTCAGAGTGGTCTGGGTTAAACTCAATGTCAAAAGTAACAGCTTCAGAAGACATGTTCTACTTCACTGGTAGTCAAGAAAAAAAAATGAGGAAAGTAAGTTATCATAACATTTCCAAGGCCCCCAACCCATTCTCACTGCAGCAGAGACTGCAGCCTAAAAACCCTAGTGTGAGCAATAACGCATCACGTCAAGCCAAACCAATAATGATAGAAAAATAACACATTGCATAAGGTCATTACAACGCATAAGGGGAGGAAGCTATATATGTTTCATCAAAATAGAGATTATTCATCATGTTCTACTACAACCCATCATGTTATTATTCAAGAACCTAACATGCTGCAGCTCCACCCTTGTTCAAGAGCCTAACATGCTATTGTCCCCCCCCCCCCTTGTTCTCTGTTGCTGCTGCCAGCTTAAATCCATGAAATTCACACACATTCTGCTCTCACGAGACTTCAAATCACTAGTGACACGACAAGATCTTCTATTATGATGATTCCTTTATAGAACACAAGTTTTGCATCAGAATCCAATTAAATTCTGTCTATGAATACAAGTTTACGAGCATCCAGACAGTAATAAACGCAATAACTTCTACTAAACCAGGCAAAAGCATCAAACCAACGTCTATCCATTTCTTCTACTAATCCTAAGTGAAAAAATAAAGTAAACGTACAATTATTTTTTTTCACGCCCATTCTTGGGTCGACGAGGACAATAATCATTGCCACATAGTTTAATATTATCAACATTTGGCTATAATAAAACAAAGGTCTACAAAGTTATTTTCAATTAACAAAGAAAAAGAGATCACTCAATCAACGAACACAGTAGTAATTAATTAATTGATCACAATATCACAATTTTACGTTTTCATGAAACCCTAACAAAAGAAAGGCCCAGCAATAAAAATCAAGTCTTGATTTATTTATTTTCTTAACGCGGTACTGAAGAAGATACCGATCCGATGATCAAACAGGGAGATTAGCTACGTCGTCATGTTGGAGGTGAGGATTAGTAGGGAGAGCGAGAGGGCGATCATCATCATCATCATCAGGATCTGTGGTGGAAACATTGACGCAAGAGAAGCGTTCAAGGGAAGAAAAGAAGGCGGAGATCACGGTGGCGCTGACCCAATTAGCTACATTATTCAAATTCTCCACCGATACAATGCTGTTGGTGGTGTTGGTGGTGGTGGTGCAGGCGGTGTTGATGTTATCGTTGCTGTTTTCCATTATCGATCAAGGAAAAGGGGCTCGGGAGAGATTTTTGAACCCTTATTGAGAAATTGAGGAGTCAAAATTGGCAGGGTAAGGTGGGCGAGCAAGGGTTACAATTTTGGATTTTGTGGGCTATTTAATAACGATATTAATCATCAGTCTTATCCGTGATTAGTATTTAGTGGGATAGAGTGAGATTTCGGCAATAATATCAAAAATTTATTAATAAAATTAAATCTAAAAAAACAAAAACTATGTGAGCAGAAAGGGAACTTGTGACCTTCGAAATTAAAGAGAAAATTGAAAACATTGTGTCGTCAACTGGTTTTAAACAAAAACTTAGAATTCTATAATATTTAGTAATTTCAGATATTTAAAAAAGAAGGTTGTTATGTTTTAAGAATGATAGATATTATTATTATTATAATTTTTTAAGTGAAAAATTATCTTAATTATATATTTTTATTTAAATTTATTCTACTCGTGTTATTAATTGTTTAAATTATTTTTAAACTTATTCATAAATTATTTATTATCTATTTGTCGAACCAAAATTCGATCTTGAATTAAAGTTCCTTAACTCATGATTTTTTTAATTTTTTTTAAAGCATCATGCTATGCTTACTTGATATCTAAAACTAAAAGATTAATTAACTTAATCGTTAAAATTTAACTTCAAGCAAAAAGTATTGTTAACTTGATGAAAATTTTTTGATGTATTTTTTAATATGTTTTAAAGTTAAAACATCATGGTAGACGCACGTTATTTCCTAAAAACTAGGATATATGTTTTTTTAGTTGTTTAAAAACCAAGTTTTGATCAAAATATAGTTCAAACTTGATGAAACTTGTGGATATAATTTTTATTTTTATTTAAAAATTAAATATTCACACAAAAATACACGCATAAAAAGGTGATAACATAGTTTTAAAAAACAATAATAATATTATTTGAAACCATCAAAAAAAAATGCATGGGTGAAAAGTTATCATTTTTCAAAAATATTTTTTTTTTCATACATGAGAATGCAATAACATGACAACAAAACTTTACAAAGTGATAAGAATGGTATTTAAATGCTATTAAAAATAAAATAAAATAAAATAATCTGATGAGTGATACGTTGTTGCTTTTTGAAAATGAATTTTTTTTCACAAATATGCATACGTAAAAAGGTGACAAAACATATTTATAAAATGAAAAAAGTTAACTACAAGGGTGGTTCTAATTTAAAAAATATAAATAATAACTGTCATACAAAAACCTTGGATAAAAAAAGAAAATGAAGAAACAAGTTAGGATTTCACATTGAGGGTGATTCTAGATGAGGGAGGAGCTACTTGGGTGGGTAATGATAGCTATTGGTGGTAGAGATAGTCTTTGCACCGCCGGTTGATTTAGTTTTTCTTGACTTTTTCTCTATTTCAAGGTTCTCTCATTTTCTGTTTGTTTTCTTCATTTTTCTTTTATTCTCTCTCATGTGATCGTTTTTATCTCAAACCATCTCCATTTACAGCTCAAAAACAATATTTTTCTTGTCTCTCTCTCTAAGTCATTATTCTCTCTCTAGCTCAAGGTCCGTTGTTTCTTGTTTTGCCTCTCTAATTATAGGCAACGATGAAGATTTTAGAACCCTTATTGGGGGTATGATCATGACTACCGATCCCCTCAAGTCAATTTGAACCCTTTAGGATGGTTGACACTATGATCGAGATGATTGCGTAGCCCTTTCAGACTATATTTTGTATTGTTTTGTAGGGTTACTGTGTGTAGAGGATGAGTATGAGGTAGACATTCACATGAAGATAATGGTGTTTTTCTTAGCATTTACGGGTGTTATGACTAAGAGAAACAATGGACTAAAATGTGCCTTGAGACATTGAAGAAATGAGAAAGGAAAAGGGAAATAAATTGGTACGTAGGCTCAAAGAGAAAGAAAGCATTGTTTGGGTATGCACCAAAATGGTCTGCTTGTGATTTGTTTTTGGTTGTTGGGATGTGAAACAATGTCGTTTCATGTAAAATCGATCATTTCACTTAGACTTTTTTTTTTGTCAAATTCAAAACGATGTAGTTTTGAAAGTTTTATGTTTTTAAATTGGTTCTTCATTTTTCCTGAATTGTCTATTTTAGTCATTGGTTTTATATTCAGGTTCTTGGCTTTACCATTTTTAATTTCCAACTAATTTTAGTCCTATTTTCCTCAATTTCTTTTCATTTTCACCTCTAATTGTGTCAAAATGGGTCCATGAATTTTGCACCCTTTTCAATTTGGTTATTGGCTTTCTAATTTTCGATATTTGGCTAATTTCAACCTTATTTCCTTTATTTTCTTTTTATTTTCACCGATGATTGCATAAAAACAAGTCCTTGAATTTTGACATTCTTTTCAATTTGGTTCTTGGTTTTTAAATATTCAATTTTTATCCAATTTCACCATCTTTTCCTCAATTTCTTTTCAATTTTGTCCCTGATTGTATCAAAATGGGTCCCTGAATTTTGACATCCTTTTCAATTTGGTTCTTGGCTTCTTAATTTTCAATTGTTATCCAATTTTACCGTTATTTTCTTAACTCCATCCTTAATTGTAATACAAATGACCCCCCCCATCTTCTTCATCTTTTCTAATTTTATCACTGGCTTTCTAATTAGCCAATCTCAATCTTTTTGTCAATATTTATTTCCAATTTCAACACTAATTCGTGATTTTTTCAATTATTGTTTTTGAATTTTTTCTTGAAATATCTTTCTTGGTTGAAATATTTTTTATTTTTGGGATATTTGAGAGGAGTTAAAAAACAAATTTCAGCATGCTTTAATAAAATGGAATGAAAAGAAAACCAATAGGTTGACAAAGCTTTAATCCACTGAACTCATCTGATTCTCTAAAAGAAACGGGAAGTTTGCATTTGCATATATTAATGGATGTGCTTAGCTTAGCCTTACAAGCTGAATAAATTTATTTGAAGGCAATTCTATTATAAAATGTAAAAAGAAGAAGAAGAAGAAGCAATTGGGCCATTTTAAGAGAAAAAAATATTAAAATATAAACTCAAAAATATTAAAATTACAGTGGTGGTTGAAATTGTTCAATTCAAGAACTTTCTCTCTTCTTGTTTTTTTCATAATTTTCTCTTTTGTTTTTTTACTTTCAAAAATTAAAATGCAAGAAAAATAAACTTATAAAATTGAGTTAAATTTATTTATAATATTTTTATTCACCACCATATCTATAATATTTATTTTTTAGATTTTATAATTTATTATCATTTACAATAATAGAATTGAGTCAGATAATAAAAACATTATAAATTAATTGTTTTTCTAAATAAGTTTTTAGTCTTGTTGGTTTTTGCAGATGTGAAGTGTTTAGAAAAAAAGTTAAATTCTTTTATATTTTTAGATTGTGTTCATATTTTAATGTTAAAAATAAAAAATAATATTTCAATATATATATATATATATATATAACTTAAAAAACAGTTTAAAACCATACTCTCTCGATTTCTCATGTAAATTTAACTATAACTAAAACGGCTCAGTCCCGTAAAAGATGAGCTGTTTTTATTTAGTTATCAGACTTTCATGACACGGATTCCGGATTTAACAGGTTAACATGGTTTGACGAGTTAACCCAGAATTTTTTTTTGCTTTTTTCTTTTTAATTAATTTTTTTCGTTTACTTTAGTTTGTTAATGTTAAATTTCTTTCTATTTAGTTATTAGACTTTCATGACACATATCACAGGTTTCACGGGTTAACCTAGTTAATTCTGGGTTAACCCGTCAATTTTTTTTTGTTTTTTTTCTTTTAATAATTTTTTTTTACTAATTTAGTTTGTTAATGTTAATTTTTTTAATTTAGTTATCAGACTTTCATGAAACGGATCCCGGGTTTAACGGGTTAACCTGATTTGACGAGTTAACCCGGATTTTTTTTCTTTTTAATTAATTTTTTTCGTTTAGTTTAATTTGTTAATTTTAAATTTCTTTCTATTTAGTTATCAGACTTCCATGACACATATCTTGGGTTTGACGGGTTAACCTGATTTCACGAGTTAGCCCTGTTAATTCTGAGTTAACCCGTTAATTTTTTTTTCTATGTAGTTATCAAACTTTCATGACGGGAATCCTAGGTTTGACGGGTTAACCTAGTTAATTCAGATTTTTTTTCTTCATTAGTTTTTTTCTTCCTGTTGGTTTTTTTTCTTTGTTTTTTCTTTTTAGTTAATCTATTTAATTATCACACTTTTACGACTCGACCTTGCAGCCAGACCCACATCCAATGCTATTGGGTCTGGTATTGCATTCAGACTCACTTAAACTTAAGTCATGTAAGTTTAATATTACTATTAATATTATAAATATTACTATTTGGTTAAGCATTGCAGCTAGATCCAAGGCTTTTGGGTATATCTTTGCAGAAAAATCTAACACTCTTAGATATTAGCCTTTTTTGATATTTTTTATGCAAGAAAAAAAATTAACTTGTGGCGTATGCCTTTGTTTTTTTTCCTTTTCTTTTCCTTTTTAAACCTTTTTACTGTGGGCTGTATAGTGCAGTCCACAGTGAAAAACCTAATGTCTTTAGTTTTTTTTAGCCTTTTTCTTTGTTTTTTTTTTTAATTTACTTTCTTAATATTAGTTTTTTTCTATTTAATTATCAGACTTTTATGTCACAGATCCCAGGTTTGACAGGTTAACCCAGTTGATTCAGAGTTAATTTAGATTTTTTTTCTCTTTCTTCATTAATTTTTTTTTTCTTATAGGTTTTTTTCTTTATTTTTTATTTTTAATTAATATTTTTTTATTTAATTTAGTTCATTAATATTAATTTTTTTCTATTTAGTTATCGACTGATGCCTTTAGTTTTTCTTTTTGTTTTTTTGTCGTTTTTATGTCTTTAATTGTGGACTGCATAGTGCAGTCTACAGTGAAAATGGTGATGCCTTTTGTTTGTTTTTGTTTTTTTCCTTTTTAGTTATTTTTTTTGTTTAATTTAGTTTGTTAATGTTAAATTTTTTTCTATTTAGTTATCAAACTTTCATGACATGGATCCCGGGTTTGATGGGTTAACCTGGTTTCACGGGTTAACCCAATTAATTCTGGGTTAACCTGTCAATTTTTTTTTCTATTTAGTTATCAAACTTTCACGACACTAATTCAAGGTTTGACGAATTAACCTGGTTTGAAGGGTTAGCCCAGTTAATTCAAAAAAAAATTATTTTTCTTCATTAGTTTTTTTCTTCATGTTGGTTTTTTTCTTTGATTTTTTTTTAATTAATCTATTTGATTATCATATTTTTATGACACGACCTTACAGCCAGACCCACATCCAAGGCTATTGGGTTTGGTATTGCAGTCAGACTCATTTAAATTTGGGTCACCCAAGTTTAATGTTATTATAAATATTATTCTTAGGTCAAGTGTTGCAGCCAAACCCAAGACTTTTAGGTATAGTTTTGCAGAAAGATATAACACTTTTAAATTTTAGTTTTTTTATATATTTTTTATGTAAAAAAATTAAGTCATGGCATCGCGCGGGCCATGTAATTAGTAAAAAATATATCCCATGTCAATCAGTATAAACAGTAAAAAAAAATCAAAATGAATGGTCGGATTTGAATGGGAAAAATAAAAGGGAGTAGATCAAAGTCAATTTAGTTAAGGTTGACACGTACATTGATTGACGTGTCAAAACAAAAGTCAGTCACCCAAAC
>Ga0325401_1007133_pt1 | contig 10846 bp, 9 predicted proteins | sample PopdelMetagenome_FD_205666 | JGI IMG/M metagenome (GOLD analysis project Ga0325401, IMG submission 205666) | Populus deltoides microbial communities from Bellville, Georgia, United States - Xylem-PdKOR-R2 | ecosystem: Host-associated > Plants > Phyllosphere > Stem > Wood/Secondary xylem | place...
TTTTTTTTTTCCCATTCAATTACGTGTCATATTAGAAATATGTATTTTGTAAGAACATGAAACCTCATAATTGGGATGACAATGTGTTAATTTCACAGTTTTTGGTCCCGCGCTAAACTGCGATTAAAAAGTAAAAAATTTGATTAAGTAATAAAAAATTACTTGATATTTTTAATAAATTTAATTTACCGAGTCAATTTTAAATTTTCTTAATGCAGCTTCTTATATAGCTTGGGTTTAAAATTAACTCAAGCAAGAATTGGTTTTACATGGTCTTATTGACTCAACGAGTCTAAATACAATTAGAATGACCAGTAAAAAATATGGTTTAACTTGAAAAAGAAATTAATATAATATTTTTTTTAATAAAAACATCTACATATTTAGATTGACTTAGGTTTTTCAGCTTAATCCGCTAAACCTGTGACCCAGATCATGAACTTCACTGAGTTTAACTATTTTTTAACTATTTTTTTACTTAATAATATGATAATAAAAATTAATGCTTGTAAAATTGAGCATAAACCAAATATAGGGATAATTGTTTTAGATTGCGATAATATCATAAAAAACAAATCAAAATAAAATTATGAAGACCGATTCAAAATTAACCAGATGTGAATTGGAAGATGAAACTTAAAAATAAAGAAATTATTTGACATTATTATTAAACCGGACCCAGTAGATCAACCTTGAAATTTTTTGACTTGACTCCTTGCCTAACTTAGGTTCAAAATTAACCCGGGAGTTGCTCTTATGTGACCCAATTAACTTGATGTGTTTAAAGGCAACTAAGATGATCAGTAAAAGCGTGGTTTTATTTTAAAAAAATTTCAAGATTATATATTTTTTAATATTAAAACAACAATATATTGAATCGAACCCATAATCCGGATCATGAAAACAATTTAAGTACTAATCTAAAAACCAAAAAAAAAAAGAAGCAATGCTCCCTGCTAACATCACGCAACCCAATTCTTTTAGAAACCGTTTTACACCGCGTTCCTAAAAAATTCAATTTTTTTATTAAAATTTAATATGTTTTAGATCATTTTGATGTGGTGATGTCAAAAATAATTTTAAAAAATAAAAAAATATCATTACATGCATTTCAGTACGAAAAGTTATTTAAAAAGCAACATCAACTACACTGCCAAGCTATTTCTTAGCATGTCTAGATAATACTTTTCTTGTTCCTACTTTATATTTAACAGGGTTTGGGTCGATGAAAGAATTTTTCTCCATCAAGTTTGTTGGTTTTCTATTGATAAAAGGAATATTGTGTTTTGTGATTACAATATCACATTTAATAGTTAATATAAAAATAAATATTGAATTTTATCATAAATTATTGCATATGTAACTATAAATAATTAAATAAAAAATCAATTGCTTAAGAAATAAATTTGATGAAAAAACCAATATATTTCCCGGCTTCCTTTCTCATTTGTTTATATATATATAGCTTTTCATACCCGCTCATATGGGTGGATAACCACCAGGATGATTAATTTTGCCCTAAGGTATTACCATTTTTTTTTAATGATCTGCAAATTGACACTCACAAATACAAAGTAATATTCAATTTTTTTTCCCTCAAATTAGATAATGCTAGATTACATGCCGTGCTATGTCGCACTTTAAATTATTAATTTTTAAAATGTAAAAAAAAAAAAGGATTTAGATCATAGAAATTATTTAACATTATTATTAAATTAACCCAACAAGTCAACATTGAAATCTTCTAACCTGATTTCTTACCTAACCCGAGTTTAAAATTAAATTATGTGGGAACTATCTTGACATGACCTTGTCAACTTGGTAGGTCCAAAGATTACTCAAACAACCGGTAAAAAACATAGTTTGAATTAGAAAAAAATAATTCAACATGATATTTTTTTTTAATATTAAGATGTCAACATAGTATATTGACTTGGGCCTTGAAAGTTAACCCGTCAACTTTAAAATTTCAATGATGAACTCCGCTGAGTTTAATAACTTTTTTTTAAAAAAATATTTCTCACTTAATTATACGATAACAAAAACAAACTCTTGTAAAAAGACCAATATTTGAAGTTTATTTAAGATTATAATAATCTCATTAAAAGTAAACTGAAAAAACCTATCTCTTCCAAAGTGAAGGATATTCTTGACATGCAACTCTCTTAGATGCATTACTTGTGATTTTATTTACGTTTCGTCGTGGGTTTTTCTCTCATTACTAGAATCTAACAATCTCTCTCTTTCCTCTCTCTAACTAGGAGACAAAAATAAAAAAAATTAATTTTTATACAAAAATTAAATTTTTAAAATTAAAGGGACCTAAATTGTACAAATTGTATTGTTTTTAAAGATGGAGTATCTAAGTGTATTTTTTGCAAAAACTCTGGACATGCACCTATATTTGTGCCTTTTAAATCCCGGCCCCGCTTCTTTTAATTCCACTATTGCTTAAGAAATCAAAAGTAATTAGCCTTTAATTAAGATTAAATTGTTTAAAATAAAAGTTTGAGGATAAAATTGAATAAAAAAAACAAACAACATACAATAAAAGCTTGTTTGTTTTTGTGTTTTAAAAACGTTTTTGAATTTTTTTTAATGTTTTTCTTTGTTTAAAATTATTTTTTTTTATTTATTTTCATATTGATTAATGTGTTGATATCAAAATAAATTTTTAAAAAATAAAAAAATATTATTTTAATAAATTTCAAAATAAAAAATATTTTAAAAAATAAAAATTAACACAATTCCAATTAACTGTCTAAACATTGTTATTCTACGTTGAAAAGGCCATTCTTTTTATGATTTTTATAATACAATAATGAAATTTTAATTTTAAAAGAACTGGAAAAAAGAAAAAAGAAAAAAGAAAAGAGGAGGATCAACAAAATTTAGTCACTAGTGGAGGAGAGCCAACAGAATGAATTCTGAGAACCTAATGAAGCTATAAAACCGCTCCCTCTCTCTCTCTCTCTCTCCCCACACGCATATGCACCTGGAAAGAAAGAAAAAGGAAAAAAAAGAAAGAAATAAAGAAGGCTTCCGCAAGTAATGGCATCACTGCTTCAGTGTCCTACTTCACCATTTCCTTCTTCTTTCTCCTCCAACAACCCCCGCTTCCCCTTCCTCCGCTTTCACTTCCCTCTCCGTCACGCCGTCGTAAGTTCCTCTTTCTCTTTCTTTCTTTTCCCCTTTCTCAGTTCTTGATTGACCTACCATACTATTAATCCCTTAAAGAATTCTTGGAATAATTGCTTTCTTTTCTTTTGTATTTATTTGGTATTGATTACTGCTGCTGCTGTTACTGCTACTAATACTCTTTTGATGCGTTGATTTTCTGTATCAGAGGTGTAATCTGGTGGAGCCCATCAAATTTGCCAACGGCAAGCCTTACATCCCGCTCCTCAACACCTCGGCTCATCATTTATCCTCCACTGCCACTTCCCATTTAGATAACACTCTTCCACCTTTCAACAAGCATGACACCAGGCTCCGCATTTTCTCTGGCACTGCTAATCCTGCTCTCTCTCAGGTAATTACTTCTTCTTGTTTTTTTTTTTCTTTTACTTCTTGGAATGATTATTGCTGTTAATCTTTATCCAATAATTTTTTATATAGGAAATTGCTTGCTACATGGGTTTGGAGCTTGGCAAGATTAAAATTAAGCGTTTTGCGGACGGGGAGATTTATGTCCAATTGCAAGAAAGTGTCAGAGGCTGTGATGTTTTTCTTGTCCAACCCACCTGTCCTCCTGCCAATGAGAACCTCATGGAGCTGCTGATTATGATTGATGCTTGTCGCAGGGCGTCTGCTAAGAATATTACTGCTGTTATTCCTTATTTCGGCTACGCCAGGGCCGATAGAAAGGTAATGCTTCCGGGAGCTGAATCGACAGATACTCTTGTTTTTTAGTTAATTTTTTATTCATTGTTTCAACTATCTGGATTTTCAGACTCAAGGGCGAGAATCTATTGCTGCCAAGCTTGTTGCGAATTTGATTACTGAAGCAGGTGCAAATCGTGTTCTTGCCTGTGATCTTCATTCCGGGCAGTCCATGGGGTATTTTGACATTCCTGTGGATCATGTGTATGGTCAGGTAAAGAATCCACTCTACCTTCGACGGCTATTTCATTACATTATTCCAAGATATAGCTATTGGAGTATGATATAGAGTTTTCAAATTATTTTAACAGTTCTTGTTATGCTGTCAGTATGGACCAGTGAGAAAGCCATGAAAACCTTAATTGCTGTAATCGTCTGTTCAATGGTAATTATTTGTTTTTTCTTTTGTGCATCACCAGCCTGTGATACTCGATTACCTTGCTAGCAAGACTATATGTTCTGATGACTTGGTGGTGGTCTCCCCTGATGTTGGAGGTGTAGCAAGAGCTCGTGCTTTTGCCAAGAAATTATCAGATGCACCTCTAGCCATTGTTGATAAAAGACGTCATGGACACAATGTTGCAGAGGTAAAATATGCCAAATATGCTGCTCTTTTCTTATGCTTCAAGATGGTCTGGTTGTATTGAGAATTGAGATAAAGATAGAAGCACTGTTTATATGCTTTTAGGTTCAGCCATGCTCTTTAAGGTTGAAGATCGAGTGGTCCCCTAATTCCTACCACCATCTGCTTTTCCCTTTGTTTCATGCGTTGAGAATTGAAATATCCATATCATGTTCCCTTCTTTTTATTTCCTCTTTTTTTATGGGGTTGAAACGGACACAACCTGATTTCTTTATATGCATTGAATTCACTAGATTGCAATGATGTTACTGTCTGCTGAATGTCATCTTTCAGGTGATGAATTTGATTGGTGATGTGAAGGGGAAAGTTGCAGTTATGGTAGATGACATGATTGACACAGCTGGTGAGTTTTGCTCAAATCTTATTTGCTGTCCTTATCATGTATTGGAAAATGCATGCTGCAGAAGCTATGCCTTTATATCCTAGGTGACGTAGTTTGGGAAGAGGAAAAAAAATAAACAATAGTAGTTTGCCTTTTCTTCCGGCATCACTAGGATACTGTAGTCAAAGTTATCAGAACCACACATGAAGATGACTCACAGAAGGCTGAGGTCATGGTTTTCACTGGTTCAGCTGTTGGTAAACTAATTGTACCTTTGATCTATTAGTGATAAATCTAACATTTAAAGTAACTTATCCAGGAAATCTTTAAAAATTAGTCTTAAAACAGTATCTTTGTGCCTAGTATTTTGAAACGGTGGATTTTTTTATCTTATCTGGTTAAGTATTTGTTCCATAATTCAGTTTTGTCTGCTATAGTGTGTCAAAAATAGGGTCAAAGTTACTGAAGTCAGTTTTGTCTGTATAGTGTGCCAAAATCAGGCTCAAAGTTGCAGAAGTAAATATAAATTTCGAAGGTGTTACTAGAGGGTAATAATTATAACAGTATAAATGTAAAGTGCATTTGGTCATTCAATAGCCAATGTCTAATTTATGTGTAAAAGTTATGAAAATTTATGGTGTTTCACCTTTTTCCCTCTTCAATTTCTCACATGGTCCTGACAAATAAGCAAAGAGTCTGATTCACAGTTGAACCAGTCTAGTCTTTGATTTGATCAGATGCTGATAGCCATTGTTCTTGCCTTTTTTTTTTCCTGGTGATCTTACCCTATGTTAGTTGCCTAACATTTCAAATTCTTGTTTATTCATTGTTAAATGTTTCCTATGCACTATTTGTTGCAGGAACTATTACCAAAGGTGCAGCTCTATTACATCAAGAGGGGGCAAGGGAGGTCTATGCATGCACTACACATGCTGTTTTCAGGTATCTAATATTATCCAGGTAGCTTGGATTTCTAATGATGCATTGGATGTAGATAATATGCAGGTAACACTAGCATACTATCTCCATGTGGTCTGTGATCACTACAAATGAAGTCAAAGTTATATACCAGATTTGACAGCAGCCATATATTTATCAACCAATAGATAGAACTTCTATAGGTCAAATTGATTTCTGTAGATCATAGATACTTTCCTCTTATCAATTATTAGAGCATATGATGGAATGTTCAGCAAACCTGAAACTGTGCATCTGATTGTTGTTGCTCATTTTCACTACCTTTTTCTGTTTGCAGCCCTCCTGCCATTGAGAGGTTATCGAGTGGTCTTTTTCAAGAGGTTATCATAACAAACACGATTCCAGTGTCAGAGCAGAACTATTTTCCCCAGCTCACAGTCTTGTCAGTAGCAAACCTCTTGGGCGAGACCATATGGCGTGTTCATGATGACTGCTCTGTGAGTAGCATCTTTCAGTAAAATTGGATCTATATGATCAATTACAAGTGAAATTAACACTCCACCCCAATGAAATTCTTTCATTTTTTCTTCCTGCATGAGGTGTCAATGTGTTGCAGATTTTGTTTTATTCTTTTCTTGGCGATGCATGCATCTGGAAGAATGAATGGTGCTGACATAGTGTAGCCCAAATTGTAGTCAAGAAATTTGAAGTAAAAAAAAACCAAGGATTTAAGAAAAAAAGCCATTCCTTTTTAATTTAAAAACTAAAATGAAAATCCTTACCATTCTTTTGATTAGATTCTCAACTATTGCCATTGCTCCACATTTTGCCATGTGTCATTCTTCCTTTAGGGTTCTATCCAAGTCATTGTAGTTTGGGGAGTTCAGATCATAGATTTATAACTTAATGGTACCAATAGATTAGATTCATTCTCGGTTTTTTTCTCATTGTCAGGGTGGCATTGAACCCTATTCCAGCTTGGGCATTGATTGATCAATTTACATGGTGTGTCTCCCAGCTTGAACTACAGCCAAATTTAGATTCGTCGTCGTGAAGTGTTACTGGATTGTAGAAAACTCAAACAACTTTATGTTTAGAGAAGTCATATCTTTAGTTTTGTATGGAGGACATGGGGTCGATTGGCAGATTTTTGGTAGCTTGAATTAGATTCCTTGTTTAGGTTTTTTCAATGTTTCTTATACTCCTGAATGTTTTGACTCCCGAATGTTTTGATGAGAAACTTTTGGAAGAGTTTTCTGCTTTATAAATGATGTATGCATAAAGGTATATCAATGTTGAGTTGGTTTCGTATCAATGGAAGCTCCAGCTCCACCATTGTTATCTATATTTAACATGGATTGGTTTCTTGCTCGGGGAAAAATACTCGTGAGAATTGAGAATGACTCGCCAGGATGAAATCAAGTGCCAGTTGGGTTAGTTAGTGTTTTCTGCACCTGGCAATGCTCGCCGATTTGGTGTTTTCAGTGAAGTAAAGGCCTATGAATTGTAATCTGCGCTGGATGATGTCGGAATGCATGGCTGCTTGATGAAGAGCTAATTCCTAGTTTATTTACTGAAAGCAAACCCCTTCCGTTCTTGCATGGTGGAAGCAGCTGAGCATTCCTTATCCTTTTTTTTTTTTTCCGTCAACTCAAGACGGTCAAAAAGTCAAAAATATCATTTTAGGACAAGTTAAAAATTGTAAACTTATCTTTTTTTATTTACCAGACCGCAGTTCAAAAATAAAAAATGACAGCACACAGCAGTGCTCGTAAATTCATTCAGTTACAGCCACCATTTTATTTTTTTGTTTTAAAAGAATGACTCCTTTTCTTTTTCTTTTGTTTTTTTTTGTTCTTGTTGAAGTTATTTTTATCAGGTATCTAAAATAATTTAAAAAAAATAAAAAAATCTACAACAGTGCCTAACCCCAACAGGCTCACAGTCACTCACTCCCTCACCGTCACTGATATGGTAAACCTCCTGGGGCTGGCTGGTGCTAGGGTTTGTTTTCTTTTTGCAAATCTGATTTAATCTGTCTATCCCTTTTGTTTTCTTGGCGGGAATTAACTCTACCCACTTTCTAAAAAAAAAAAAAATCCCCAAATTAAAATACAAAAAGAAACCCTAGAAAGCAAAAGAAGAGTAGCAAATCATATCCAAGTTGAAGAAATAAAGAGGAGAGGGTGATGGGGAAAGACGAAGACGAAATGAGGGGAGAGATAGAAGAACGATTGATAAACGAAGAGTACAAGATATGGAAAAAGAACACACCTTTCCTCTACGACCTTGTCATCACTCATGCCCTCGAATGGCCTTCTCTCACAGTCGAATGGCTTCCCGATCGCGAGGAGCCTCCTGGCAAGGACTACTCCGTTCAAAAGATGATTCTTGGCACTCACACCTCCGAGAACGAGCCTAACTATCTCATGCTTGCCCAGGTCCAGCTTCCTCTTGACGACGCCGAAAACGACGCCCGTCACTACGATGACGATCGCTCCGATTTTGGCGGATTTGGCGCCGCCAATGGCAAGGTTTTGCTTTTGTTTTTGTGGCTTTTCAAGATTTTGGTTTCATTTTGTTTCTCAGATTTGATGTGATCGATTTTAATTTTGTAGGTGCAAATAATTCAGCAAATAAATCATGATGGGGAGGTGAATAGGGCGCGGTATATGCCGCAAAACCCATTCATGATAGCTACCAAGACTGTTAGTGCTGAAGTTTATGTCTTTGACTACAGCAAGCACCCATCTAAGCCGCCTCTTGATGGTGCTTGTACTCCTGATTTGAGATTGAGGGGTCACAGCACTGAAGGCTATGGTTTGTCTTGGAGTAAGTTTAAAGAAGGGTATTTGCTTAGTGGTTCTGATGATGCTCAAATTTGCTTGTGGGACATTAACACCACCCCTAAGAATAAGTCTCTCGATGCCATGCAAATCTTTAAGGTTGGTTTGCATGCCCATATGTTCACTATGATGTTTCTTTTTGAGTAGTTATTGAGAAATAAAGCATAAATTTTTGTGTTTTTTTAGAGATATGCCAATGTGTGTGATGATTTAAAGTACTGTCTTATAGGTTCATGAAGGTGTTGTAGAAGATGTAGCGTGGCATCTGAGACATGAACATCTGTTTGGTTCTGTTGGGGATGATCAATACCTGCTTATATGGGATCTCCGAACTCCATCTGTTACTAAGCCTGTCCATTCCGTAGTTGCTCACCAGAGTGAGGTATGCCATAGCATTTTTGTGATTCCTTCGTGAATTAATAAACTAATTGTTCAGTGGCTAAGACATGGTTTTGTACCTTCATATGCAACTCTACTATCTGAAACCTGTGACTTGAAATGTTCCATGTGAAATGATCTGTAATTGTGCTATTAATTGCTCAAAAACTTGTGCCTTGCAATCAGAAGGTTCTGTATGACATATTGTAGGTGAACTCGTATTTGTCAAAAGGATTCCTCATACACATGCGAGTTTTTGTTGCTTTGAAAGCTGATGAGTTTTTTTTTAATTCTTATTCTAAAAACCATGCTGTTTGCCAGTGTTGACATGCCATGAGGCTTATATCTCTTTTTTTATTTTATTTGATGTTATTTCTTTTTATGTTCTTGTCTTAGGTTAACTGCTTGGCTTTTAATCCTTTTAATGAATGGGTTGTGGCAACGGGGTCTACTGATAAGACTGTCAAGCTATTTGACATACGGAAGATCAATACTGCACTTCATACATTTAACTGTCACAAGTAAGCATATCTGGGGAATTCTGTATTATTCTTCCAGGCATATATCTGTGGTGTGTATTGTTTACGAGTGGCACTCACTTGCAGCATGGATGCATGTACAGATCACCTCAAAACTTGTTATTTAATATCTTCTGTACTTTATTTTTTCCGTGATGTACACAGGGAGGAGGTTTTCCAAGTCGGGTGGAATCCAAAGAATGAGACTATCTTAGCTTCTTGTTGCCTTGGTAGAAGGCTCATGGTCTGGGATCTTAGCAGGTTTGTCTTTGAAAAAAACCCAGTGAGCTGTTAATTGATATTTCTTAGGTTTACTGGTTGCCGGATTTGAGGTTTGCCTTGAGCTTTTATTTGGATAAGCCAACACCACATGAGGATTGTTCTGAGCTACATTTGCTTTGTTTAATGTGGGGCTACACCTTTGCAGGATTGATGATGAGCAGACACCAGAGGATGCTGAAGATGGCCCACCAGAATTGCTTTTCATTCATGGTGGTCACACCAGTAAAATATCAGATTTTTCATGGAACCCATGTGAAGATTGGGTTGTTGCTAGTGTAGCTGAAGATAACATCCTTCAAATATGGCAGATGGCAGAGAATATCTACCATGATGAAGATGATATACCAGCAGATGAATCAACAAAAGATTCCTAGTGTATTTACCAGGCTTTAATAGTTATTATCAATCACACAACGGGTGCTTGTAGGATCTTTTTGGTTTTTTAGTCGCCTTTTTTTTGGTTAGCATCCAATAGATCTCCCGTGTATGGAGGCTTTTTTTCGACCCTTGTTCCGAACTGATGTGTAATAACCTATCAATAGCTTTTTTATTTTGCAAATGTGGTTGCTTGTGCGTTGTTTGGATGATGCTTTGCTGCGGCGTTGCACAGGTCATAATCTGGTTTAAAAGATGAAGCTACTGCTGGAGAAAATCATATAACAGAAGAAGTTTTTAGTATGCTATGCTAGAAAAAGCTACACAATGTGTCCCAAGGATTAGTATGCTATGCTAGAAAAAGCTACTGTGCGCGGTGTTTTTATTTATTTTTATTTTTTTGTTTTAAAATGAATTAAAATAAAATTTTAATGATTTTTTTGTTTACTTTTTTTTTATGCCAAACATGCTTAACGCAACGCAATTTGAAACAAAATGATAAACAATCTCTTCGTTACAGTGACAGCAGCTTTCTTCATATCAAATCTAAAATTTACACAACCTGAACACAGAATGCAAATTTGGAAGCTGCTTTGGCCAAAATTATCTGCTGAATCTTCAGATGTCATGGTTTGAATCCAAATCTTCTCCGTCGAGAGGCCCCCCGGCAGCTGTACTAGCG
>Ga0325401_1007135_pt1 | contig 10844 bp, 5 predicted proteins | sample PopdelMetagenome_FD_205666 | JGI IMG/M metagenome (GOLD analysis project Ga0325401, IMG submission 205666) | Populus deltoides microbial communities from Bellville, Georgia, United States - Xylem-PdKOR-R2 | ecosystem: Host-associated > Plants > Phyllosphere > Stem > Wood/Secondary xylem | place...
AATCCATAAAAATTATATCCTTGATACACATATATTCATCTACTTCAAACTATGTTTGATATTACCAAGATATGCATGAACATGACCAAATAAAATGCAATGAAAACATGTAAGCTTTAAGCAAAAAACATTACAAACTCTAATTTAATGTCTAAGAACATAAAATTGGTCATTTGGTAAAGGTTTGTAAAAATGTCAACAAGTTATTTCTTTGTATCAACACATTGAAGAGCAATATCATCTTTTTATACATGATCATGTAAGAAATGATGTATAATATCTATGTGCTTTTGTGCGATCAAGAATACTCACTACTAGAAAATTATTAAACATCGATGAAATGTTCCATCGATGTTTCTGCTTGATGTTCATTGAAATTTTAATTCGTAACAAAATTATCGACATATTCATGTTGTCGGTTAGCTTGTTGTTAAGGGTTTGATGTTCATCAACAATTCCATCAGCGAATTAACATGCTGATAGAATATTCACGCTAAAAAAATTACCAACTAGTATTCATCGGTAAATTCATTAATATAATAATTATTGATGGACGTTTCCATTGCCGACATGTTAGCTAGGTTGTGAATATCATCGACGATATCACCAATGTAATTCTCTAAAGAGGTTTACATCGTTGATTCAGTCGACAAGTCCAAAAACTCCATAATGTTTTATAATTCTCTAACAAAATTGGTTTGGATATAACTAATAGAATATAAATCTCCATCTATGATTCTATCATTGTTTCATTAATTTATTTTATTTTTTTTGCATGTTTATTTGTTATAATCCCTATTTCATTTTTTAAACCTAAAATCACAACAACAAACAACAACTAACAAATTGAACAGTAAATGTGACGACTCAAAAAAAATTAACAATAACATTTTCAAAATATATCAATTTTAACGGTGCAGTTTTTTTTTAAAAAATTTGACAGAGTCTCTTTTATATTTTTATTACCAAGTTATCAATTTAAAAGTTTCACAATTTGTAAACATCATTCACAAATACTTGTCCCGTCATATAGGACTTCTATAACATAACCATAACATTAACTTCCCATTATTTTTATTAGGATTAGGATTAACATCATGTCATTCTATAAAACAAGTATTTAAAGCTAATATTATTGAAGGCACGTATCATTTTTTTTAAAGGTAGGTATGATTAAATAAACATATAACAAGACTATAAATTAATATAGTGATGAAAACTCCCTTAATTACATTATCCATATTTAAATAAAATAAACAATACAATTCGTTAGATACAAAAGTATATTAAAACAAAATATTGGTTCTTCCAAATACATCATTCACTTAACAAAAGACACATATTCATGCAACTACTTCCCGACTCGAAGGTGTAAGGTACCTAGAAACATATTCATTTGACATATATATATTAGGTATGATTAAAATTTACACTTTACAGCAAATAAAAGAATTAAGAACTATTTATTCATGCTCATAAAAATATTCACCGCATCATTTAATACAATAGCTTGTCTTTAATTTACTAACTTCTTCAAAAATCTTTAATACAATTTCTAAAATTTTTGAAAATATCAAAATTGCCTCCAGACAAACCTAAGTATTTAACTTCTATTTAAATCATCTAAATTCTATAATTACCCATTAGACAAAGCGTTTATCCCATTATACAAGGACTTAATTTCCTCTAATTGCCCCTTAACTAGGACATTAATTCTTTTAACCAAGGAGTCAAATCCTCAACTCACCCATTAGACATGATATTATTCCCGATAAACAAGGAAAATAGTTTCTCAACTCGCTCATTCAACAGGATATTAATTAACTTTTTATTTTACAATTGTACACTAGGATACGATTAAAGAAAATTCCTTCATATATATATATTCATTCTTACTACTAAATTATTTTAAGGTTTTGAACATCTACCTGATGTCTATGTGTGTGAAGAGTTTCCTTGTTGATAATTAGGTCATACAACTTTCTTTATACCAACATAATCAACATGTCATTTATCATTAATAAAATAATGATAAATATGAAATTTCAATTATATTGTACATTCCACGTTCTTGTCATGTATAAAAGTCCACTGCTTTAAAACAAACTACACATTTCTTGATTTAATTAAGTACAATACCCTTAAGTGAGCTTGGTCAAATTTCTTAATCAAAGAGAATAAAATTTTCATTTTCGATCCTTCATCGATATTAAATTTCTAACTCTCAAACAATCCACCTGATTAGTTTAAAATCACCCTCTTATATTAACAAAGCTCAAATCAAAACCCTCCCCCCTTATGTGAGTTATGTCCAAAACATCTACAAGGAAATAAAGTGAGAGAATTCTCTCCCTACTTGCAAAAATCATTATCCATATTACCTATTAACATAAAAGATCTATAATTTCACATAATTTCTAAACAATTTTATAAAAACTCAGATGTCCTAATTTTCTTCTTCTAAGCTAAAACCTATATAAGGAAAGAAAGTGAAAATTCTTCTTATTTCTTTGTAAAATTCTTATCCATTCCATCTAGTAACATCTATAAACCTATAATTTTACACAATTTTAAACAAATGTATCAATTTCCTAATCTCTCAATGCTTCCTGTTTAGTCGAAACCATTAATTAAAGGGGAGGTTTGGTTTCTTCCATTTTGAATTTAAACAATTATTCAATCATAATTTATGCTTTCTAACATGATTCAATCATAATTTGCATCATTTTAATGATTAATACTATAAATCTTCAATTTCATATAATCATAACATATTTAATTTCTTCATCAAAACATAAAATCATAGAAATTAATCACTTTGAACATGTTCTTTACCTTAATTGGATGATGATTCAAGAAATGGATGCAAGAAAAATCCAAATTCTCTTATCTTCTCCCTTTAAAACCCCAACTTTTAAATTTCTTCAAAACAACCTCCCAACACTAAATCACCTCTTTTGATTGACTAACTAGGTTTTAATCACTCTAATTACACCTCTTTTTTATATATTTAGTAAGAAAACAAGTAGAAAAATCAAACAAAACCTCCCCCTCTCTTTTGGTTATAAATCGCTAGCCAATAAGAAGAAATTGGATATTTATAGTCCAATTTTCTTTTATTGTACTTTGGCCCTTATTATTTTCCATTTCTCTTTTTGCCCCACTAATTTTCCTTTATACATAATTTATACCTTAATGCCTTTTCTTTTACATCCTCCTTACATTACTTAAAACTATTTTATTTAATCTATTTGTATTTCATTTCCAAATTAATTAAATAAAAAAATCTCTTTTATTTTGCTCGAGTTTTTACATTCTCTCCTAATAAAATAAATTTAGCCTTTAAAATTTGAACATCGTACCTGAATTTAGAAACAATTCAGGGTATTTTTTTTCCTCATTTCATATTCTCTTTCCCAAATCACCTCTTCGATTTAGGAGTTCCTCCAAAATACCTTGATCATTAGAATCTTCTTGCTTATCAGTTTCTTTTTACTGTAATCTAATACTTTCACCGGTTTCACCTCCAATGTCAAATCTTTATCAATTTCTAGGACTTATGGTAGGACCCGAAATGGATCTTGAGCAGATGTGGAGGCAAAGCTAATTTATAGGCCACATGTCCAATCCTTTTGGTGATCTCAAAAGGCCCAATGTACCTTGATGCTAAATTTTTTTTCATGCCAAATCTTAACATTTGTTTCCACAGCACGACCTTCAAAAAATCATTATCACTAATACAGAACTCTAAAGATCTTCTCTTGTTATCTATATAACCCCTCCATCTATCTTAGGCTGCTTTCATTCTATCTTTTATGATCTTTATATTTTCTGAGGTAACCTATACCAAGTCTGGCCCAATTAACTACCTATCCCCCACCTCTTCCCAACACACTGACATTTGACATCTTCTACCATATAAGGCTTCATAGGGAGCCATTATTATTGCAGCCTAGTAACTATTATTGTAAGTGAACTCCACTAACAACAGATGATCTTACCAATTTCCTTCGAACTTTAATATACAGGTTTTTAACACAACATCTAATATTTGAATGGTTCTCTTAGATTGACCATCAATTTAAGGGTGAAAGGTTGTGCTTGGATTCAACTTTGTTCCCAAAACCTACTGAACACTTGGCCACAACCAAGAGGTAGACCTGGGGTCTCGATCTGAAACTATCAACATGGGCACTTCGTGTAACCTCAAAACTTCATTCACATACAACTTTTCTAATTTCTCCATTGAGTCTGTCATTCTCATTGGCAAGAAAAGTGAAGATTTAGTCAATTAGTCTATCATAACCCAAACAACATCACTTTCCCACTAGGTAACCCCGATATAAAGTCCATCATGATATTTTCCCACTTTCACTCGGGTATCAGTATTGGTTGTAAAGGCCCGACTAGTTTTTGGTGTTCCATTTTTACCTATTAGCAGATTACATACTTAGTGATTAGTACTTAAAAGTGTATTTTTATCAAGGTTTTATATCATCATTTTGCACTTGAAGTATCAATAACTCCTTAACTAGAGCATGTTTTATAATAACATGTCTAATAATATAAGATACCTTTAATTTATGGTAAATGTTCATTTTAAATGCAGGCCTATCATATAAATTAAAAGATTGATTGATGAGTTTAACTACTGAAATTGAGAAGACAAATAGAGGGCTAAGCTTAGATAAGAGATGCTGGTTGAATTCAAATTGAAACACCATTTGGTTATTGGATCATAACTGGATTTGTAGAACTTGGATTTAGGTTTGGTTTATATGGATAGAAAGCTAAAACACAGACCTAAAACTTTCATAAGAGTCCAAGATTTGAAAGTTTCATTTTTGAGTTCAAATGGTAGCAACAACAGAGAAGTCAAAATTTATCCTGTAGCCCAGACAATGTTTAGTGTTCAGCCCATATCTCGAGTTCTAGAAGTCCAAATGCGCCGATTCTTGTTTTGTTGGAAAGGTGAGACAATTTACCAGAACTTTCATGAGGACTATCTGTTCAAATTCTGATGTTAGCAATGATGTTTTGTTCATACAAGAAGATAAAGATTGTCACCAAGTCAAGATATGGCCACCCACTCAACAATTAGTCATCAAATCAATAGTTTTGAATTTTAGCCTATAAAAGGAGACATTTATCATACATTTAGACTTCTTGGTTTTCAAATCAAGATCATTTCCTTACTAGTCCAAATGCGCCGATTCTTGTTTTGTTGGAAAGGTGAGACAATTTACCAGAACTTTCATGAGGACTATCTGTTCAAATTCTGATGTTAGCAATGATGTTTTGTTCATACAAGAAGATAAAGATTGTCACCAAGTCAAGATATGGCCACCCACTCAACAATTAGTCATCAAATCAATAGTTTTGAATTTTAGCCTATAAAAGGAGACATTTATCATACATTTAGACTTCTTGGTTTTCAAATCAAGATCATTTCCTTACTTGCTTTCTTTCTTTGTAGTTTTAATATTATAATTTTATTTCATGTTATAGTTTCATTAATATCTTATTTATGCCTTTCATTTCCTTTACTATACTTATATAATGATGTTTTTATCTTGTTTATCTATGTTTCTCTTATTCATAATGTTCAACTAAGTTTATTATGTCAAAGTGAAAAGGTTACACTAATGGTGTAAGAATAAGTATAGTGTAAACTCAACATGAACTTTAATGTTTGATACTAACATGTTTTGTATTTGTTATCTTGTTCACTTTTAATATTTTCCTTGTTAAATGGTTAATCTAGATTTATATTGTATAACCCTTGGTACAACAAATACTTGATCCTTTTATAACCAACTATATGGTATAACCGACACCTGTGTTATGAAAGGAACTTGATTTGTTGTTAACATAAATTAACATCATGAATACCTGACAACATTTACAAGTATTAACATTATTCAAATAAGATAACTAATGTAATCATGTTAATAATTTATAATCCGATTGGAACCTCCTTTGTGTGTGGTTTCTAGTTGAGTAATAAAAAGAGTTTATACTATACTTATTTGAAATACCATTAGTGGATCCTCTAACCTTGACAATTATTTTATCATTGTTTAATCTTTTCATCATTATCACACCACAAAGTTCTCTTCAACATCAATATCATTTTATTATTTATAATTTATATAGTCCACCTCCATGTGGTTCGACCCTAGTCTTGCCGAGTTATTTATTACTTCAACACTCCTGCACTTGGGATAAGACATCAATCTTTTGATCGTGTCATTTAGCCACGTACTCGTCCACCTCTTTCTTCATATTCAGCCACCAATAAAACTCTTTCAAATCCTAATACATTTTATTACTCCCAGGATGTGTTGTGAGTCTCAACTCGTGGGCTTCTTGTAAGACTTTCTTTTTTAGAGTTTCGTCACCTGACAAGTATATTCGCCTTCCAAAGATTATCATTATATTTTCCAGGATTTGAAAAGACATCTCGATTCCTGACTTCACCTTGTCTCTTATCTTACCAACTTTAACATCTTTTTATTGTGATTCAAGCACTTTACACCAGAGTGTCGACTGATGCAACCATATTATTCGATAGTTTCACCCACATTTAACTAATATTTTGCCTATGTTTTATATATAAAATGTCTTGATATTCTTTGTTTTTTGTTTCGAAGGCACTTTTGGATGAAAGATGCAAAAAAGGAGTAAATTAGAGGTAATTAACAGATTTGGTATCACCAAACGATCAACTGATTCATGTAGAATACCAGACTATCAATTTTAATCCTAATAAATTCTTAGAACCATTTTATCAATCCTTTTTAAATGCATGCAAAGTAAAGTGTGTGTATTCATTTTAATTTGTATCAAGTATGATATAAAGATTTACATTTAAGCACTAAAATGAACACTTAAAACTAAGTATTCATTTGCTTTGTATCTTGAACTTGTGATTGATTTTTTCATTCAATACCCCATGCTTGTTAATGTGATTTTTATATAAATATGTTTAAACTTAATCTTATTCAATCATATCATTAGTCTGTTTTTATTTAATTGTTATCATCAAAATACATAAAATATTAATATATGACCTAAAGGTCAACTCAAACATCTATAAGTACACAATATATGTTTATTATCTCACACTACAAAGCATAACAAGCAAAATAGAAGGTGTTTAACCAACTTTTTAATCCACATGAGGAGTCATTTGAAATGTTGTCTAGATTGTTGTTGACTCTTTAAGAATAATAAAAAAAAAACTAGTATAGTTATGTAGTGGGATCATAATGGATATTTTGATATTGAAACAACAATATTTGAAAGATTTTTCTAGGCATTTAAAGTTATAATTGAGGGTTTAAGGTTGTGTAGGCTACTGCTTAGTGTTGACGGCACCCATGTATATGAGATGTTTAATGTGAAGTTCTTTTTAATGCAAATAATATAATATTTCCTTTGGTTTATGCTCTAATTAAATAAGAAATCAATTACAACTAGAAATGGTTCTTAGATTGCCTCTAGCAATACATTACTAGCGGTCATACCAATATATGTATGTTATTAAATAGATATATTAGAATTAAGAATATAATGTTAAAGATATGAACATAGTCAATTGGACATCACTGGTATTATTCACGTCACTTTTCCAGCAACTTCAACACTAGGTTAAAAAATTTGACTTTAAAAAAAGTTTTAGGAAAGATGTGTTATGAAATAAAAAAGAAAAAAAATTAATACATGGTATGATACAATGATTGAGAAGGACCCACAAATAAAAAAATGGCTTGAATATGAACTAAAAGAAAAATGGGCACTATAATAACAATATGATGGGGATTATTGTTATGGCATTATGACAACAAATATGTTAATAGTTTTTCATAATTTCTTGAAAAGTGGATGTGCATTGGCCATTATAGCTTTGATCTAGCTAATTAAACTTTTAAAGGTCAAATTCTTATTTTATTGTTGAAGAGCGTTGGCACAAGATTTCATTTCCTTTCATATATTGTGGCCTTCGCAAATACTTTGTGAACTCATAAAATATTCAAACAAATCGAGAGACCATACAACAACTCTTTTCAACTCTAAAATGGGATGTTTTCAAGTTAACACCACTCTAAAACAAGTGTTTGAAGAAAGACTTGATGAATAATTAACATACAAGAAAAAAAATGCATGTGTGGTGAATGTGAAATGTTTCATCGACCATTTCACACCTCTTTGCATATTGTATAGAATGTCGAGTTGATCATTTCTAATTTATTGATGCATTCTAAAAAATGCATGTAAAGATGTACTAAAATGCATATGCTCCTCTATTCTATCTTTTACTCAACAAATAACTATGAAATGAATAAACTAAAACATAGGTAGAACTAGAACCCTTGAGATGATGTCGTGGTTGAGGACGAGCCACTTAAAGATGAGGACATACATGAATCCTAGGATGTGATGTCAATGAAGTTAGCCTATCAATAAGTACTAAGCGTAAATAGAGTTGTTTATATATAGAGATATTATATGTTATTTTGTTATTTTTTAATGATGAGTTTTTATTTTATTTTACTTGTATTTGATTCTACTTTTATAATTATTTTAGGATTACTAGTTTGAGAAATTATTATTGTTGAGTAGATTTGAATTTATATAATTAAGTTGCTAAGAATTTCTAACCAAACATTTCCAAGTTAACAAAGATACTAGGGTTGAGTGGAGCAATAAAATCATTATTGTTTTAGGCTTACTAATTTAAGAAATTATTATTATTGAGCAAATTTTTAATTTTCATAATTAAGATGTTTATAATTTCAAACCAAACATTTCCAAATGAATGAAGGCAACATGGTTGAGTGAAACAATGAAATTATGACATATCATTACACTAATTATTATTCCACATGTTAGATTTTGCTGTTATGATAACCAAATGATCATTACGACGTTGATGATAAAACTTAAATAATCTTAGAACTTGTAAAATATGTTAGGGAAAAAAGAGAGAAATGTGATGGGAAAAGTTATTTGAGCGCAAATGTTATAAGAGATTGTGAGGTTGGCTTTAATATAAGTAAAAGAACTAAAGAAAGGTTACGTGAAAGAGGAATAAAAGGTGGTGGATTAGATTGAAGTTAAAGGAAAAAAAATCTTGAAGGATGATAAAGATGCAAAACCATGATTTTTATATTTTACACAGCAGAAGGTTAGAGGTTTAGGATTTAGTGTTTTGGATATAGGTTTGTGTTTGGTTTTAGCGCTTTATCATATGGTTTAGGGTTGATTTTCATATTTATTTAGGATTTGGTGTTTGAGTTTAGGGTTTGGAGTTTAAGGTTTGAATTTGGGGTTTGTGTTTAGGATTTAGTTAGGTTAGGGTTTGAATTTGGTGTTTAATTAGGGTTGACCTAATTTTTTAGTTAATGGGTTGCATGGTTGAAAATAGTGGTTATATAATTAAAAATGACATAATCTACTATGTTGCACAAACTTGCTATTTTCTTTTAAGTATAGTGTTTGTTTCCCAAAACACTTTTTTGTGGTGTTCTATTAAAAAATCCATTTCTTTTCTCTCTAGAATAATTGTTTGGGAGTGTGGTGCAATGTGGTTGACACTATGTTTTGCTCGTATCACAATTTTGAAAGAGTTTGGTTAATCAACACACGCAATAATTTTGGATGGTCCCACTAAAAACTCTCTCTTGAAACCTTATTTAAGAAAAATATACCATTGGCAACTTTTTAAAAAACAAAATTTTCAAACCACAACCGCAAAAACTATCACAATGTTAAATACATACTTGATAATGTGATGCATAATGCTTTTATAAAATTATTTTTCAGTTAAAAATGCATTAAACTAATATGTTTTCATATTTGTTTATATATCAATATATTAAAATTATGTATGAAAAAACATCTATAAAATATGAATTTAATATTTTTAAAAATAAAAAATACTTTTAAAAAACAACTTGAAAAACTTTTTAAAAAGTTAACAAAAAAACAAATGCACCCTAACTTTTAAAGATTTCTTTCATAAAAGTAATTGTTTAAGGCAATCAATAAATTGATTAGGGTGAGTATTTTCGGTTTGTTTCGATTTTCTTCTAAAAAAATAATCAAACTGATTTTTTAAAAAAATTAAAAATTAAAACTAAATCAAAACCGGTTCAAACCAGCCAATTTCAGTTTAGTTTGATTCAATAAATTTATGAAAAAAATCAATTAAGAGACGAATTGATGGACCTGTTGGTTGCATTTTTTATAAGAAGATAAAAAAAAAAGTTGGAAAATGTTAGAAAAATATGGGTTAAAAGGATATCGGTTGTTGTTTTGAGGGGATTTGATGCTAGGTGTCAAAAATATATGAAAAATAGGAGGCACTAACAAGAAAAGTGTGAGGAAAGTTGAATAATCTTTAAAAATATTAGTTGCTCTAGATTATTTGCAAAGAAAGAAGGCAATAACAAAAGAAAATTTGAACCAAATAGATTTTGTTAGTGTTTGGTGAAGTTTGGCAACGAAGATGGACCATTTACTTTTTAATGGCTTTTTTATAAGCATTATTATGACGTTTCATGATGTTGGTATTGAAATGTTTAATTGTGATATGAAGATTTTGTTTGGAGTATTTGTGGTTTAGTGCTTGAGGCCTGGAACCTTTTTCCCTAAAACAAATGAAGACTTGAAGTTGTTAAAGATGAGCGACAATTAGCTCCGAGATACTATTTTAGGAGGAGGAAAAATGATGAAAGAGAATGATATTATTCATTTGAATGTAATCGAGGTAGAGAAGATACAAAACAAAAGAGTATTTATGATTTAAGAACAAAAAAGCTTGTGGGGAGATAGAGAAA
>Ga0325401_1007136_pt1 | contig 10843 bp, 7 predicted proteins | sample PopdelMetagenome_FD_205666 | JGI IMG/M metagenome (GOLD analysis project Ga0325401, IMG submission 205666) | Populus deltoides microbial communities from Bellville, Georgia, United States - Xylem-PdKOR-R2 | ecosystem: Host-associated > Plants > Phyllosphere > Stem > Wood/Secondary xylem | place...
CCCTATTTTAGTATATTGTATAATTTAAAAAAAAGAAGAGTGTTCTCTTACATGCTTGATACAACATTGTAAAAGTGGCTTTTCAAGTTGATCAAGGTAATTCGGGACTAAAATGTTTTTCATAATAAGAGTTACTTTTAATGATTTATTAACAAGAGTTACTTGTAATGATTTATTACAATTATCCAAAACTTTCTTTATAAACCAAGAGGTTGATGATTTTCTTTGCTTATAAAAGTCTTGGCATTGCCTATAAGACAGTAACTGGATATGGTATTCCAAGCGACAATTTCAGTTGTGATATCATATACATTGCTTGCCACTGTTGTTCATGACCATATAAATGATCCGATTTGTTATATCCTCTTTAAGGTCCAGATGCCTGTTTTGGTGATATGTATCACAAAAAGAAGACGTGGTAAAGATTGGATTGAACAGCAGAGTAGAATATCTTCATATATTTGTCCTGCGGATAATTCAAAACATGTGGAGCATGATTGTTTTTTTTTTTTTGATGCCGCAAACCTTCAAATCCCCCCCTCCCCATTCATTACCGAGATGCCCTTTTCTTTTTCTCGAGAGAAAACCTGCATGCTTCCTCACATTTCACAGCTGGAACAGACTCTATTGTGGGGGCTGTGGGTGTAAACACAGAATTGATACCAATGAGTAGGCCACAAATCTAGAACTGGTTGCAAACTAGTGCCAATGGCTTTGTTGCTCCTCTCCTTAATCCACCCAGATATCATTTTAGGCTTCCAATAGGCAACTCTTATTGTGTATCACTTGATTGTTGTATGCAAGCAGTCAACTTGCAGGCATGCATACAGGTGTACCATGGTACCATAAAGAAAAATTTAAGCGCAATACCATTGCAATTTTTCAAACCAGCTTGAACTTGATTTTTTCTCTTGTATTTTGACAAACAAACCTTCTCCTTTTAGAGTTTTCATGTAAGATTGTTGCTGAAATAAATTATAATTTGACCTCAAAATATTTATTTAGGGTGTAATGCTGTGTAGCCATACCCTATAGCGAAGTATGGCATGTCCCTGCTTTCTGTGACATAAGTTGAGTGATAATGATTGAGCACTTTGATAGTTGAGTGGAAGTCCTCATGATAGCCTATTCCTTTTCTTTTTTCCTCCTGAGCCGCAAATGGTATACCTTAAGAAATGTTTCTTGTCCCAAAAAAAATATTTCTGCAGGTGCAGCTGATTCCGTACAATCCAGATGTTCTTGATGAGTCTATCCTTTGGACTGAAAGCAAGGACTTGGGTGATGGTTTCAGAGCTGTAAGGATGGTTAACAATACCCATCTTAATGTAGATGCTTTTCACGGTGATAAGAAATCTGGTGGTGTCCATGATGGCACCTCTATTGTTCTCTGGAAATGGAACAAAGGAGATAACCAACGATGGAAGATCATCCCAACTCGGTACTGTAAGTTTCTAAACAAACAAAACACAAGATTCTAAAATTCCTATCTAAGTTTTACCATCTCTTTGCTTTTTGTCAAGCAAAACATCATAACAAAACACAAATCCAAGAATTTCATTTGATGAAAAAGAAGTCCAGGATTAATATAAGAAATCCTAAATGCCTTTATACTAGTACTGATGTTCTTGCTGTTGATCATTATAAATGCAGGAAATATGCGTGATGGTGTTGCCATTTCTTGAAGCTATATTGTATCTGCGGAACCATGAATAATTTCTCAGGAGAATTTGTTTTTTGTTTCTTTTGGGAACGTTTTGTGTTGCATGCTTCTTGGTGTGAGAAACTTGTGCATCAAACTCTTCGACCTATGTTTAGCCTTCATTATCCTTAATCAGTTTGAAACATACATTGCAGAATCTGTACTGATGAACCTTCTGCCCATAATGCTTTACATGCATGTTCTTGGTGCTGTATACTCTTTTTGTAGTTCCCTCGACGTGTTTTGCACATTCATCTCTCTTTAAGATCAAGGTATATAAAGACAATCAGGTCCTCAAAATTTCATTATTGAAGGATCTGTGTCTTCAATTTCATATATCACAATTACTCAGTACTTCTAGGATAAACATTCATATGCTCTAATGACTTGTGGAGGTGCTGGGGAGAAATAGACAGACAGAGATGTGGGCTAAACCAATACACGATAACTTTTAGCATCACAACTTTGAAGGACATAGTTGAATACATAAAACAAATCGATCTCGGCCTGGGGATAAGGGGTCGCAATTAGAGTTGCTAATTCTGACCAACTTGGTATCTGGGCATCTAATGACTTTTCTGACACTGGAGTGAGAAGTAGCATTAAAGATCTTACACACGAGAGTTCACAAGAACTTGTTCCTCGATCAACACTTGAGATTAAATAGAATATCATTGTCTGAAATTAAATATCGATGATCCTTCACTGGATGAAGTTAGGGTTCTAGATGAAAAATGACTTGTCTTCTGTGAAGCTCAAGATCCAGCAGCATTTCTATGAGCACAAGTGTTTATTACAATGGGGTTTAATTGTTATCTCAAGAACGAAAACGATGCAAAGAGATGCTAAACAGAGTAATGATTCAAGAATGACGTGATTTATCTGATCCTTAAATGTGGTTGACAAAGTGTGATTATGCAAACCTGCCATGCTAATCACCATGTTTAGCATTTCTCTATTACTGTTTGAAGGTTCACCATCAAAATTTCTTAAGAACAGAGAAGTTAAAAACCATCATGAGGCTGTTGGCATTGAGAATATCACATCTGGATGTTCAGGCAATCAAACAGCATATTAATGGGCTTATAAATTCAGGCCTAGCTTAAATCCGCCTCAAATGTAGTAGGTAGAGGAATAACAGTTGTAGGCCTGTTTATATTTGTATTTTAAAAATGTTTTTAAAAAATTTTAATTTGTTTTTATTTTTTTATTTGCTTTAAATTAATATTTTTTTATATTTTTGAATCATTTTAATGTGCTATGTTAAAAATAATTTTTAAAAAATAAAAAAATATTATTTTAATATATTTCCAAGTAAAAAATATTTTAAAAAATAATCACAATCACACTTACAAACACGCTGGTAATGACTTCCATGTAAATGAATAGCATTTCAGAATAAAAAAAACATTATCCGATGTTACCCGACCGAAGCACCCACCAGTTCATTTTCATTTTTTTCTTTTTTATTTTGTGGCCTTAATTCTATGAATATAATTGTAGTAGAAAGGCAAGATTTAAAGTGAAAGAACCAAAAAGCAAAACACTGAGAAAATGAGTCATCAATCTTCAATTTTTTAGAATTTTCGTTTTGGTCAAACATTTTAATTTATTTATTTTTCAGTCTTTAAATTTGAAAAAATAAAAAAAAATGCTAGAAAACAAAGAAGTTGTTGGTTGGGCAATAAAAAAGGGCAATCTTTGTTTAAAAAAAAGTTTAATGACATGGCGAGAATAGTAGAACAGATGATCTTTTGTTTAGCAAGTTTTGTGATAATAAACTACAAATCTATACTAATTATTTTTCAACTATAATCTTATTATGATTAACAAAGCATATATATTTACATACTATCCTAATATATTTACCCAACTTTAATACACAATAGCAAGTGTTGATGGTGATATTATGCCAAATAATACTAAAAAAATATCCAGACGATGCTAGCATTTTTGCATGAACAAGAAAAATTCAAGACTTTATATTGATCCAATTATAAGTTTTGTTAATTTTATAAAAAGGATAGCCCAATTTTTTTTTATTATATATGTTTTTTTTTATGAATAAAAATGTTTCTCCTTCACAAAAAGATAAAAGTCTTAAACTTAGGCCCCGTTTATTTGTTAGAAAGTAGTTTTCTTTTGGAAAGTGAATTCCGGAAAAGTGAATTATTTTCTGTTTGGTAGTGTAATGGAAAATAAGTTGGAAAATATTTTCTAGTTTTTGGTTATGTCATTAAAATTGGCTAGAAAATAACTTATTAATGTTTTATTTTTTTCAAGTTTATAAAAATAATAAGGAATAAATCTTACAAATTTAAAAGTTGAATGCGAATGAAATTGAAAAAAAATATAAATTTATAAATTATCTCAAATAAAATAAATAATAATCAAAATAATAGAGATCAAATCTAAAAAATAAAAAAAATTTAAAGATGAAGAAATTAAAATAATAATAATAAACATTTTATAAATTATTTCAAATAAAATAAGTAGCAATCAAAAGAATGAGGACCTAATTTAATAGATAAAAAATTTCAATTAAAAAATGATAAGGGAAAAGCAAATAACAATTATAAAAATGAGGACCAAAGTTAATATAAAAATTAAATTCTAAGGGATGAAATTGAAAAAAAAATATTCAAAACAAAATATATGTAGCAATTAAAAGTTTGAGGACCAAATTTGATTAATCAGCAAATAATATAACATTTCTAAATTTTTCAGAATTTTCGGAAGGTGTTTTCCATCCAAAATCAAAGGAAAACATTTTCTTAAAAACCAAACCAAATTTTTCTTTGGCTGGAAAGTGTTTTTAGTTGACCGGAAAATATTTTCCGTTGATCAACTTTTCTAATGGTAAATAAAAACAAAAAATTTTAAAAAATTATTTTTTAAAAATTATTTTCTAGAAAATAAACGCAGCATTAACCTTTTGATTGAATTAATTACTCATTTTATTAATTAACACTCATGTTCTTTGAATGTGTCCAATCACAATAATAGCGAGCTTTAATCATGTTTACATATTTTCTATGCATAATTAAATGTATTTCATTATGAGATGACTTTTTGTATTCATGGACAACCTACACCATCGATTAAGTTGTTTTAAATTTATTTTTATAAGATAATTTATCATTATATCAATGTAGTTTTTTAAAACAATATATTTCATGATATAGGCCATACAAGGATATATATATATATATTAAATTTAATCTCATAATAATATTATAAAATTTACATATAAAAAAAATTTAACTATTAAAAAAATATCTTATACATTAAATAAGTAAATTTCAATCAATGAAGTGTTGGTTTAGTGATTAAAACACTACTATATTTTTTTACCGGTGAGAATACAAGTAAGGGAATCCCATAAATCTAATTATTGATAATTTTCTAGTAAGTGAGTGAAAAATATATATATCAATGCTTTTGTTAATTTGATAGTTATGGTGTTATATAATACCTCCAATGAATACACACAAAACTACTTGAAAATTTATACACTGTTCTTATAGCATGCGTGAAAGTGGCTTAGAAAAGTCCGCTGAAGCCTGCCAAACCAAAAAGAAAAAGTCAAGTATATTGACTTTTCAATTAATCTAAACCTCACTTAGGAATTAAGATTAGCTACTAATTATAATTAATTAGATTATAAAATATAATATTTTCTGAAGGTTTGCGTGGCCTAGAAAAGTCCACTGAGGTCCATCTGGGTAGTTTATTCCCCCTTGCCTCGATAGAAGCCAACTGTCTCGGCCCGCGAAACAACATAGCATTATAGACTTATAGTGCTGCTGCGGCATTTACAGTAATATATATTATTATACATATACTATATAGTATATACTAGAAAGATGGTTTTTTACCGTAGAAATTATACAATTGGAATTTTTTCTAATTTCTTTACTGTAGCGTAATTTTTAGTTTTTATTTTATTTTATAATTCTTTTTAGAAAGCAAGTTTTTCTTGTATTTGTTTTTTATACTTGATATTTTTATCATTTTACACTTGAATTATTTATCAATATTTTTTTAGTTTCTCCATTGTTTTTCTTTACATTTTTTTAAAGAATTGTTTTTATTCTTTACACTTTGAATATATATCATATGTTCTAATCTTCATTTTTTTTATGATTTTTTATTTTTCTTTTTCTTTTCTTCACACCTTTTATTTTGAAAATTATTATACATAGACTAAGAAAATGGTACTTTCATGTAGCTAACAATATTATCCCATTTTTCTATTTTTATTAATATATATGATCTTTACTATATTTTATTACATGTAAACATTGACCTTTTTTATTCATAGTTATATTTTTTACTTGTTGTCAAAAAACTATTAATAACAACTACATATTAATTCATTTGTGTTGTAAAAAAGTTATTCAACTTGCAGCTAGCTGAGTCAAATAGATGTGTTAACACTTTTATTTTGCATTTCTTGGCATAAATAATTCTCAATTTATTTAATTAAATTCACGCATATGAATTTTTTTATTTATAATTAGGATTTTTGTTATAAAAAACACATTTGAAAAGCTTTCATATTTATTTATTTATTACAAAAAATATTATCTGACCGGCGGTGAATCACAAATCAAAATTACTAGTATATACAAAAAAAAAACACAATTTCACTATAGAAATAGCACAATTGAAATTTTCTCTAATTTCTTCAGTGTAACATGTATTATATCGGTGGTAAATATGTAATTTTAATTTCTTTAGAAGACAAGTTTTTCTTATATTGTTTTTCTCTTTATACTTGATTTTTTTTTCATTTTACACTTGGCATCTTCATCATTTTTTTTCTTATCTTTATTTTTTTGTAATATTTTTTTAGTTTTTCCATTTTTTCTTTACTTTTTTTTGAAAAAAATTATTTTTTTATTCTTTACACTTTGAATATTTATCACTTTACACTTGGTCTATTTATACTATTTTGTTTTGTTTTTATCTTCATTTTTTGTAATTTGTTTTTTAAATTTTTTTTCCTTTACATCTTTTCTTTTGAAAAATTATTATATAAAGACTAAAGAAATTGTATTTTAATGTAGCAATTGCAACATTGTTCCATTTCTCTATTACGTTAAAAATAATTTTGGATTTAACTTTGGTTTTTGAAAATTAATATGAGAATATATATATTTTGACTGAAAATTATAATATTTTTTACTCACTGTAAAAAAAGATATTAATAACACTTACATATTAATTCATTTGCATTAGAATTTATTTCCCAACCTGTAGCTAGGCGAGTTGAATAAACATGTTAATATTTTTTTTATATATTTATTAGCACATATAGTTTTTGATTTATTTAATTAAATGCATGCATAGGCCTTTTGATTTATAATTCATATTTTTATGTAAAAAAACACATTTGAAAAGTTTGCGTATTTGTTTTTTAAAATATATTATTTGACATGCAGTTAAACGAGTTGAATAGACATTTTAATATTTTTATACATGTTTATTGGCACAAATAGTTTTTTATTTATTTAATTAAATACATGAATAGATTTTTTTATTTATAATTTAGATTTTTATTGTAAAAAAAAAGAACACATTCGAATTTTTCAAAAACTATTATTCAACCATCGAATAATCACATATCAAATAACAAATAATATGCTAAAACTCATTGGCATTTCACTATAGTAGTTAATAGTGAAATGTCAAGGCATTTTACATTTTAGTTCTAAAAATAAAAAAATTTAGAGAATATTTTTTTTGTTTTCAACTTTTTTTTTCTTTCAATCTCTTCCTGTAACATTAAGTTTACGGATATTAGACTTCATAATTTGTTTTAATTTACTTTGTATAGAGTTATCCCGGTCTTAAGATCCGGATCGTGAGTTTTATGGGTTAGTCATGTTGATTAGAGTTTTTTTTTCCTGTTTTTTACATTTATTTTTTTCTCAACTTCATCTTTCAACATTTAGTTGATTGGGAGTTAGGTTTCATAATCATAATTATTTTTTTATTTGCTTTCCATAAGGTTATGATGATCATATAACTTAAGTCGTGAGTTTTGTATGTTAGACAAGTTAACTCGGGGTTTTTTTTTAATTGATTTTTTTAATTTCATCCTAAAAAATTGAGTTGATTGAGAATTGGACTTTTAAATTTTTTCCGATTGGTATTTTATGGAGTTATCTTGGTCCCTTTTCACTCGAGTTTGATAAATTAACCCGGATTGACTCGGGTCATTGTTTTTATCCCTTTTTATGTGATTTTATTTTAATTTAATCCTTTAGCATTGGGTTGATAGAGAATTGATCTTCATAATAATTATTTATTTATTTTCTATAGGGTTATCATGATCTTAAAACTTGGGTTAAGGGTTAAGTTGGTTGACTTGCGTTTTTTTTTCTCTACTATTTCTAGTTCATTTTTTTCAATCTCATGTTTTAGTAGTGGACTCACTGAAAATTATGCTTAATAATTTGTTTCAATTTGCATTCTAGGAGGTTATCCTGGTCGCATGACCCAGGCCACTAATTTGTTTGGTTGATTTGGGTGGTTTTTTGTGTTTTTTTTTTTAATGTCATCCTTCAATATTGGGTTTATTGTGAGTTGAGTTTCATAATTTGTTTTGATTTGTTTTTTATAAGGTTATTTCAGTCTCATAATCCAGGATTAGAAGGTTTACCTGAGTTGACTCACCTTATTTTTGTAGTTAAATTTTATTTTTAATTTCATCCTTCAATGTTGGATGGATTAAGAATTGGTTTGAAAAAAAAAATATTTGCTAAATGCCTATATAATTATAGATTTTTGTTCCTACTAAAAAAACAGATTAACTACACCTTAATATTTTTTACGTTATAAAAAATAATTTGATATATAACATAGCGCAAAAATTGATATAGTAATGGCTAATTAGAATAAGTGTATGTAAGTTCACTAACGGTCTCTGCAAATAAATGGTTTTGTTAAATATTAATTATTTCCTTTAAAAAAAATAAAAATTCTAGCGAAGCTTGTAGGTGGTTTCAACAGTTATCGAAGGTCCACATCTATATAGGTAAGATCGATGTACACTTTATATCTATATCTATATAAAACAAAACTTTCCATTTGAGAAAGTTACGGTATTGTAAATTATATGGGACAATATATCTAATAAAGGATATGTTTGACTTTATTGTATTTATAAATAAAGCATTTGTTTTAATTGGTTATAACTGAGGAATAGAAAGAGATGTTTCTTTCATGCTTTTTTTTTTAAGATAACATATTTTATTATTATTATATTTAAAAAAAAACAAGTTGTTTATCAAATACGAATTATCTCAACTCAATATCTTAAGCTGTTAGGTGAGGTCTCAGGATATGATTTATATTATTTTCTAACACACCCCCTCAAGTAAGGGCCCTTTAAACTTAAAACTTGCATAGACTCACATCACCTTATGTTTAATTTTTATTAAATAAATGGGAACGGTGAGATTCAAACTTATGACCGCTTAGTCATCTAGGCTCTGATACCATATTAAAGAATCATCTCAACCCAATAGCTTAAGCTGTTAGTCGAGATCTCTGAATATGATTTACATTATTTTCTAATAATATTTTTTAAAAAATAAAAAAAATACTTAACTTATAAACACAAGGCCAAAATCATAAAAATCTATGAAGCCAAACGGAGCCAAAATCATGAGTCTCAATCCAAATACCTCCATTTATGTGGGGATAATATTTGGGGGTTAAATTTATGGTAGCATGTGGAATTTTTTTTTTTGGGGCATAGATGAGAATTATGAGTTGTGAAGAAGGGTAGCTGACATCATGGCTACCGTTTTCTATGGCTGAGATTAAGGTGAATATAACATGTAGCTAGCTAGCATTTGGACCACCAATTATATAGTATTTTTTTTTTTTTGGATAAAACGTAAAGTTAGGTTAGATTATGTCCCAAAGGGAAATGAAATAGTAATAGAAAGGAAAGTGTAGAGGAAGCATCAACGTCAAGATGAGGACCTTCATTCATCATCTCATACTTTACATCTCTATCGAGGAAAAAAAAAAAAAAAAAACTTGAGAAGTGATGTAACTAAATCAACGAGCCGAGTCGGCATCTATATCAAGAACAACAAATTATATTTTTTAAATAAAAGAAATATGACCAGCATTTATTTATAATTGATTTAGCTTGATTTCCATAGAAGAGTTTTTTTTATTTTAAATAAAAATATTTTTTAAAGGTTGTGAGAAATTAAAAAATTCTTGTTATTTATTGATTATATCAAATTTGATCATCAATTTTTTGATTGTTGTATATTTTGTTTTGAATTGTTTTTTTTCAATTACATCCCTTAGAATTCGATTTTTTATATCGACTTTGATTCTTATTTTTTTTATTTTTTTCTCTTATCATTTTTTTAATTAAAATTTTTTATCTATAAGATTTGATCTCTATTCTTTTGATATCTACTTATTTTATTTGAAATAATTTATAAAATTAGAATTTTTATAATATCATCCTCTTTTTAACTTTTTTTTATCTATCGGATTTGGTTTCTATTATTTTTATTATTATTTTAAATAATTTATAAAATTTGTTTTTTTTCTCAATCTCATCATCCTTCAACTTTTTTATTTGTTAGATTTAGTCCTCATTCTTATAATAAATTTGAAAGAAATTTAAAATACTAATAAATTATTTTTTTAATTTATTTTCTATAATATGACTAATCACTAAAAAGTATTTTTTAACTCATTTTACATGACACTACCCAACAATGAAAAATAATTTATTTTTTATGAATTCACATTCTATAAAAACTATTTTCTAAAAGTTTTATAATTAAATGATTTAAAATCAAGTTTTACTTGCATTGATCGAGAGGGAAGTTGAAAAACCTCTGGCTATACGTGATCTAGCAAATTAATAATTCAAATAGAAAAGAAAAAAAAGAAAGAAGAGAAGAAACACCCCTTTTGCTAATTTCACCCGGACAAATTAACGTGCAAATCCATGTAAGATATATATAAAATATATAAATAAATACAGTTATTTTTTTTTAATAATCAAGATTTTCCGTGGCAGTTTTTAGGTGTTGAGGCTAAATCTTTGTCGAATTTCAAACACACTATTTATCATACTAATTTGTATAAAAAAAA
>Ga0325401_1007140_pt1 | contig 10843 bp, 14 predicted proteins | sample PopdelMetagenome_FD_205666 | JGI IMG/M metagenome (GOLD analysis project Ga0325401, IMG submission 205666) | Populus deltoides microbial communities from Bellville, Georgia, United States - Xylem-PdKOR-R2 | ecosystem: Host-associated > Plants > Phyllosphere > Stem > Wood/Secondary xylem | place...
CGTTTTCTTCACCAAACTCTCTTTGTTTATTCAGATGTTAATTAGGTTTGTAAAAAAAAAAATTTCTACCAATCAAATTCCACCATGTGTTATTTTTAATTTATTTTTAACATGAAAGGATAAAATAAAATTGAAATAAATGACATGGAAAATAAATGAGCCTCCATATATTTCTTAGCTAATGAAAGATTGACACTTGGGATGAGATATTCAAGATATCTTGTTATAAATGCAAGATCCCGTCAATAAAGATCAACTAATAAAATCATGTCATGTGGCATTGGAAAAGAACCTGGAACCCTACAAACTTCTATAAATAGAGGGCCTCATCTTAAAAAAAGAAGAAGGAATTCTTAGAGATACAATTTTCCTTTAAGACAAGCTCTTCAAGTAAGGAAGCTTTCTCTTCAAGAAAGGAAGCTCTCTCAAAAGTTCTCAAGCCTCTTTCATTTATGCTTGAAGTCTACAAAAAATAAAGCTATGTTGAATCAAGCTTAAATACCTCATAAGAGTTCTTCAACAATACTTTGAAGACAAATTAATTAAAGGCACTCTTCACAGGACCAACTCATTAAATCTTGCTTCGCAATACATGCTCAAATTCGCATTCTTGCAAAGCACAAATCTTGACTTGATTTTTCAAATAAATCAAGTCATCATATATCAAATCCAAGAAAAGAATCAAAAGATTGTCGTATTCTTTTTTAAAAAATACTTTAGATAGAGATCGTACCTGATCATTTATTTAATAAAATCATATATTTATAAACGTGTGCTTGTTTAATTTCAAGTGCTCAAAATTGTGCCTACAAGGTTGGCTGCCCTAACACAAGAAAATCTATTTCTGGTTATGCAATTTATTTTAGAGATAATCTTGTGTCCTAGGGTTCTAACAAACAACCAACAATATCCCAATCAAGTTGTGAATCAAAATATCATGCTATGGATCTTAATTGCTGCAGCCAATGTTAAATTGTTCATTAATCTTCTTCAAGATCTTAGAGTATTTCTATCCTTACCTCTTATCTTGCTTTGTAATAATAAAAGTTTAATTTTTCTTGTTGTCAATCATATCACACACAAACATTCTAAACACTTTGATTTAGATTACCATTTTGTCAAAGAATAGGTGGCTTCAGGAAAACTACAAGTTTGTTATGTTCCAACTCATCTTTAAATTGTAGATATGTTCACAAAAAGTTTTGATCAATCCCCCTTCCTTTTTCATTGTTCCAAGCTACACGTTCAATACTCTCAAATTAAGGCAAAATCAACAAAGTCATTATTAGCTGCTATTTGGAACAACTAGATAGCTAGATATTTAAATATGTATTTAATTCAAACGTGTTTTACTTAATTTTTAAATCTACAACTTTAGTATTTATAAATATTACAACATCACAACAAAGGTTGCGAAGGTGATTTCAAAATCTCCTTACGTCTCCATGCATATATACCAAATGACTTCTGTTACGTTATTAATTTTTCATCCTGCCTCTTTGTATCCTCGTAAAGTTTGATTGAATTCTATATGCATTGAAAAAATGGAATGATAATTGGACAGAGTATGTTGTTGCAATATCAAAATTAAAAACTAACATATGCTTGAATTATGAGAACTATTGTTTTGGCGGACAAATTCTATGAAAAGCTGGAAGCCTGTAACTAGTTTATAGTTGGCATATGATATGTTTACTCCCTATAAGTTTCTCTCTCAAGTTTTTTGTTTTTTGGTAGAATATCTCTCAAGTTAACAACATGACAAGCAGATTTTCTGTTCACTAGTTCCATTGGATAGAGTACACGATTGCATATTATATGAGCCGTACGTACCAATCTTGGTGTTGAGATTTTTATATATATATAAACCTAACGACGACTTTCAACTACCAAAACATCCATACAAGAGAGACTGAATCATATATAGTGAAAATAAGGGAGCATAAAATATGTGTACCATTATCATCCTTATCGCTTTGCATAATGACGTGCAAATCGCTCTCCCAAATGCTGGGCATGGTCACTCTCTGCTTCAAGAAAGCGCACCACCTTGATAGGAACCGTTCACAAAAGTACTTGAACGCGTTAGAAAGATTGGTAATACATCGAGAAACAGAATATATATATATAATCGAAACATGTAATGTGTGGATAGAGAAAGGAGGTGCATGAACTGTATGTACAGCATGTTTTACTGTGAAGCAAAGCAACATCCTGGTAAAGATGTTTCCATGAATACCTCAAACACTCAATAGTTCATAAACATTCCTGCTCGAACATTTTTCAGAGCAACTAAATTTGAAGAATCAAAGTCCAAATACCTCGCCCATCGATGGTCGCATTTCAGGGCTTCTTTGCACACACAAGTAAGCTGTTTTAGCCATGAGGTACAATTCATATGTATCATATGTATCTCCAATACGAGGGTCAATGAGTTCATGTAGTGCAAGGCGCTCAATCAGTGGTTTTGCCTAAATTCATCATACAAAGAATAGACACAAGTCAGACGAAAAAAGTAAAAGGTGATATAGCATACATGTATTGGAATTGGATAGAAGTTGAAACAAAAAGGAAGAAAACTTAATCATCATTTCCAGAAGCAACAGAAACAAACCACTGACGTACCCACTGTCTAATGGATTGTTTTCCTTCCTCCCTTTTCTCATCAACTACTTTGCGCCCTGATATTAGTTGCAAGAGAACAACGCCAAATGCATAGACATCTGTTCTTACAGAAACTATACCATTCTCTGCGTACTCTGGAGCAAGGTATCTACGAGAACCAAAAGCTGGCTTGACATTGTTTAAATGGTATAATTAGGCATAAAATATGCCCATCAAGAGTAAAATGTGCAGTTCTGAAGATAGGTAAGAGTACAGAAGATCTACCCAAGTGTGCCAAGCACCCTTGTCTGCTCAGGGTCATCGCCAGTTTTCCATCTTGCAAGGCCAAAATCTCCAAGCTGTGTAGACAAAATCATTTCATTAACTACCCCAAGCCAAACCTTTGACTCCATCTATAAACTGTATTCAAATCAATAAAACAAACTCAAAGATCTCTATCATCAATGCATTTTTCATACATCCCCTCCACCTCCTTCTGAGTTAATATCTTAAAAAAGAGCACATAAAATCTCATAATTTTGTAAAATATAACATAGTACATACACAGATGACCTTCTCCAGCACAGTTATGTTCATGAAACTGAGAAAAATATCAGCTTTCCAATGACAGGACACACAAGTTTGTCCAATTTGAAATGGATTAAGGTTATGGAACATATATTACTAGTTAATTGAACCATTGACAGGATCACATGTCACTCCACATGTAAGACTGCAACCAATGGAACACTGAGAAAAGCTATAGTGCAGTGAAGTAACAGCCAGGAGTACAGGCAAAATTAGACATAAAATCTACCAATACCACTGTCAATGACAAACGGATAAGTTCCTTCTGTATTCACCCTAAATTAACATTTTACATGAAGTGTTTTTTCCTATTTCTCTTTTTACATGCATCCATATGCTCTATAAACAAGATATATGAAGACTCATATTTGGAGGAAAACGGCAAGAACTATAAACATAGATAATAGGATGTGGCATAGAATGTCACCATTGGAACAAAGTCATGTGTGAGAAGTATATTGCATGGTCGCATGTCTCGATGTATGATAGGACCGCCACGACACTCTTCATGCAGAAAACGCAACCCTTTAGCAGTTCCAATGGCAATAGCAAGTCTTTGGTGCCACTCAAGCATATTTTCAGTTTTATCTATAAAAACGATACAAGTAGTAAGTTTATGCTTAGATCAGTATTGTGAAGAAGAAAAGTCATTCGAAGAACTAATAAAGATTCAAATGAATGATTTTGGGCTTCTATGATCAATAATGACTCACCAAATAAATGCCAATATAAGGACTTGTTGCAAATATACTCGTAAACCAAAATGTTAAGGTTCTCCTTGCAGCAAAAACCCAATAGCATTACAATGTTCTTGTGACGGGCAAAATTTAACACATATACCTCAGATTGAAATTCAGTAAATCCTTGCGTGCTTGCTTCTTTGCGTACCTTTGCTGCAATTTGCTGCCCATCTTGTAGTTTACCTTTATATACATGGCCATAACCTCCTTCTCCTAGCAAGTTATCCTTCGAAAAATCATCTGTGGCCAACTGAATCTCAGAAAAATTGAATCTCATGGAATCCTTGATATACAGTTCAGTCCTTGCCCCACAGCCAGAACAAAGAATCGGCGCTTCTGAGGCTTTATATCGTGAGACATTTTTCAGGTGCCTTTGGATAGTTCTATTAGAAGCAGATGGAGCTGAAAGGCATTATAACAAGAATCATTATATATTTTTCTGAAGAACTAACTATGAATTAAAGCACACTTGTGTCAATAGGCAGCCCTAACTACCAATACTTCCTTAGGAATGGGGAAAAGTAAACTATCTATCAAGCATCACAAATATTTTCCCGGTCGCTGCCTATACTTCTCACCTCTGCAGATGCATGAGCTATGACCGAGTGAACACAGACATCATACAAATTGTTGCTGCAATAGCTGCGTGGATATTAACTTTTTTGGAATAACATAAGTTAGTTCCACTCCAGTAACTAACATATTAAACTTAACACAGCCCCTTCAAATGAAACTGAATGATTTTTCTGTTTGTTGCAAGAAGTTCGGTTTGATCTGGTATTTCTAGTCTACCCAAATAATTGTGGTTCCATACATTTGTCTCATATTTTCAAACTAGTGATCATATTTTGTTACTTATTCACCATTAGAATCAATATCCAAGCACCATTCTTGTTTGTTTCTAGTGAACAGGTTTGATTTCAAGATGTTTCAGAAAGCACACTGCCTGGCTGTCCAGTTCATTTGGGGAGGCAGAAACAATGAAGGATCTATTAAAAACAGATCACAGCCTTGGGCATGCTACACATATTAAACACAACACAAAAAAAAAATACCTCTAAAGCATTCGCTCTCTCTATCAATTTTCTGAGATATCGGGGAGCTTCTTTGTTACTCTAGTGACATCATTGTGGCAATGATTTATGAGAGATATTTTAATTGCTATCACCTTTGTTTCAAATGAGATCAATGCAATCATAAATTAGTATAAGAATATATTAGAGATAAACCTGTCAAAGAACCAATGCAACGGCTCTAGGATATAATTTATATTCTTAGTTAATGAAGATCCATTCACAAATAGTTACTAAATGAAAGATCTAAATCTAACACCAAGTAGAAATCATGAAAAGTCCAAAGTGCATGCATTAACATTCCTAGACGAAGAATAATAGAAAACTACTGTACAAAAGAAGAGTTATGAAGCATATCAGATTTCTAAGATGGGGACAGCATTGCATGGCATAAAAAATGGTTGCATTTTACATTGAAGGCACAAGGTGCAGACATGGATTCAAAATGTTTAGTCAAGTATGAGAGTGAAAAATTAATTGGCGTGCTAACCTGATTTTTCTGGTTTAGCAGAAGAACCAAAATCAAGAGAATTTTTGTGCTCATGTGATCTATATGAAGAAGAAGGTAGCAAGCTGGCCGGCATATCGGAGCTTTCAAGTGAATTGAAAAATGATGAAAAGCTTCCGCTAGAGATTACTGACTGCTTGTGGCTTTCGTTGGTTGGAGAATTCAAAACTGGAACGGGTTTGGAGATGGAATAGAACAACTTTTGCTCTAAAGCATCTGTTTCAGCTGTAGTGTGAGGTTTCTCAATTACCACCGATAAGTTATCTTGAATCAGTGCAACCTTGCAGGGAATCTGTTTAAGGTAAAACCTCAACTCTTTTCTAAGATGCCTGTCCAGGTACGTATGCAAGTTACTACTGAAGTCAATAGGAAAAAGAAAAAGAAAAAATAGAATAATTCAAGCAACTGATAATAGCATACATCTATGGTGTGAAAATTATACATAAACATCGAGAAATTTGTTGGAAAATGATGAAGAAATAAAAAGTGAAGTGAATTTCCTAGAACATGAGTTCAAGGAAAATATCTGTTGATGTCATTTATTGCTTCTATTTGAAAAGTTTGTGACTAAAGTTGAAGTGATTATTGTAAGTTATAATATAACCGCAGAGTTTGGTATAAGAATTTTTTTTTTTTTTAAAAAAAAAACTTTCAATTCCTATATCGTTAATTGTACGGCAAAGCACGAGGGAATTAAAACAGGAAAACACGGGAGAATTAGGCATTAAGAGCTGAACGCAACAGTGAAAGAGAATAACTACCTGTCAAGCACAACCCATGTTGCATTACACGCTACAGCTTCTTGCACAACAACCTGCCTTGTGGGAGTCCCAGCAGAAATTTTAACTTCGATGCTGACCTGTTTGAGGAGGGAAAACAAGTATTCATCCCTTGAAATGAGGAAAATAAGAATTGAAACTGAGTGCCTCTCCATAAGGAAATCAATCCTAATATCAGGAACGCTTACAAATACATACATAAGAATAACTGAGTGAAGCCCTAATAGGTCCTCCGCATAGTAAAGATGCAGTTTATGTAACTTTATGGTTGATAACGATGCAATAAGCATGAAACTCAAGATATAGAAAATTTGTTGAAAGCATTGATAGCGCTCTTATGAGGAGAATCACTCGGATCGCTCCTTTATAAATTAACATCATATCTATGCTAAAGATAAAAGAACATGTATTAATTACCCCTTCATCTTCACAAACTTCAGCGCTTTGCAGGAGCATGTTGACATACGCATCAAGTTTCTTTGTGATTTCCTCTTCTATATGCCGTTTGCTTGCTCCAGCAAAAGAATCAGGACATACTTTGAGTTGATAACCCACTATGCCAACAGAAAATGGAAAAAAAAAAAGGAAGGTAAATCAAAATAAAATCCGTTCTCCCTTCTCATAATAGCAAAAGATTTTGCAAACAACAGCAGCATTCTGCCAGGCATTTTTCTATTATGAATAACGCAATACCAGAGAAAGGAACTGCTAGCTATATGAAAACCTTTCCCATTTCAGTAAAGTAAACCTCATTTACAAACAGTGAAAGGAATTGAAAAGCCAATGAGTAATATAACACCAACCAAGACAGAAAATCAAACACTTACATGGATGAAGCACTCTATGAAGAACTCCATGAACAACAAGGGTATCACCTCCACGAAGAATGTCACCTCTCATTCTCACTGCATCAATAGTGAGCTTAAGCTCGTGGACTCCACGATCCTTAGTAGCATCATAAGCTATCACAACATGGGAGGGCGAAAGAGGACTCTCCATGTATAGAAAAAACCAAGTTAAACTCCCAAGTTGAATTTTCTTTTAAACCTCACCCAGTATTTAAGGTACTTGGTGATGTGTATGGCCTTGAAAGACTGGTGTAATAAAAGGGTTCGTCAAAAAAATGTCAAAACACATGGTTTTGACATGGAGATTAAGATTGGTGACCCAATGATGTTTTGTTATGTTTCTGAGAGTTTGTGATCTGCGAGAAACTGTTTGTGCTTGGTTCATCGGAGAATCGAAAAGATTCCTGGGAATATTCCATAAAAATGCTTCGGATATCCAAAAATGCGCGGGAGATGTGTAATTTTGCCGTCGAAGACAGTTACAAAGAGAAGATTGCGAGGTAGTGAAAGACAAAAACTTGTTTCATTTGCTTTGTCAACACTCGGTCTTTCTCCTTGGTTTCTCCGAATTCTCTGTTTTTTTTTTTTTTTTTTAATTCTGACCGCTATACATGGTCTTCTAATTATGGGATTTTATTTTTCTTTTTTTTCTTCTTTAAATTTCATTTCGAGGCCATTGGAGCTTGGAGGACCTCCGGGTACAAATTTAAGGGGAGTATGCTGATTTGCACTTAGCATATTTTAGGGCTGAGATGTAGAACATTTTAGTAGAGGAGTTAAAAAGATCATAATTGAAAATTTGGAGGCCCACCCAATGTTATTGGCCCTGGATTTAGATAAACCTGGTCTATGAAAAATCATCATTCTATGACTCAATTGAGATTTAATTACTAACCTATAATCTTTCTATATTATTATTTGCTTGATTGTGATTTTCTTCAGCTTGGTTTTTGGTTATTTTTGTTTGCAATTTCCTTAGAAGTGGCTTTCTCTTTATAAAAATGATCAGGTCTCACTCCTTCGTTTGTTTTCATGTATTATTTCATTAGTTTTCCCAATTGAGATTGACAGAAGCAATTAATTTAAGTTCTTTCAGATGTTTGGTTATTGTTTGATAAACTATCTAAGCTGCTGGCTGCATTAAGTTTAACTGTTATTAAGCAGCCCATCAGGCTTCGTTTCTTGTAATGTGATAGATTCTTCTATCTTTCTTTATTGTAATTAACAAAGCAAAAACACTAGTTAAAATGGAGAAATTACTTATATTATCATGAATATTACAGTTTGAAACTTTACAGCTGCATCACCCTCTCTTTATTTTCTTATTTTCTGTTTACTTGAGATGTTGATTAGATGTTGCTTGTTACAGGCTTACTATTTCATTGCTGTGAATATTGACGAAACTATCTCTTATCTTCTCAGTATGTCTCAGATGTTCTACAGTGGGACATCAGAGGGATAGTCCTGAGGATGTGCATAGATGGTTTCTCTGAGTTGTTTCTCTTGCTCGCAAAGATTTGTTGGTGGAATATCATAGACATCAGAGAACAAGTACTTGAGTGGAGGTTTCTCTGTTTTCTCTGCCACTTGAATCACTTGCAGAAGCTGCGAGAAGATTAAAGAAAAATTGAACTGTGACCTACTAAAATATGTTGAACAATGAAGAAGATTTATATGGAAAATTCTGTCAACTTTCACCTGCTTCTTGATGCTGCTTCTGAGCTCTGATTCTTTCTCCTCACTCCACCAGCCATTTCTTTCCACCCATTTTCTGAATCTATTTACAGGATTCCGTTCCTTTTTCCAGTAGTCGATTTCATCAACTGGCCGATACTTCGTAGAATCATCAGATGTGGAGTGGTGTCCTACTCTATATGAAATGGCCTGAAGGATTACATGCTTGTTAATTTTCAGGATGATATAAAAAGGTATTTTGGCAATTGTGAGTTTCAGAAGGGATTAATGTCTCGGATGCTGGCAAGATAATCCTACAATGAAGATCAATCTCACCTCAACTAATACAGGCCTTTGCTTACTTATGGCCATTTCGCGAGCTGCATGAATTGCACTGTAGACAGCTAGAGCATCGTTTCCGTCCACCCGGATGCTTCGGATTCCATAGGCTCGACCCCTGACAACAATGCCATCGCCTGCAAAACATTGGCTATATAAGCAAACATGAAAATTATTTATCACACAGTATACTTTACATGCACTTCAGGATCAGAAGAAGCTCCCAGTTTCCCTTTCAGGACTCTTGATAGACATGACCAAGAGTATATGCCTATTCCAGGTGACATGAGAGGTAAACTACTTAAACAAAGAAGAAACTGGCATGCACACTCAGTTTACATAGACAAATAAAAAAAAGAATGGTTCGTGTACTCAGGTCCAGATAATGTGATCGGTTTGGTCTACATGGACCTGTAGAAGTTACTTGTAAGCTGTAACAAAGGAGATCTTGTACTTGAAAATAAAACTGGAAGCGGAAGAAGAGAAGTGATCAAAATAGTACTTCGAAATTGTTCTGATATATGGGTACTAATGGCCCAGCCATTGTTGCGACAGATGAAGACCACAGGAGCTTCTGTCACTGCTGCAAAGTTCAAAGCAGCATGAAAATCTCCCTGACAAATTAGTTACCGATTAGAAATTGGACTGCAACATCACAAAATCCTAGAGGAAGAAGTAAAATGGCTAAGAACTTGTTGTGTTATTACCTCACTGGTACCACCATCTCCAGTATATGTGACAACACATGAATCCTTTTTGTCCATTTTAAGAGAATAAGCAAAACCTACAGCTTGAGGAAGTTGAGTTCTGACAAGCAGCATAAATAGTAATCAAGAACATTTGATTATATTACGAGCGTAACATTGATTGACATTAAGAGATCGTATGAGAAATTAGTTATTTGCAATTGCTAATGGGATGGATATATTACGCTATAGGTGACGAAATTGTGACGAAATTGTGCTTCTTAGACCCATAATGTATGGGCATCTGCCTCCCTTTCCCATAATCATCCTTGTTTCCAAAGCATTGGTTGGCAAATTCTTGAATTGTGAAACCACGCCATAATAGAATCCCAGGCTCTCGGTACTGACAGTGCATCAGATGGATCAATGCCTTGCTTAATACTGTTGACGTGACAATTTGGCCTGAAACTGGGAATTTAAGCATCTAATGTAACAAATGCTGTACCTGAGGCAAGATAATATCATCCGCACTTAGGGCAGCTGCTGATGCAATGTTTATTGCTTCTTCACCAGTTGAGGTCAGGTAGAAGGAAATTCTCCCTTGGCGCTGTGCCTCATAGAATACGGTATCCATCATCTGAAGGCTGACCATGTTACTATAAATCTTCACTGCAACTTCCCCGCTCAACTAAAAAATCGTCATGCACAAGCAGCAAACATTAAACAACTCGTGATGCTGTACTTGTTGCTAGATTTAACGGTCGTGGATTATTTCTTTTAGATGGAAAAATTATACCTGTTCATAATCACTGCCTGTGATTATTTCTCCGTTGTCATCAAGAACACGATAACAGGGTACTCTCTTCCCATTGGACTCCGATAAGAATCTCATTTCAGGTATGTACGTGACCTTCCCGCCAGGAAAATCAATGGCCTAAACCAGAAAGATATCTTTTCAATTTTGTAGTCATTGGAACATTACGAGTTCAATTTTTAAAATCCAT
>Ga0325401_1007141_pt1 | contig 10842 bp, 5 predicted proteins | sample PopdelMetagenome_FD_205666 | JGI IMG/M metagenome (GOLD analysis project Ga0325401, IMG submission 205666) | Populus deltoides microbial communities from Bellville, Georgia, United States - Xylem-PdKOR-R2 | ecosystem: Host-associated > Plants > Phyllosphere > Stem > Wood/Secondary xylem | place...
GGAATTTCAGTGTGGCCACGACTACAAAAACACGTGTAATCTGCAATCGCTCTTGCCACTTAAAATAAAGTCATAGCAAATTAATTTTAAAATCTTAATTTATTATCAAAACGAGGCAACAATCTTGCGTAGTGGAAGAGGCCGCAAACCCTGTTTATTTTTTTTTTCAAAAGTATTTTAAAAAGATTTTGAATTTTTTTTAAAATTAATATTTTTTTAGTGTTTTTTTATCATTTTGATGTGCTGATATCAAAATTAATTTTTAAAAAATAAATAAAAATATTATTTTAATACATTTCTAAATGAAAAACACTTTAAAAAGTAACTGCGACCACACTCCCAAATAGACGGACATGAAATAATTTCAGAATTTTTATCTGAAACAAACTTTATGCACTAAAACTTTAAAATTCTATTTTTTTCCATAGTCGAGTGAGGTCAGGTGCCCTCATTGAGTAGCCCTGTTTGACATTGCAGTCGAATCACGCTTTAAATTTTTTTTGATTTTTTTAGCTTCAAAATACTATTATTTTTTTTTTGTGTTTTTTTATCGTTTTGATATGTTGATGTTAAAAATAAATTTTTAAAATAAAAAAATATTATTTTAATGTATCTTCAAGATAAAAACACTTTGAAAACACAATCTCTACAACACTCTCAAATAAATACTAAACCTTGCCCCGTCAATGAGCTAGTATTCCTATGTCATGAAAAATGAAAACTGCTTTTTTGATAGCTTTTGAAATCCCAAATAGACAGACATGAAATGATTTCAGAATTTTTATCTAAAACAAACTTTATACATTAAAACTTTAAAATTTTATTTTTTCCATAGTCGAGTGATGTCAGGTGCCCTCGTCGAGTAGCTTTATTTGATATTATAGTCGAATCACACTTTAAATTTTTTTTTATTTTTTTAGCTTCAAAATACTATTATTTTTTTTGTGTTTTTTTTATCATTTTGATATGTTGATGTTAAAAATAAAATTTTAAAATAAAAAAAATATTATTTTAATATGTCTTCAAGATAAAAACACTTTAAAAACACAATTTCTGCAACACTCTCAAATAGACACTAAACCTTGCCCCCGTCAATGAGCTAGTATTCCTATGTCATGAAAAATAAAAACTGTTTTTTTGATAGCTTTTGAAATTCAAAATAAGTGACAAATGACGTGTTATTTAACCTAGAATTACACGAAGAATCCATTTAAGATGTCAATTGAAGACCTAATTTGAGCAGGGTTTTAAAAAAATTAAATAAAAAATTATACGATGAAACTTGAATGACTGATTATAATAACTCGTAATTCAATCAAATTTGATTTATTTATTTAAAATCAAAACAATATAATTTTAATTGATCATATTAACCTTTTTTATTATTGGTTGTGTTTTTATATTCTTGTATTGAGAAATGTCTATAAGTGTACTTCAAAGTATTTTTTATTAAAATATATATTAAAATAATGTTTTTTTATAAAAGTTTTTACATCAATACATCAAAAAAAACATAAAAAATTATTTTTAAGTTACTCAAACGGTATTTATATTTTTAATTGAAGTTACAAATTAAAAAAGATTGCAACTATGATACAAAACTATAATTCTACCGCATCAACTATCACCATTATTTTTTATTGCACTTTTACAAATAATTATATTTTTAATTGCATATTTAAATTAAATATTTACAAATTATACATTTATAAGTTATACATTTTCATTTATTTTACGAACAATCACATGTTGTCATGTAAGAGGTTAATGTATATTTTTAAAAAAATTTATTACAATTTTTATTCTATTTTATGAGTCTTCCTATTATTCTGGAGTTCCAAAAAGTTACTCAATTAATATATTATACACATTTTTCTGTTCACCCCAACTTTTGAAAAGCAAAAGGACTAGTTTACCCTTATAAAACTCGGTTATTTCGGCCATTTCCGGAATATGTTCGGTTCGAGCAGCGTGAACCGAACCGATATCTCCAGGATTTCCATTTAAAGGGTTGATTCTAATGGCTAAGCAATTTTTGGAGGGAAAATGGAGTTGCTTAAACTGTCGAAATTCAAGCTCCAGCTCCAAGCCCTAGCTATCGAGGTCGGAGGTCTCAGGGTCAGACTTGCTTTCACCTTTTCATCTCTCGGTCTCCCTTTCTCTCTCTAATCGTTTCTGATTCTTTTGAATGTAACAACATCACATAGGAGAGGGAACAGTCGGCCACTGAGCAATGCCGACTTCTAATTCAGAAACAGAAGCAAACAGATGAGGAATACCGCAGACAGTTGCAGGAATTACAATCGGAGTTGGCTTCCTCCAATGAATTGCACCAAAAGCTCCTAAGGAAGGTTCAAGAATCTAGATTTTTATTTTTATTTTTATTTTCTTGGCACACTACGTGCTTGCAGCAATCACCAACCTCCTTAGCCACTGATCTAGGTCAGTTACCTTCAAAATGATAACGCCTTGCTCGAAGACAAGCACAAAGATTTGAAAGGAACAATACAAAGCCTGCTTCAATCGAAAGAAAGTTTTGTAAATTCCTACCAGGTTCGTTTTTTTTTTTTTTTAAGCTTGCATTCTGTGTTTCTTATCTAACTGACGAGGCATTTATGATCAGGAATTAACCTGCGAAATGAAACGTTCGATTGAAGCCGGAAATAGAAAGCTCATTGTCCTATCAGAGAAGATAAACTCTCACCTGTCTTTATTTGATTCCATAGAAAGGGAGGCTTTGTCTATCAAGCAACTTGTGGATAAAGTGCAACTCCTTGTTAGTGAAAAAGAGGGAGTAGGCATGTAACTTTCGAAACAGTTACTTATTCAAGTTGAATAGATTGTATGCAATGTGTGGATTCCCGGAATGGATGGGACCGTTTGTGATGTACTGAAAGTTGTATTAGTGTTAGAGTCCTGTTAACTTGTTTGCAAATTTCAGTGGCTGGCTTGCGGAGCAAGATGGACAAGGTTTCTGCTTTTGAAAATGTATTTTTTGGTAAGCCCAAGTTCTCTTTTACCTTCCCTCATTTATAGTTTTGTGTTAGATTGTATGAAAATGTAATTAGCATCTGCTCCGACCTTGTTATTGCTGATCATCATTCAAAAGAGTAATTGCTTGTAATTATTTCTTCTCTTGGCCAAACCAGAATTTGTCTGTTTCCATCTAGTTGAAGGGTAAATTTAATCAAATTGCTATTGGGTTGATTTTGCTTTTACAGTGATTGATGGACAGTAAAACATGTTACTCATAAGATGTGTGTATTTGGGGTAATATGTTAAGATAGATGGACTGGATAGGAAAAGAGTTCATTCGTGGTAGACTGAGATTGATACCTATTCAGGACAAGTAAAGGGAGGACTGTTTGAATTGGTTTGGCCATATGAAAGGTCAGCTTATGGATGCATGGTTAATCAAATTGGATCAGTCGAGGTCAATAATGATGTGGTTGATGTGATAAATAATGATTAGTGTCATACCAGCTTGCATAAATATTAGCTCATGACAGAACTGGATGGGAGAGATAGATCCTTGACCAGTTCAGGATTGAGGATCATTGAAAGACATGAATTGAGTTGTTTCCTGTCAATGTTAAAACAATGCCAGTTGTGATCTGAGAATGAGAATGTACCAATTGTTTGCCGGTCGTGATCTGAGAATGAGAGCTTACCAACTGTTTGGGTATTGTTTAATTCTGAATAACATAGCTTTTCAAGATCCAGATATAACTTGATGGAGCTAAATTCGCCTTGCTTTTCTTGCAGAAAGGATCCGCAACTTGGAAAATAGATTAAAAGGTGACGAGGATGAGTTCCGAAGAAAGGACAGAATCATTTCAGAGCTAGAAGAGCAGCTGGAAGTGGCAAAACTTAATAACAGATGTCAAACTCAAATCGAAGAGATATCCATCTAGGCATTGAGTCTCTCATTGTTCTGTTTTGCTGCTGTGGGCATTTTGCTGAATATATATTGTATGAGCTTCCTTAACCATCCTCACCTTCAGAAAACTCTATTTGCAAAGGATGCAGTAATACAGAATCTAATTTCTGAGAAAGAGGTTGAAACTGTTGGCTGCTCATGTGAATTCTACTTGTTAATGCACATTGGTTTCTGAATGCAGTTTTTAATGCTTTATAATCAGGCATTGCACTGTGAAGTGGGGGGTTTAGCAATAATATTACAGAAGATTCAGGAGACTGTTGTAAATATGAATGAAGAGGTTAGAAAAATATTTTATTTTCTTCTTCACTATATGATTCTCTGAACTTAAAGCTATCTCTGTTTCTATCCTATTTGTAAGAAGCTTTCCAATATTATAATGATTCCGTTTAACACTTTGTCGATGATATGAAATATCTCTTGGATCCATGTGACCTACTATTATTATGGCATATGGGTGAAGTGCTAATCTAAAATCTTACCATTCCCTATAAATTTCTATTTGTAGATTCAAACTGGCCACTTTGATTGTTGTATTGTTAAAATTGTTCAGCTGTTGACCTAAACTTGTTCTAGCATGCTGATCTCTACGTCAATCTAAGTGAAAATGTGTTTTCTGCTATAATATCTTATCTCTTTTTTATTATGCACCTTGTGATGTCTCTGAAGACTTTTTTAGATAATATTGTATTTAAATTTTGGACTACCTTGATTTTGTTTGCTTCTTTGGTTGAAATAAACTTTACTTTTACATCAGGATAAAAGGTTATTCTCCTCTTTACTAGAGTGCCAAGGAGACTGTGATATGGTTGTGACAAAGGAAGATACTGACAGGTAATTGAACAAGATTCTTGACGACACAAGTGCCAAGCCATGGAATAATTTTCTTTGTTGAAGTAATTAGCATGCTGTATTATGGAAGCTAAGAGTGTCTTAAGTAAAAACCCAGCAAAACCGTCTTTCCCTCTGCTTGACAGTGTAGATTATTTATTTGATCGCCGGAGTATACCATTCTACAGCAGAGAGTTAAAAATATGATTATAGCTTTGGACAAGTCCTGGAGGAGTCTTACTCTTGCATGAAACTTTGATGTTGTATATTGAAGTGTAGAGTCCTCTTGTGTTGAATGCCTAAAGAATGGGATAGTGCATTAAACTTATACCTCTATTTGGAAGCTATTTCTTACTTGTAACAACGTTTATGATTGCCTGACTAGGATTGAAGACTTAGTTCAAAACAGTGGAGAGCCATCTCCCAACAAAGCTTCCAGTATGGGAACAGGAGAAAATCGAGGTTTCCTCTTCCTTCTCCGTATTGTTTTCTGCTATAGGGATTGGTCATGTGGTAATTGACATGTAAAAGGAATTTCATATTGTTACCCTATTCCTAGATCTGTGAGGTATAATCTTGGCATGGATTCTGAAAGAAGATTTAACATCTGGAGAAGATAAGCTAAACTTGTTAGTATAATGGCTAAAATTGATTTCTGTCAACCCAAGGTGGTTGGTACAGGATTTGTAATTTTGTTTGAATATTGTTCTTCCTCTCACATGTTTCTTTTTCAACTACAACTACAGATACTGGCTGAATTTGGTCGGTTACTTTTATACAAGAATTAAGGAACCAACTAATATAAGTTTTTATTTTTTATGAGAGACATGTATAATGATTGAGGAAGCACCCGTTTGCTTAGTTTATTAAAACACGCACAATGAATTATTAAAAAAAAAAAAGATCAGTCAATGTCATTTTGCTGTCCAATGATATTTTTGTTTCTGTTTTAGTAACTCGAAGAATTGGAGCCAGCATGGACATTGTATTTGAAATTTGAAATGTCACTCCTATAATTCCCAAACGTGGATGCTATCTGTTGTTTATATTCAAAATCCATGTGAAACATGAACTTTGACGATTCTGTATATGTTTATGTTCTGTGAAGGGATATGCAGTGCCCGTCGAAAATAGAAATGCATTTAATTCTTGCTCACATTAATGCCTACAGCTAGCATGAATTTTACCAACATTTTCATACATTTTCACTGAAAGGTTGGCGGCATAATTCAGATGGATACATCTTGCAAGAGGACAGTCGCTCCAACTCAAGCGTGGCAGAGGCAAGTTTTTGTTAGACAATCAATAATTTTATGGACTAGTACCGAAGTGAAACAGCATCATAATTTTTTCTTCGTGATAACACTTTGGCAGCCCACATGTTCTCCCTTGCAGTCACCTTGCTCTGAACATCACTCTGCAGCTAATGGTCCATGCATTTCTGTAGACAATGCGAAGGTATGAAATACTTTTCTGTGCCACAGTAAGCTTTTAGATGCTCTTAGGCTGAGATCCATTCTAGCTGTTCCATATTGGATATTCTGTTCCTCCAACCAATTATTTGCATGGAAGAAACTTGGCTGGGATCTCTGTGATAAGACAACCTCTAAATCTGGTAATGTATGTTGATAGGTTAACTGCACCGCAATAGCACACCACTTAGATTCTGAGTGTTCAACGACCCAGGCGGAGACCTCACAAGATCCATGTTAAGCATCACAGTTTTTCATTTTAGGGTATTTGCTCTGTAAGACTGTGAGTGCGGTTGGCTGCTTTGTGAAAGCGTGTGCTTGTGTGTTTTCGTTTGGCTATATCTGTATCTGAGAAACTATAACGTCCCAAAATCATCAAAGAACACATTGCATCCTTCCGCATACTGAGTGCTGTTATCAAGTTGTTTTCCAGTTTTATGCTTGCCTCGGTTGCCTTTATTCTGAAGTTGGCCATTGAGACTGCTATTCTTTTCTGGATGCAGATAAAACCAAGGTTGTCATACATATATTTTTTTGACCCGATATAAAAAATATAATGTAAATTTGAATTGTAAAATTAAATTATAAGTGAAATTTTAACTAATTATATATTCATCATTTCAGTCAAATAGTAAATAAAAATATAACATAATTAAAATAAAAATGAAAATTTTAGTATGGTTACAGTAGTGTTATGTAAATCAATTATTATTAACCAGACTATACAATAGCAAATAATTTGAAGTGTTGAATAGTTAAACAGGGGAGGGGGTGCCCCAACTCTTCTACCGATTAGAAAAGAGAGCTTGAGGTAGAAAAATATAACAATTTGTTTGTGGAATTCCATGGGAATGTAATTCAATATCCTTCTACGTGGGTTCATTTTGACCAGCTATTTTTCTTACACTCTCTCTCGTTTTCTATATATAAAACCTTAGTTTAGTAAGAATTAATGTATATTTTTTACATAATCATCACTTTGTACATCCGAAAATAATTTTTATATGAATATTTTAATTTAAGTGTGGATGTTTTGTTTAAAATTTAATTAGGAAAAAAATAATTTTAATTAAGGTTAATGAATATATATATATATATATATATATATATATAAACAGATAGCATAAAGCGTATTTGCAAGAATCAAGTTTGATTTTTTTTAAAAAAATTTTAATTTTAATTTATACGTTAAATATATATTAACTTATAAAATTATATGATTGTACGAGTAGTAAACCCCTATTTTTAATATCAACGAATAGAACTCTAAAACTTAAAAAGTAATTTGGTTAGACTGTAGTGAACGCAGCCCATCTTGCTTCTTTTGGGCCAGCTTTGTGGTTTCTCATTCATGACTTGTCAGGACAAGAACAAGCCGAAATTTTCAGTTCCTGAAACCATTTCACACCCTTGTCGCCGAAATAGTTAGCTCAGGTTGATCATAGCTCGGCTCTCTAGAAGCTGTCTGATGCCTCTCTGCTGCCCACCATTGTTTTGGGCTGGTGGTTGTTCCCCATGTGTGATGTGATCCCTAGAACTGTGTATCTGACTGTAAAAGTCAACTAGACGAGGCAAAGTTGTCAATGATGTGCAGTCAAACATTAGATTCAACTTTTATTTACTGTTTTTAATGTTTTTTCAAGGCAAAAACATTTTTATAAAGCACCAAAAACCCCTGCTAGTCAATAATAGAAGACTGCAGAGCATCCCCTCCAACTTCAGTTGGTGTTGAGGTCCAGTGCTTCTTTGATTTGGTATTACAAGATAGATTCCTTATGATTAGCCCCTTTGATTTTCTTTTCATCTCTTCAAGTAAAGGCTAAAGAAAATTAAATGCTAATCCAAGTTTTCATTTATTTCGGTACATGAGCACGTGCATATGACCCAATATTTAGGGTTGCACGTGATTTTAGGGCGATCAGTGTGCAAACTTGACGAGAAGAGCAAGCGGGTCTGCCACTTGTCATGGCAGAGGTTTAGTTTGGTCATTGGTGTCTTGCTTAAAGCGGTGATGAACCATGATGAGAGATGCAACGGTCTCCTTGAATTCTCCACTGTAGGAAACTATCTTATCCTTTTGGGCATGGGGAAACACGCTTCTCCAGCAACATGTATGGCAGACTGCGATGATCGAGGGAGGGAGAAAATAAGGGAAAGTAAACGATTTTTTTCTTCCCAAGCTTGAGATCATCTCATCAATCCTGACCCCGTTTTTATACCAAACCAAATTAGAAATTAACCGGGTTAAAAGCAGTTGATATAACAAATTAATCCACAATTCGATTGATCAAATTATAACTTGAATGAGACTTGATTTAATCAAGTCAAAAAATAATAATATAGAGTTTTTCTACATGATTTTTTATATAAAAAAAATTATTTAACTAAATTCATCAAGAACTATTTGTGTTATTAAATAAAAAAATAAAATTATTAGAATATCTATTCGACTCCCTAGTTGCGAGTCAAATAATTGTTTTTTATATAAAATAATAAACGGGTAGGTATTATTAACGTGTTTTAACATTAAATAAAAAATATAATTGTGGATAAAAAAACTAATGCTTACATATAATAAAATAAATTGAATATCATATGTATTTATAAAAACACGTAAGATTTTAAGTTAATTTTTAACATAATTGAAAAATAAAACAATGTTGCAATCATTACGGTGAAATACTATTTGCTTTTAATCTTTTTATAATATATATTTTTTAAAAAATATATAAAAAAATTACAAAATAATAAAGATAATAACAAAAATAATGGTATAAATAAGCTAAGTGTAGATTGATAAATATTTCAAGTGTAAAGAATACAAAATAATATATTTTTTAAAAAAATAAACTAAAAAAATACAAATAAATGAAGATAATAACAAAAAAATGGTGATAAATAGATTAAATATAAAATAATAAATATGCGAAGTACAAAGATAGAAAAGAGTTAAAAAAAATAATAAAAAAATAAAATTATAAATTTCACATCATTAAAGTAAAAAAAAATTATAATTATATAATCTCTACCGTGATTTATCATTTCCTCTTTTAATATATGTGTGTGTGTGTATATATATATATATATAGTTTGCTTGAAATAACCATTATTTAAATAAAGATTACTTTACTTTTTATAGATCTATTCGTCCCATAAGAGGATGTCGAGGTTCACAATCGAAACGTGCTCCCTTGTCTGGAAAACTAGGGATGAGACTGGGACCCTGGCAGTGGTAGGTTATCAAATTACAGCTATCCCACTGGACTCGTACAAGTAACTTTTCACTATCAAGCAACTGTTCAAATCAAATATCATAATCGTAGACTAGCAGAGATGTTTGGTAACCTGATTCAAAATATATTTTTTTAAATTACTCTTTCAGATGATGTTCCATGGTTTTTTTAACATTTTTATATTAAAATCATATGAAAGCATTTTTTTTAAATCATTGAATAATTTTTTTAGAAAAAAACACTTGAATCCCGCAATCAAATATTATCAAAATAAAATTGTTTTATAAGCAAAAAATACTGGGATTTTATATCCTAAAATAACAAAAATATCATAATTACTCAATATAATTTGGATTTATTCATCATAATCTAACTTGTTAAAAAATATTATAAATTTTTATATAAAATAAAGAAATAGAAATCACTATTAATACTAAAAAAAACCTCATTTTAAATAAAAAAACTAAAAAAGCTCAATATTATGATATTAAATAAGAAAATAGATGTTCATGCATCGATCTTTTTAGATCGAAAAAAACTTAATTTTTAATTCAGATGCTAATTAGAAATTATCCTTCATAATGAATAACTTTTTATATGAATCATTCTATTGTGGATTTCTAATACATTTACATGAGCTTTCTTATCATAATTCCTTGAGATAATATATTTGGTTGAGTCGTCTTATCGTGAATTTCTAGTATAATATCTTTGTAAAAATAATCCTATAATGGATCCCACTATTAAGAAGAGTTTATTATAACTCAAAATCTTTTTTTTTTAAAAAAATATCATAACTATAAAGAAATTTTTAAAATACTTAATTTTTATTTATCGAAATCTCATTTTGTTAAAAGGCTAACACAACTTACATATAGAACAAATTATAAAATCTTATTAATACTGTATAGAAAAATAAAAAAAATAGAAAAGCTATTCCCTTTAAAAATAAAAAGAAAGTAAAAAAAAGCCTGATATTGCAATTTTGAATAGAAAATAAAATAAAATTTCTAAAGTGAGAAAAAAGAAATAAAAATACTTAAGGAAAATTTATTTTTCAAAAAAATTCCTACACCCCCCTCCCTACATTGACTATTTATCAATCCTATAATCTCATTGGTTGTTGGTATTGATGTTTGGTTTGATTAACGGGTTCAATGTAATAAAATACATGTAAAGCTTACTGATTATACCTCTGGGGTTCCCAGGTTAATGCGACATTGCAGACATTAAACCTTCGATTGTTAATAAACCCTTGTAATTAATTAATTCTTTCATTAATAACATTAACATTAATTAGTTGCTACTTTTATGCTAATTAATTAATAATTTAAGATAGGGAACAAGAGCAAGACGTATTGGTTTT
>Ga0325401_1007142_pt1 | contig 10840 bp, 4 predicted proteins | sample PopdelMetagenome_FD_205666 | JGI IMG/M metagenome (GOLD analysis project Ga0325401, IMG submission 205666) | Populus deltoides microbial communities from Bellville, Georgia, United States - Xylem-PdKOR-R2 | ecosystem: Host-associated > Plants > Phyllosphere > Stem > Wood/Secondary xylem | place...
GTTTTGATTATAAGAGTAATTTAGTCATTTCACCGTGCTTCAGAAAATGAAAAAAAGACCAAGTTATCTCATATCAACTTGATATTAATCAATGGATCTTGTGAAAATATTGTATTACCTCAATAGATAGTTCATTGAATTTTTTTGTAAGTGGTAAAATTCTCATTATATTGTTGAAATACATAGCTTAATAAGTTTGTACATGAATATCCTGATCCCCGTTAGTTTTTAAAACAAAAACAAAATTAATTTAATTCTTAAACTAGTTTTTATAACTATGATTTACATTATAGTCATTATAGTGATGCGCTAAGTATAATTAAACATTATAAAAAATCACCATGGACTAACTATTAATTAATATATACTAAAAGAGCTTGACTCTTTAATATAACAGTGAAAAGCCAGGTATTTTTTCACTTCGGTTCTCAAAAAATTTTAGGATTTTTATTTATTTCAAACTTGGTTTTTTTTATAAAAAAAATATCATTCTCCAACATCAGGTTTATTGGATATACGACTTATATTTCAATTTTTTTTTTGTAGAATTATCTTAGTGTCATAACCCAAGTCATGAATTTTACGGATTAGCTATGTTAACTCGGGTTTTTTTTTGTCTGTTTTTATTTTTATTTTTAATTTTATCTTTTAATATTGAGTTGATTGAGAATCAAACTTTTTAATTTTTTATTTATTTTCTATGGAGTTATTTTGGTCTTCTGACCCGGGTTTGACAGATTAATCTAGGTTGACTTGAGTTATTTTTTTATTTTTTTTATTTTTCTTTTCAATATAATCCTTCAAAATTGAGTTGATTGAGAATTGATATTTATTTTTTTATTTGTTTTATATGAGGTTATCATGGTCTTATGACCTAGATTGCAAGTTAGGTTGTTTGATTATGATTTTTTTTCTTTTTTTAGTTGATTTTTTTCTTAATTTAATCCTCCAATATTAGGTTAATTGAAAATTAGACTTCATAATTTATTTTGATTTGTATTCTATGAGATTATCACGATTTCATAACCCAAGTCACAAGTGTGGTCAATTGACTATGGTGGTTTTATGTGTCATTTTTTAATTCATTTTTTTTTAATTTTCACCATTCAATATTTGGTTGATTAAGAATTGAGTTTTTATATTTTATTTTGATTTGTTTTCTATAGAGTTATTTCAGTTTTATAACTCATGTTTGACAGGTTTACTCGAGTTAATCAACTTATTCTTTTAATTGAATTTTATTTTTAATTTTATCATTTAATATTGGGTTGATTATGAATTAAGTTTAATAAAAAAATTATTTATTTTCTATAAGGTTATCAGGGTCTCTTAACCTAGATAGAGGATATGACAAGTTAACCTGAGTTGATTCAAGTCTATTCAATATATTATCGTTATAATATTTAAAAAAAGATGTTCTTTTTTTAATTCAAATTATATTTTATCAGTTATTTGAGTTGTTTTTGAATTTTTAATGTTAATAAGATTATATTAGGTCAATTCTCGTATGGTTTAATATTTTTTGTTAAAAAAATATTAACAATACCGATATATTTTTTAACGTTAAAAAAATACGACCCGACTCGCAGTTTGGTGTGAAAAATGATATAAAGAATATACTAAATCATTAATACTATGAATAATATTAAAAAATAATATGATGGTAGGAGAAAGAAATAAATAATGCAAAAAAAAAAAACCCATAATTCTAAAAAATAATGCAAAGGAATAGTTGGAAAAAAAAACACAAGTGGTGCTTAAAATTCTAAACATGTTATAAGAGTTTCGATAATTGCTGCTTCGAGGAATCAAGTATTGTTGGATGTGGGCCTGACCCAATGTTAGATCTCCTTGGTGACAGCAATAGTGTCCCTTTCACCTTGATGAAGCAATGGAGAGGTGGTCACTGGTCAAGGTCAAGAACATTAGCAAAGAGGAGGGGAAAATGGAAGTGTTGAGGGAAACCGAGCAGGAGCAGCATAGAAGGCACAAAACACCTTTTAACTTTTCCTGGAATGGTACATATTGGTTTTCTCTGACAAGCTTAGATGGTTGTGTTATGAATGATTCTGTTCTCTATCTGTGCCTATTAGTATATTTAAGGGGTTTGATTGTAAGACATTTTATTGAGAATTTGAAGCTGACCGACATGAAAGTTAGAGTATTGGCCAATTGGGTTTTTGTAGTTCTTCTTTATTTACTTCACTTTTCAATTTCGGCATCAAGTTAATTCTGTATTAGATAAAAAAGTAAACACTATGATATGAAGAAGAAGATGTTCCAAATTATGTATAGGTAAAAGATTCCTTCTTGTTATGTGTTCTATAGGGAAAAAGGTAGTCTTTATGCATTTGCAGTCTGTGAGAGAGATGTTAGAATCTGATTGGTTAATTTGCTTGTATATATGCTGTCATCTGCAGGCCTAACTATTGAAACTCGCATAGAACCGCTCCTGTGCAAGCAAGAACACTGGACACTGGACAAGTATGTTTTTTCCCCCCACAAAACTGAACTTTGTGTGGAAAATGTAACTTAAAGAAGAAAGCATGTTTTATGTTGTTACTGTTTCGTTCTTTATTTACAATGTTTTTTTCTTTTTCCCTTTCATTGTTGAAGGCTTTAGAGCAAATGCCTCAGGTGTTTTCAAAATCTTCCAAGTATAGGTTGAAACTACTTTTGTCCATGAGGAAGTTTACTAAATTAATGAGAAACTCCTCTCTGAGTTGTCCTCATGTGGGGTAGCTTAAAATCCTCTGGAGTTCCTTGCATGGCACCTAATCATTCAATGCAGCATGTGCTGCTTTCGAAAGTTTATCATCTTGAATGGAGTTCCTTTGAGAAACTAGAAATGCTAACTTGAAGCTTCCAAATGCAATCAGCCTAAAATCTTTTGGAAGCTAACAAAAGAACATCGGATCTTCCTTACCAGTTCAACATCTGATTAATAGTGGAAGTTACCTTTTCTTTACCCATAGCATTGATGACGAGGTTTCTATGTGATTAGTTGAAACTTTAAATGCATATTGATTTTTAAAATACTATTTATTGTGCTCATGTTAGAAGTGAATGCTCTATCAATTGCTTCATGTGTTTTCCATTTTGTTTTGTCGTCTAAAAAAAAAACAAGTTGCTTGATATTAATTATCCCTCAATGCACAGTAGAATCTTTGCAACTCAGGTTTTCTGTGCTGCAAGAGACAAATTTATTAGGATTAAAAATTAGCAGTAAGGTAAGTTTATTCAAATGATCCATGCTTTTGTGTTTTTGGTTTCAATGATTTGCAATACTAGAACATCTGAACTCTGATAATTTTTTGGATCAACCCCTTGCCAAATGAGCATTTTCTGCTACATTTGATTGGTTCTCTTGAAGTTTAGTAGAATTGAGAAAAAGAAGTTATAGATCTTCAATCTGAAGTCCAGGTTTTAGCTTTCTAGTCAATGAATTTGTGGTGCAAAAATCTACAAAGTGAGACACAAATAGAAGAGTGGAAGGCTGAAGTTAACTGCAAAAGGGAGTGAAATTGCATCATCAATCCAATGAACTAGTTGAACTGGTAGGCTTGTGGATATTTTTATGATCAAATACTCAAGTCGGAATTTAGGTTAATTTAAATCCACTAAAATCAAAGAGCAAGAAATATTAAAGTATATGATTATTAAGAAATAAAAAAAGTTTCAAACTCTTTTACTTACTAGTTTTACCGTGCTTTTGTAAATCTGTAGGGATTCTTAAGTTTTGCTTGCTTTGCAAGGCTAGGCCTCTCTTCTTCTTCTTTTTCTCATTTTGTCTGAGGCAAGTAGAGATAGAATCAAAGACTGTTATTATTATTACCTTGTAAGTACCTGGCAATCTAACATATTTGAGTGGTGTTGAGTGTAGTTTCATTTTCACTGCACATAGGAAACTAATTAAGAGACATTTTTAGCTTCTGAGGAGTATTATTCATTTTGTTATCTCGGTTTTGGTTCTTCATTGTTCATGCTATGGTCACACTGATCAGTCTACTATTGAAAGATCATGGATGCTTTGATCTCAAAACTAAAGGACATTGTACCCCTACTCTTTTCCCAACTCGAAGTTCAAATGACTTAATCAATGTTCTGAGAATCGGTAGGTCCATCAACCCTTCATGCTTTTCCATTTGGTCTGCCACTCTTACTATAGGTTATATAGATGTACTGTATTTGGTATGTTCACTTCAAATGTGGAAGAGTATTGAGTGGAGTGCAATTATTGGCACATAATGCATGGAGTAATTACTTTCTATTAACACACTTTGGTGATCGGTTAAATCTGACAAATGGATTTGTTTCATGGGTTTAGACATCTTGATAGATATATAAATGCTATTAGCATGTTATGATTCCAATTACATCCTGGTTCCTTGCTCTCTCAGTAGTGGTTTTGCTTCAACAATGTTGCCTGCATTTAATTTCTGGTGCTTTTATGATGCGAACCTCGTGATCACGTGGTCACGCAACCTACACGCAAAGACATCAATTCCCGGAAAGCCAAGTAAATCAGGTTTGATAGGAGTGTGACACAAAGATAACTTTTACCTAGGCACCAACACTATTGGAAACGGAGACCCCCACCCAACGAATATTGATTCGCGAACGAGAAGTATAAGGATGACGCCACGAAGACAGTTGTTCTTCGATAAGTCGTTTTCAGTTCTTTAGAGAACCAAGGAAGGGAGATTATCCCACCAACACACAATAAGTGCAGCAAGAAGTTTATTGATCTGAAAATTGCGTAACCTTACATGTTTGATTATGCCTTTATTTATACTGACTCAAGACTTAAGAAAACCCTAATGGACCCCCCCTTAGGTGGACTTATGTGAAGCCCACTTACAATTGACCCAAATAAGTAATAATAACCCAAAAACTAAGAAGAAAATAATAAAAATAATAAAATTCCGAAAATTATCATGCTAAATATGCTAGAATCAGATTTTTCACCCTTAAGAAGTCCCAAATAAACTAGGAGAAATCTGATTTGGAAAATTTGTGTTGCTGCCCACCTTGATGTCCTTGATTAGCTTGGATTTCCTTGTTTAACTTGGACAAATAAGAAAACAAATTTCCTCCTTTGTTGCTGATTTAATTACTTTCCTTCCTAAGTTAGGAAAAACATTAAATAGTTCTATTCTCTTTAGGAATAAGATATGGCTAACTTCCTTACTTAATTAGGAGAATAAATTGCTGACTTTTTATCCTTGTAGCATTAGGAAAACAAGCCTAACAAGGCTGGTATTGGGCCGGACACATCAACCCTTTGTTCCCACACAAATTGGGCTCTTCTTGGACCTGAACTAGATGAATTAAAGGCTGCCCTTCATGCACCTTAAATGCCCCAAGCCCCTCTAGGTCCATTTTGCTCCATATGTTCTGAACAAGCCCATTCAATGCTTCTTCAAGTTTCTTTGCCCTAGCTCTTGTGATTGGCCCAATTGGCACCTCCAATGGGTCGTTAGCATGATTACGCTTGGTGTTGGGCTAATCCGCATCAGTTTCTTTAAGTCTAGAGTCAGTATAAATAAAGGCATAACCAAACATTTTAGGTTATGTAATTTTCAAATCAATACACTTCTTTGCCACTTGTTGTGTGTTGATGGGATAATCTCTCTTCCTTGGTTCTGTAAAGAACTGAAAACGACTTATCAAAGAACAATTGGCTTCGTGGCATCATCCTTATACTTCTTGTTTGCGAATCAATATTCATTGGGTGGGTGTTTTCTGTTTCCAATAATGCTCGTGCCTAGGTACAAGTTATCTTTGTGTCACACTCCTATCAAACCTTAGTACTTGACTTTACGGGAATTGGTGTCTTTGCATGTGGGTTGCATGACCATGTGATCACGAGGTTAGTATCATTTGATGATGAGGATCAGCCCAACTCCAAGCGTAATCATGCTAACGACCCATTGGAGGTGCCAATTACAAGAGTTAGGGCAAAGAAGCTTAAAAAAGCATTGAATGAGTGTTTTTTCAGAACATATAGAGCAAGATGGACCTAGAGGGGCTTGAGATATTTAAGGAGCATGAAGGGCAGACTTTAATTCATCTAATTCAGGTTAAAGAAGAGCCTAATTTATGTGGAACAAGGGGCTGATGTGTCCGGCCCAATATTAGCCTTGTTAGGCTTGTTTTTCCTAATGCTACGAGGATAGAAAGTCAGCAATTTATTCTCTTAATTAAGTAAGGAAGTTGGCCAGATCTTATTCCTAAATAGGGGAGGATTATTTAATACTTTTCCTAACCTAGGAAGGAAAATAATTAACTCAACAATAAAGGAGAAAATTTGCTTTCTTATTTGTCCAAGTTAAACAATAAAATCCAAGCTAATCAAGGACATCAAAGGGGGTAGCAACACAAACTTTCCAAATCAGATTTCTCCTAATTTATTTGGGGCTTCTTAATGGTGATAAATCTAATTCTAGCGTACTTAGGATGGTAATTTTTGGTTTTTTTTATTATTTTCTTCTTTTTTTTGGGTTATTATTACTTATTTGGGTCAATTGTAAGTGAGCTTTATATAAGTCCATCTAAAGGTGGTCCGTTAGGGTTTCTTTGTTGTAAGTGGGATAGTTCAATGTCGCTATAGTTAACTTCTCACTGAAATACACAATAGGCCTTCGATCCTGGATCAAAACAACACCTATTCCTATTCCAGACGCATCACATTCTATTCCAAATACATTCAGTTATATGTTTGAGATTGGTTGTTGATACAGTCCAGTATATTCTTATTCCAGACGCATCACATTCTATTCCAAATTGAGGTTCTTATGGATGATTGGTTCTTATTCATCCAAGCAAGGTTAGATTCAAATTTTGGCGTAAAATTTCTTTACACTATTGAACATCAAATCCAATCATTAGATCGATCTAAAACTTTACTCGAAGATTCCAGAGGAATTTATCTATGTTGTGGTAAACTTTAAGCTAAATCAGAGTTTGAGAATTACTTTCAATATAGGTTGAAACAGGTTGTATGAATTTTGTTATTTAATTTTTTTTAACTTGTAGACTTTCTATTTGGTAAGGATCCTTTTCCTTCAAGGTAGCTTGTTTTGGAAATATTATTGTCCTACAAGGATTTTTAATTGGCTGCAACATAGTTTTCAAGTGTGGAAAAGATTTGTTAATGTTTTAGAATCCTTTGCTTTCATTTTCTACAGTAAAAGCAAATAACTGTTGTTCAAAAGACAGTTATTTGCTTCTGCCTTAAAAAACTAAACAAAGGGAAATTGGATAAAATCAACTCAGAATTAGCTCAACTTTGAAAATCTGATTACTGGAGTACTAATCACACTACATATTAATTTTGGGGGTAAATAAGATATCATTTCCTTAGGTTTTCAAATTCATGTGTAATCAGGTCATATTCATGATGTTTTTGCAACAACATATCAAACCTTATCATAAATTGCTCAAATTTCATATTCTGTCTATTTGGGTTTTAATTGCAACCCACACGCATGATCATGATGCGAACCTCATGATCAAGTGGTCATGCAACCCACACGCAAAGACATCAACTCTCGAAAAGCCAAGAAAATGAGGTTTGATAGGAGTGTGACACAAAGATAACCTGTTCCAAGGCACCAGCACTATTGGAAATGGAAACCTCACCCAACGAGTATTGATTCATAAACCAGAACTATAAGGATGACGCCACGAAGCCAGTTGTTTTTCTATAAGTCGTTTTTAGTTCTTTAGAGAACCATGGAAGGGAGATTATCTTACCAACACCACACACACACAAAGTGCGGCAAATAAGAAGTTTTATTAATCTGAATTGTCTTACTTACATGTATGGTAATGCCTTTATTTATACTAACTCTACACTTAAATCAACCCTAATGGACTCCCTCACGTGGACTTGTTTGAGGCCCACTTACAATTGACTCAAATAAGTAATAATAATCCAAAAACTAAGAAGAAAAAAAATAAAAAAAATCTGAAAATTACTATCCTAAAGGGAACCTCGTGATCACGTGATTATGCAACCCACACGCAAAGGTATCAATTTCTAGAAAGCCAAGTAAATCAGGTTTGATGGGAGCGTGATACAAAGATAACTTGTACCTAGGCACCAACACTATTAGAAATGGAAACCCCCGCCTAACGAATATTGATTCGCGAACGAGAAGAATAAGGATGTTCTTTGATAGGTTGTTTTCAGCTCTTTAGAGAACATGGAAGAGAGATTATCTCACCAACACACACACACACAAAGTGCGGCAAACAAGAAGTTTTTATTAATTTGAATTGTCTAACTTACATGTCTGGTTATGCCTTTATTTATACTCACTCTAGACTTAAATAAACCCGAATGGACCCCCCTTAGGTGGACGTATATGAGGCCCACTTACAATTGACCCAAATAAGTAATAATAACTCCTTAGAAGAAAATAATAAAAATCCAAAAATTACTATCTTAAATATGCTAGAATAAGATTTGTCACCCTTAAAAAGTTCCAAATAAGCTAGGAATCTGATGTGAATGTAGAATTAATTTTGAAGTCTTCTTTCCTTTTTGTACCTAGGATGAATAAAGAATCTAAGAAAAGGATTTTGAAACATTTATGAATCCTTGCAACACATGAAATATGTTGCAGCCTATTAAACATCTTTGTAGAATTAAGAGATTTCCAAAATAAACTGCCACATCCTTTTAGGAAAAGAATCCTAGCCAAGGTAAATAACAAAATTGGTACAACCTCCGTTGACCCGTATTTAGTTGCCTTCCCAAACTCTGATTGAACTAAACATTTAACCCAAGGTAGGAAAGTATGTCAGGAGACTCCAAATAAAATGTCAGCTCAATCCAACAATCAGATTGAAAATTATGAATGTTGCCGTGAAACTGGATAGTTGCACATTTTACATCAAAATCCAAATTTGACCTTGCCTGGATTATATCAAATTCCCTACCCCTTTTTAATGTAAGTAAACCTAAAAGAAGTCCATCGAAATGTCTACTCATGGACCCTTGGGTACATGCAAAGGGATATATACAAGCCATGTGGTTGAGTCTTAGACTTTGCTTTTCCTACAAGTTATGCATTTATCACATATATGTTACACATCTTTTTTAATTTTAGGTGAATAAAAATGTTCATGCAACTGATACGAACCTCATAATCATATGGTCACGCAACCCATAATCAAGATTAAGATCTGATCCCGGAAAGCCGAAATAGGTCTGACAGGAGTGTGACACAATGGACCTCATGATCATGTCGTCACTCAACCCATAATCAAGATTGAGATCTGATCCCGAAAAGCCGAAATAGGTCTGACAGGAGTGTGACACATTGGAAACCTGCCCCAAGACACCAACACTATTGGAATGAGTAGAATGATGCCACGAAGTTAGTTAATTTTTGATAAGTCAGATTTAGTTTGTTCAAGAACAGAAGAATACAAGAAACACTCTCACTCGTTAAAATTGAAAAATCAGAAGTAATAATCATGCAAGCTGCCGAAATTTTAGTTACATGAGTTTAAATCACTTTTGAAAAATTGCAGCCCCGTCTACCGGTCGGATTGAGAATTATGATTGTTGTTGTGAAACTGGACAGTTGTGCATTTTACATCAAAATCCAAATTTAATTGTTTTTTCATTGCCCGGATTGTATCAGGTCAATTGGACATCGTTGACCGTAGGTTCTAGATTTTGACTTAATTTATCATAAATGAGTCTGTTTTTAGTTCAACTGATGTAAATCAGCCCAACACCAAGCGTAATCATGCCAACGACCCATTGGAGGTGCCAATTGGGCCAATCAGAAGAGCAAGGGCAAAGAAGCTTAAAGAAGCATCGAATGTGCTTATTCAGAATATATGGAGCAAAATGGACCAAGAGAGGCTTTGAACATTTAAGGAACATGAAGGTCATCTAGTTCAGGTCCAAGAAGAGCCCAATTTGTGTGTAACAAGGGGCTGATGTATCCAACACCATACCAGACTTGTTAGGCTTGTTTTTTCCTATTGCTAAAAGGATAGAAAGTCAGCAATTTATTCTCCTAATTAAGTAAGGAAGTTGGCCAGATCTTGTTCTTAAATAAGGGAAGATTATTTAATGTTTTTCCTAACCTAAAAAGGAAAGTAATTAAATTAGTAATAAAAGAGGAAATTTGTTTTCTTATTTGATATATAGCTGGTTGTATTGGTGTCCCTAACAAGTTTAGTTAGGTCTCAGTTTTTTGTTCTGTGGTTATCATGTAGCTATTTGTTGTTTTATGTTTCTGATCCCATTGTAAATCTGGGGTATGCCCCTTATAATCTTTGTATCTTCTTCTTTTATGTCATACGTCAACTTACCAAAAAAAAGTAATTAAATCAATAATAAAAGAGAAAATTTGTTTTCTTATTTGTCCAAGTTAAACAAGGAAATCCAAGCTAATCAAGCCAGAATGATGACTTGAAAAGGATGAGTTAGGAGTTTCAAATATTTATGATCATGGTTCTTTTATGATAAGGAGAGCAAGGTTCAACGACTTGCAAAGGTTTATAAAGAAACAAATAAAGAATGTGAAGAATAGAGAGCTTTAGTTCAACTATAAAATGATAAAAAACAAAAAAGGGCAGTAGTTGTTATCATTCAAAAATATGTACATAAGTGGAAGGCAACACATGCATATTTAAAATTATTATCGGCTACTACATTTATACAATGGTGTTGCAAGTAAGTGCGTGCAAGAAAAGAACTCCAAAGGCTTCGCAAGAGGCTAAGGAGTTGTCCATGAAACCTGTTTATGGTTTGAGAATGAATCATCTTGAAGAGAGAGGGAATGGTACAATCCAAGTAAGGTCAGATTCA
>Ga0325401_1007143_pt1 | contig 10840 bp, 6 predicted proteins | sample PopdelMetagenome_FD_205666 | JGI IMG/M metagenome (GOLD analysis project Ga0325401, IMG submission 205666) | Populus deltoides microbial communities from Bellville, Georgia, United States - Xylem-PdKOR-R2 | ecosystem: Host-associated > Plants > Phyllosphere > Stem > Wood/Secondary xylem | place...
AAATTAAAATTATAATAAAGCTAAATCATGTGGGGAAGCACTGTAGCTTTTCTCACAAAACACTATGGATTGCTACAATGTTTCCTTTCCTGGGTTTTTTTTTCAAAATCGTCTTTGTCAAAAAAAATTTTAATATTGAGCTGGTAGAAAATTTAACTTTGTAATTTTCTTTCTTTTTATTAACAGAAAAACTAAATCATGTGGGGAAAGCATTGTATCTTTACTCATAAAACACTGTGGATTGCTACAAATCATTTTATTCAGTCTCTATTTTTTTTTATCACCAACACAACTTTTTTTTCCGTGATAGAATATTGACTCCATCGCACCTTTAGTTTCTATTACTTATCTAGTATTGGTTCGTAATTATAACACTATCAAGCACATTTTTTCGTAATTCACGGCAGCGCGCAGGCATGCTATTTCGTACATTACGCTAAAGGGTGTGGGGAAATCACTGTTCATCCATACCTATTGCACTATGCATTACAATAGTAATCCACAATGCATTACTTTCTCTTTTTTTGCACTTTTTTTCTTTTGTTTTTTTTTTCACTCATAGTGTATTACTTTCGTTTTTTTTCCTACAATACTTTTTCTTTTTTTCTTTTTTTTTAAAAATTATCTTTGTCAATTATATTTTTTTAATATTGAGCTGGTTAAAAATTTTTCTTTGTAATTTTTTTCCTTTAAAATACTGTGGATTGCTATGGTGTTTTTCCACATGATTTTTCTATTTGATTTTTTTATTTTTCAAAATTATATTTGTTGATTTTATTTTTTTAATATTGAGCTGATTGATAATTTAGTTTTGTAATTTTTTTTCTTTAAAACATTGTTGATTACTACAGTGTTTCTCCACATGTTTTTTTTGTTTTTGTTTTTTTATGATTTTCTCTAAAATTATCTTTTTTGGTTTTATTTTTTAATATTGAGCTGATTTAGAATTACAGTTACAATATGTGAGGAAAGCACTGTAGCTTTCATCATAAATTACTGTGGATTGCTTCAATGTTTTTTCTCACATGGTTTTTTTATGTTTTTTTTTCTAAAATTATCTTTGTCAATTTTATTTTTTAAATATTAAGTTGGTTAAGAATTACAATTACAAGTAAGGCTAAATCATGTGGGGAAAACACTGTAACTTTCTTCACAAAACATTATGGATTGATACAGTTTTTCCTCATATGGTTTTTTTTTTTTCCAAAATTATCTTTGTCGATTTTATTTTTTAATATTGAGCTGGTTAGAATTTAACTTTGTAATAAAGCTTAATCATATGAAGAAAACATTGTAACTTTCCTCACAAAACACTGTAAATTGTTATAATGTCTATCCACATTGTTTTTTTTATGTTTTTTTTTAAATTGTCTTTATCAATTTTATTTTTTAAATATTAAGCTGGTTTAGAATTAGAATTACAAGTAAGGCTAAATCATGTGGGGAAAACACTGTAACTTTCCTCACAAAATATTATGGATTGATACAGTTGTTCCTTATATGGTTTTGCTTTCCAGTTTCTTTTGTGTTTTCTTTTTTTGTCATATTTTTTTCCAAAATTATCTTTGTCGATTTTATTTTTTAAATATTAAGCTGGTTAGAATTTAACTTTGTAATAAAGCTTAATCATGTGCTTTCCTCACATAACACTGTGAATTGTTATAATGTCTCTTTACATGGTTTTTTTATGATTTTTTTTAAATTATCTTTGTCAATTTTATTTTTTTAACACTGAGTTGGTTGAGAATTACAATTACAAGTCATTATAAATAATTACAATTACAAGTCATTGTAACTTTCATCATAAAACACTATGAATTGATACAATGTTTCCAATATGGTTTTTTTTCCCTATTTTTTGTGCTTTTTTTGTTATATTTTTTTTCTAAAATTGTCTCTATCGATTTTATTTTTTTAATATTGAGAATTTAGCTTTGTATTTTTTTTCCTTGAAAACACTATGAATTGTTGTAGATTGTAGTGTTTTGTCACATGATTTTTTTATGATTTTTCTCTAAAATTATCTTTGTCGATTTTTTTTAATATTGAGTTGGTTAAGAATTATAATTACAATAAAATTAAATCATATGATGAAAGCATTGTTGTTTTCCTTACAAAACATTGTAGATTACTATAATATTTTTCTAAATGATTTTTTTATGATTTTTTTAAAATTATTTTTGTCAATTTTATTGAGGAAAGCACTGTAGTTTTTCTCGTAGAACATTGTCAATTGCTATAATATTTTTTCTCATGGGTTTTTTTTCCTTCCAAAATTATCTTTGTCGATTTTTTTTTAATATTAAGTTGGTAGAGAATTTAGCTTTGTAATTTTTTTTATTTTTTATTAACAAAAAAGATAAATCATGTGGTGAAAACATTATATCTTTCCTCACAAAATACTGTGGATTGCTATAAATAATTTTGTTCAGTCTCTAAATTTTTGATTACCAACACAATTTTTTTTATGAAATATTAGTTTCATCGTACTTTTAGTTTCTATTAGTTATCTAATACTAATTTACAATTATAATATTATTAAATAAATTTATTTTATAAATTTATCTAATACGAATATGCCATTTAAATTAAAAACAGCATATACATACTTGATACACCTCACTAATAAGCCATCATATGGCATCTACCATTCAATTCTTCTACGCCAATCCCCCACAGTCAATCTGAGCCATCGGTAAAGTGGCCCCATTTTACTCTCCACCGCCCGATTTAGACCATCAATGTTACAAAACATACTCTCACCTAAACTCTTAAGCACATACAATCCTTCCTCCTCTCTCTCTCTCTCTCTCTCTCTGAAGACTTTAACTCGATTTCACAACTCTTACGCTCGCTCTCCATCTGAGTAGATGAGAATTTACTAATCGAGATGAGGGAAACAACAGCACATGGCGGGTCAACTCGGAGCCAACTCAGCACCGAGTCTAGAAAGAACCTCAATCTAATTTATCAAGATCGTCTCTTTTAGTATCATCAGGTCTTTCAATCTTCTCTTTTCGGCTCTCTTTTTTCTTAATAAATTGCTCCTTTTTAGCTTATTAATTTGTAATTTTCTTTTGTATTCTTTCGTCTTGTTAAATATTGTAAATCCCGTTAGGTTAAAGTTGCAATCTTAGTGACCTTTAACCAAGGTTTTGTTGGTGAAAGTAAATTGGGATTTTTTCTTTGAAGTTTTGATTAATTTGAGGTTTTTTTTTTATTTATGAATTCATGGGGTTTCTTAACTGGTTTGTGTAATTTGTGGTGAATGATGGATTTTATGATATGGCTTTCTTGAATTTTGTGGTTATATGATATGGGTTTGTTTGTTGGTATTGTGACGTTAGGGTTTTTATCCTGGTTTGTTGAATCGGTGATGAAGTGAACTTTGTCTGCTTATTTTTTTAGAAAGTTGGGATTTTGATTTGACCTTGTTGTGTTTTTGAAAATTCTAGGGTGTTTGATCAAGAATTGTTGAATTTGGGATGGGTGAGGCGACATCTGATACTATGAATCTTGATTTGAATCTCGGTCCTGGTCCTGAGGCTGGGTCAGAATTAGAAGCATCTAATGAAGCCATGAATTTAGATGATTGGGTTGATGACCCTATTATGAGAATTAGGGAAGCTGTCAGAATTGGGGCTCGAGAGGCTCGAGAGCACAGGAGATGGAGACAATTTCAAGTTCCACAAACTCAAAGCCTTTCGGTGGAATTGAATCAACTGATGGCTAATTCTGGCCATGTGGGCACATTACAGGCTGGTGAGGGAAGTGTTGCTGCTGAAGAAAGAACAAATGAAGTGCCTAAAATGTGCGAAAATAACAATGGATTTTTGGAAGATGAGGTGTCACAGAAAAAAGATGATGTTGAGAAGGCCAGTGGTAATGACGGGGGCTTCTATGATTGCAATATTTGTTTGGATTTGGCTACAGACCCTGTTGTTACTTGCTGTGGTCACCTGTTTTGTTGGCCATGCCTCTACCAATGGTTGCATGTGCATTCCGATGCAAAAGAATGCCCAGTCTGCAAGGGAGAGGTGACCATGAAGAATGTGACCCCGATTTATGGCCGTGGTTGTACCACCCGTGAGCCCGAGGAGGATACAAATCTGGAGATCCCTGTTAGGCCTCATGCACGGCGGGTTGAGAGTTTGAGACAAACTGCTTCAAGGCATCTTTCCAGCTTCCCAGTAGAGGAGATGATTAGACGACTTGGAAGAAGATTTGATTTACCCCGGGACTTATCTCCTCCACAGGATTCAAATGGTTCTCGTGGAGCTGCTGATAGGACCCAATCCATTCTGAATAGGATTATGACATACAGGGGAATGCGTGCTGAGCAAAATCCTATTGCACCTCCTGATGAGATGGTGGATTTAACTCATACCAGACCAACAAGCCCTGTGGGAGGGTATACCCGTCGGCTTCATGACATAGTGGATTTAATACATTCTGGGACAGCCGGCACAGAGACAGGACCAACTCGTCGGGCAAATGGGCTTCTACTTCGAAGATCTCAAGCACAATCTCTAAGATCTTCAACCCACACTGCATTTTCTTCTGCTTTGAATTCAACTGAAAGGATAGCTGAAACATATTTTCGAAACCATCCTACAGGGAGGAATCAGGAGCAGCCCCAACCTGTTGACGATAGAGATTCTTTCTCAAGCGTAGCTGCAGTTATAAACTCAGGGAGTCAAATGGACACTGCCGTGGATTCTATGGTCTCCCTTTCAACTTCTTCTTCCAGGAGAAGAAATGATGCTTCGAGAATCTCTGATGTGGACAGTGGGGATTCTCGTGCACCTAGGAGGCGGCGATTGAACTAGTAAGGGTCAATCTAATTATTCTCATCCTCTGGGAAGTTGCCCTAGATGCAACATCCAAACCCACATGTAAGTGCTACCTGATTATAGTGCTTTCACAGCATAAAGTTTTCACCTTCTGCCACAGTTTTGGACTTTTCATAAGGTGATTATAATTCTTCCAGTGCTTTGCTGCTCACTGTACTTTGTATGAGATATTGATATATTGATGTAGTCATTTTAAGCGCTTGCGCTTCCAAATTTGTACCGGAGCATGTAGGCCAATTTACCCATTGTACATAAAACCTTTCAAGCTTCTTATTGATGAAAAACTGTTAAATTTTCCAATATTAATTTTGTTGCCGCGGGGCTTTAGTTATCTAGGGGGTGTTTGGTGTTGTTGAACTGTATTTTTGCAAATTTTTGATATTTTTTTATGTTTTTGATAGTTTTGATGTTTTGAATTAAAAAAAAATATATTTTAATATATTTTTAAATGAAAATTATTATAAAAACTGCATAATGTGTGGCTGTTGGTAACAAAGTGGTCAAAGTTTCAATCTTCCGCAGAAACATGGGTTCCTATTGCTCTCCCTTCCAGACTGTCTCCAAGTGATGGGCCTCTTTCATTCCTTTTCAGTTTCTAGCGCTTCAATTAGCACAGAAGAATCGTAGTATGTCAATGTGCATTCTAAATTAAAAGGAAAAATAAAAAAAGATTTTCCATACCATGATAAATCAGAGAAATAACATGGCAAGTAACTATTTGACCTGCATTTTGTTACAAGTTCAAAGGGTAAGGTAACAGCTGTGGGTTCTTTTGTTTTAACTTTTTCTGCTGGTGTTTTGCGACGCCACAGTAAAACGTATCTCACTTATTTAAAATCCTTGCTTGTGGAATCTTTTAATTTTGGCTGTAGTCTTAGAGATTGAACGGAATGCTTTATCGCTTGTTCCCGTTTCTGGTTGAAGGCTTGGAGTTTTTTCTGTTAAAATATCGTAATACGTTATAGTTATTTCTCTTACTATGCAATTTTTTGTGAATGTAAAAAAAAATAAAATCAGGTTGTAGATAATATTTTTTGGTGATTTTAATTTAACCTCGGCCAACATGTCAAACTTGAATCGGGAAGGAGTTTTCTTGAAGTGCGAAAAATCAAAGAAAAAAATAGAGATCAAATGCATAAATTCAAAGACAACTTGAATAACTGGTAAGAATATAATTTGATTTTAAAAATTAAGATGATATTTTTTAAAAAACAATGAGATAGCAACATATTGAATCGACCCGTGTTGATTTACTAAACTCGTGATCCAATTCATAAATTCTATTGGATTCAATAATATTTTTTTATTTAATTATACGTTAAAAAAATCATGAATACCAATGCAAAATAAAAAATATTAAAGAAAGCAATTGAAAAATAAAATAAAAAATTCAATAAAAATCCAATATTAAACGATGAACTTGAAAAAAATAAATGAATGGACAAAAAAATTCAAGGAAATGAAGATCTATAGAATATCTCATGGAATTATAAAATCTCTATAACATTATATTTCTAAACATTTTTAAATTAAAAAATATAAAAAAAGGATCAAGGTATCATTTAATGAATTTAAAATTATATGAAACCTTTTGAATTCTTGATTTAATATTGAAAAAGTAAAAAGAGATAGGGGGTATATGTAAAAGATTTGGGATTAGTTGTTGTTCCATCTTATGAACTCTTGACTTGCGATGAATACTGTAAAAATAAAAAGAGAAAGGGGATACGTGTCAAAGTAAAAAAAAAAAAAAACCATGAAAAAAGAATGAACAAGAAAATTTGGGTAAACATAGGATTCAGCCATGTTCATCATAAATATTATTGCTTTCGACATAAATCGAAACTGCAACTTTTTTTTATAATGAATTAGCTAACCAACCAAGCTATAAGACCAAGATTTCATGTAATGACAAAACAAATCTATATTAGGTTGTTTTGTTGTTTTTTATATGAACTGTTAAGCTGTCTCTTAATATTATAGCCTGTTGTCGTGGGAAGCTTATGTGCTTTTATTTATTTATGAAACTGAAGCTTATGCTTTGGACTATACAAAATTAATGTTCTTTATTTCGTTTATGAAGTTCCCAGTAATCAAAGTCGGTGCTTCTATAATAGGTGAACAAATTGAAAAAAAAAAAAAGGAAAGAAAAGAAATGGTGATGGGGAATATGAAAACGAAATAGGACAGGTCCATAACTAGGTCCTGTCCATGTATTGATAAGATTTCCTGAGAGTTGAAGCAGTGCTCAGTCCAGGTCCATGCTCAAAACAATCCAGATTGCTTAGAATAATTAGTTGTGTTGGAGACTGTAGACTTGTGCAGATTGCTTACAGTCCCTAATGTCATCACGAGTGGTTGTGACTTGTGCTTGGTAGCCTGGGGGGCTTCCTTTTCCTTTGAATTATCAAGTTCTAGATGGGTGGGGTATGGCCCCTCATGGTGCCCTTGCATTTATTTCTTTTTAACTATATAATGAAATGAGATCTCACTCATCTACAGTGCATCATCATGGTAAGAGTTGCGACCATTTTAAAAATTAATAAATTGTGATATAATTCATAAAAGAACTCAATGTTTAGTTTTTCTGATATGATGAAAATAAATATGGTTAAAAGATCAAATCTAAACATTTTACATATAGAAACTAGCTACTTGATAATTGATATAAGGGAATTTTTATGAAAATAGATATTTTCCTTAGTTATTATTATTTTTTTTAATTTTTAGTATCATAATATGTATTATTATGCTTTTTTAGTTTTTCCTCTATTTGAAAAGAATTTGTTTTTCTAGTTTATTTTTTTATTCAATATTATCATTTTCATAAATAAAAACTGATAAATAAGAATTGAATATTTTGAGTGTCTCCTCTTAGTTATAATGTTCTTGGTCTTTGAAGATTTTGACTTGTAACAAATCTCATTATCCTCTACTCCAATGTCAATTGGTTTTGGTTTAAAGTCGTATAGAGGATGTGGCTGGAAAATGTTGTAGCCAAATAACAAGATAACAAAATTTTTCTTGCATAGATCCCTGCGAAAAAAGCTTCTTTAAAAGAAAAATAAAATAATGTTTTGAGTTTGGAATAACCCTATTTGAACCCTCACTATCCTTAAAATTCTTCCATACATAAAATCAGATGGGTTGAACACTAGCTTGAAGAGTCAACTTCAAAGCTAAATAGCAAAACTTAACAAAAAAAAATGTCTCATAGACTCATAGGATAAAATAAAAAAATCAGAGACTACTTGACAAATATTCACACCAGAAACAATATTCAAAATATCATCTTTTAAGTGAAGCTCATGATCTCTCAATATTCTTGTCCATTTACAACTCCAATTTTAACAATTAACAACCCACTTCTATATCTCTAAAACTAAGGAATTTTTTCCACTTTCTAATCTGCACAAAAAAGGAAATTTTTTTTTGTAAAGGCAACTCATTGGACCAAACATCATGCCAAAAAGCATAAGGTAAGTTGGAGTGACCAAGGCCTATAAATACCTCTAATCACTTGGTAAAACATTCAGGCCATACAATTTAATTCACAAATAAGAACATAATATAAAAACAAGTCCTTACAAGTCTCCATTTATAAGCAACAACATTGTCACAAAGCCACTACAACTCATGCTCTTCTCTCTATATATTTCACAACTAGCAAAATAAAAAAAAATGAAAAAATGAATAGAAAATATTACATCATGATTTACTAATACAAATACTCCATCAGTAATTTCAAATGAAAACAATGATAAAATTAAAAAAAAAAATTCCATGAGGAATTCCGTTGGCATTACTGACATGTTAAATTATCAATGGAATTGCCTATGAAAATTTCATCAGTGATTTTAAAAGAAATCAATACTTGACAATGGCTCTACTCAACTAATTTTTATCTTCTTCTTTCAATAAAATCAAATCTTCTTTTTTCTCTTCCTAACAAAAAAGTCTGACATCCTCTCTTAGTTTCATTTTCTTATCAAGCTTCACTCCACCAAGTAAGTAGACTTACTCATTTATGTTTTAATTTAATTTCTTGAAATTTATTTATATTGTTTGTGATTTTCTTGTATATTTAAGTGTTTTACTTGTTTGATTATGATAATTTTATTGTATTGTGTATGATTTGTGTTTTAGGGTTAATTTGAGATTTAGGAGAAATGGATTTAATTTGTTGCCTAATAAAATTGAGTGTGATTTTATTAATTAAGAGTATTAGAATTAAAGAAATGATGGGTAATTTAACAGGAATTGATTAATTTTTTTTTATCAATCTTGTGGTTAAGTTGAAAATTTAGAGAAAATTGATTTTGTGTGGAATTGATAATAATCAAAGGTATTAGTTTAGGTTTAATAAGTTTAAATTGAAGAAATGTTAGATAATTAGTTAGGTCCCGATTAATTTTAGTCAATTTAGGGTTTTGCTAAAAATTTAGGGTTTAGTTAAATTGATATGTAGTTGATAATAATTATAGAATTAATTGATTTGGGGAAAATTGATTTTGTGTAGAATTGATAACAATAGGGATTAAGTATGTTTCAACTTATAATGTGTTGGATAGTTATTGTATTATTAATTATATTTTTCTAGATTGAAGGGAATTGAGTTACTTTGGAATTAAAAAAATGATGGGTTGTTAGGTTATTAGTTGGTTTGTGTAGGTTAATTGTGATTTATTTTTAATAAATATTTTAATTTGTTGGGTAATTTTGTTGTATGCTTTTCTAATTTGTGTTCATTATTTCCTTTTAGGTACCATGTTTTCAAGAAAGAAATAAGTCCAAGTGCAACAAGAGTGTTCATCCTTCATCAAGTAGTCATATCAGTGATCGCGTCATGAATCTATAGAAGGGTTATGATGAGACACCTAATATAGAAGTTATCAATCAAGGCTCAACCATTGAGAACAAATCAGAGATCTTTTTATCAATAGAAGCCACCACATGTAAATAGCTAACATAAAGAGAAAATGTTTGTCAATAAAAAAAAGTGGAAGAGTTTGTTGAAAGTGTTTTGATAGTTATTCTTGATTTAAAATTGTTTATTTGCATTAATAATTTGAAATGTAATTGAATTTTAAAATTGATTTTGTTTTTTATAGGAGAGATATAATGCCAAAATGGTTAAGCAATTTGATAAAGACATTTATATCCATCCTCTTCAAGTATGGTTGAAGGTTGCTGCATATATAGACCTGATAGAAATCAGATTTATGGTTTACATGTGGCATCAACTAAAGAATTGAGAAAGGGAAGCACTGTTTCAATTATAAGCATACCATATTCTGACCTAAATTATTTATCAGCAGAATTTGATGAGATTATGCAAAAAATAAGGTTAAAAAACAAATGACTGTTGAGATGGAGAAGATGAGTGCACAACTTCTAGCACAAAATCATATGTATTAGGCTTAATTAAGTGTAATTATTGGGTGTACCTTTTCTTTCCACTCTTGGACCTTTTAATTTAGCATATTTTCCTCCCTCTCCATATTTAGCACCTCCAATGTGATGTACCAGGTATATTTCACCTTATTGATCGATTGTATTTCAAATATAATTTGAATGTTTTATTATTGGTATCTTTTACTGTTTATTTTTATTTTTTTAATGTTTGTGTATAAAATTCTGTCTATTTTATTGTTGTGCACTATTTATATGATTTTTCTATTTAAATCTTCTAGTTGTGAAAACTAATAGGTCTGCCCATTAAGCTATGTTTGTTGTTTTTGCATTTAGTATGCGAGAGTCATGTATTTTGAGAATGATGGAGTACTTTGTTATGGTTATTATTCTTGTATCTTTTGAGATATATGTATTTTTAGAATGATGGGACACTTAAATATGTTTGTATGTTTTTGTTGTTCTTGCATTTAGGAGGAAGCTATGTATTTTTTGTTCACTTTTGTGGTGTGGGTTTATTATGACCAAGCAATTGTTGGCTCATAACAAACAAAATTAAAAAAAAAATTGAAATC
>Ga0325401_1007145_pt1 | contig 10840 bp, 6 predicted proteins | sample PopdelMetagenome_FD_205666 | JGI IMG/M metagenome (GOLD analysis project Ga0325401, IMG submission 205666) | Populus deltoides microbial communities from Bellville, Georgia, United States - Xylem-PdKOR-R2 | ecosystem: Host-associated > Plants > Phyllosphere > Stem > Wood/Secondary xylem | place...
CTCTTGGGTAGTGCCTAAAGGAGCCACACATACCTACAAGATTCTTGAAGCTTTTAGCGCAGTAGAGGCCACTACGCCGCCAGCTCAAGCTCACGGTCGCGACGAGAAAGCAGAAGCCTAAGTTTGCTAAATGCTAACTCTTATAGGCGCCAGCTCCAATCGGGGCTGGCGCCTTTTTTGTACGCACTACTTGCATTCAACCAAGCTTTTATCCCATACCACGCCTTCTGTTATCTGAGGTGTCTTTTCTATTCGTATGATCAAACCTTTATCTGTCTTCTCAGCGGCCCCTATCCTCGCTTTATCGCTCGGCACTTCCCCCACGAATGCTTTTGCACAAAGCACCCCGGCGGCGACACAGCTTTATGTAAATGACACCACCACCAGTGGCGACCAGTTTACCACGGCAGCCGGCAATGATGCAACGGGCGATGGTAGCCCGGCTGCTCCCTTCGCCACTGTTCGCCAAGCGCTAGCGCACGCCGATGCTAGCACGACCACCATTTTCATCGACGCGGGCACGTATAGAGAACGGGTGGTCTGGAACAAAAACATCAGCCTGCGCGGAGCAGGTACGCTGGCGGCCGATTCGGCCAAGGCTACTATTTTCGACGGGGGCCTAGCTCCCTCGGCGGTGCAAACTAGCGAAACCGGCATTTTTCTGACGGCTGGTGGCGGCACTGCCGCGGCTCCGCTTACCCTAGCAAACCTCACCGTTAAGGCGTACGATTTTGGGATTCAGACCGATAATGGTATTAGTCGAGCCCATATCCTGCTGGAGGATGTAGAAACCGTTCGCAACCGCCAGTGCGGCATTTACTGGAACAGCCTAGGTGGTCAATCGGATCATGTCACGTTCCGACGGGTACGGGCGGCGCGCACGGCCCTCGCGCCCAACACCACCGCCAACGGCGCCGGCCGGGGACTATTCCTAGTGAATGGTAGCAAGATCAACATCTTGATCGAGGATGGCGTGTACGAGCTAAACCGGCGCTCGGGCATCGACGTGAACGACGGAAGTGTGAGTGGCTTGATTATACGTAATTGTCGCTTTGCGCTGAACGCTGGTCCGGCCATGTCGATTTTGGGAGCTGGCGGCTTGCGCACAGGTAATACCTTTACGACACCCGCCGCACTCATTGAGAAAAATGCCATTCGTAATAATGGTTCGCATGGCTTGGAGTTGAAATCTTGCACCGGTAATGGCCGGGCCGCCGGGCCAGGCAGCTTTGTGGTGCGCAACAACTACATCGTGCGCACCGTGGGTGCCCCTACACGCATCACGGCCGACAACGCAGGTATTGCCTTCATTGACCGCGACCGAAGTGCTACCGGCATTGTGGGCGGTATCAACGGCGATTTAGTAACCGGGGGTGCTTTTATTCAGAGTAATACCATTCGGGGCTACCTAGCAAACGATACCGTCAGCGCTTTCAACATCAACGGCTACGGTATAGTAGTGGAAGGCGCTAATAATAAAGTATTCAACAACGTAGTAGCTCAGTGCCAACAGGGTGTGCAGGTACAAGACCGCCCAACGGCCAGCAGCGGCTTCACTCCTTTCTTCGACATTTCTGGCAACCTAGCATTGGTATCGAGTGGTGACAGCATCCGCAACAACCGCCTTGATAGCTGCGCCACGGCCATTCGTACAATTAACCTTACGCAGCCGGTAGATGCTTCTTTCAACTGGCTAGGCAGCAATAGTGCGGCGGCCGTGCAAGGACCCGATGGCAAACGCGGCCTTGTGGTAACGCTACTGGGTCCCGCTGCCAGTTTTGCCGAGGTAGCAAAATCAGACCCCGCTAGCCGGATAGACTACTCTCCTTTCTTACACACCCGCGCGGATGTTGCCTTCTCCGACGGTTTCCAGCCCGACCTTACCTACCTACACATTGACCGGAACAGTCTCTCAACTGGTAGTGAAAGCCATTTGCAGGAAGCCGCCTCACTAATGAGCGACGAAGGCACGATCGAGGCCGCAGCTGGGCTTTACGCCGGAACTGCTACCCTCACCAAGAACCTGACCCTAACGAACGATGGCCCCACTACGCTCGGCAGTGTCACGCTGGATGGAGTGGGCAAAACAGTGACGCTCGGCGCGCCTTTCCAACTCGCTGGTAACCTAGGTCTTTCCAATGGATTGCTGTACACGACGGCCGCTACTTTACTAACGCTCACAGATGGGGCGACGGCTTCGGCTGGCAACGCAGGTTCGTACGTTGCCGGTCCGCTTCGCAAGCTAGGTACGCAAGCCTTCGTGTTCCCAGTGGGCAAGGCTGGTATTTGGGCCCGATTGGGCATCTCCGCTCCTACCGACCCAGCCGCTGCTTTCACCGCCGAATACATGGCCACCCCATACCCAACCACTACCGTAACTGCCCCTTTGCAGCGGGTAAGCCAAGTAGAGCATTGGACGCTCGCAAGCACCGGCAGCGCTAGTGAGGTGCAAGTGCGTTTGTACTGGGAAGATGCCTTCCGCAGTGGTATCAGCGACTTTTCGTCGGATTTGCAGGTAGCTCGCTTCAACGGAACAGCTTGGGTAACGGAAGGAAACGGCAACTTAGGAGGTAACCTCACAGCCGGCTCGGTAGCATCGGCCGGCTTGGTAAACGGCTTCGGGGCCTTCACCTTCGGCTCGCTTTCCACGAGCAGCCTGCTGGCCAAAGAGCTACTTAGCTTCCAGGCTACGCAGCCGCAAGCGCAGGTAGTCAACCTTACTTGGGTGACGCAGTCGGAAGGCAACACGCAAGGCTATACAGTAGAACGTTCCTTTGATGGAGTAAGCTGGCAGCGCATTGGTTTTGTAGAAGCTAGCAACCATGGGCTAGTAGCCACTACAACGCGCACGTATTCCTACCAAGATCGTCCTTTCACGACGGCGACGCAGGCCTACTACCGCCTCCGCCAAGCCGGCTTGACCAGCAGTGTGCGCTACTCCGCTACGCGGGTGGTGGCCTTACAACCGCTGGCACTCGCCAACCAGCAATCAGCAGTGCAGCAGCTAGCCCTCTATCCTAACCCCGTCACGGATCAGTTTACGCTCCGCTTGCCAGTAGCAACGGGTAGCGCGCAAGTAACGGTAATGGATGTAACCGGCCGGCCGATTCTTTCGCAAGTAGTAGCTGCGGATTCGGCGCGAGAACTGCGTTTGCAGTTACCTGCTTCGCTATCCGCTGGCACTTACCTAGTGCAAGTGCAAGGAGCTAACCTAACCCGGCAAACCATTCGGTTTGTGAAGCAATAATCAAAGGATCTTCCCTTAAACTAACACGGCCGCTCCATATGGAGCGGCCGTGTTAGTTTATTGCTCTTTTAGGATTTCCATAGGTCAACCTGTTCAATTCGGTCACCTATTTCCAAACGACTCACCACTTCTATTCCGCTGATTACCTGGGCAAAGATAGTGTAGCGGCCATCGAGGTGAGGTGTGGGCGAGTGGGTGATAAACCATTGGCAACTTTCGGTATCCTTGCCCGCTGAAGCTAACCCCACGGCACCTTCGCCGTAGCGCAAATCAGCAAATTCGGAACGCAGGTTGTAATCAGTACTTCCCCAACCATCGCCGCGGGGGCAGCCACCCTGCGCCACGAAGTTGGGCACTACCCGATGGATGGTTTTGCCATTGTAGAAGCCTTGCTGAATTAGCTCCACAAAGCTAGCCACCGAGCCAGGTGCCTCATTGACCAGCAGCCGAAACACAATATCGCCCTTGCTTGTGCGTACCGTAACCCGCTGAGTAGCCGGAATGGTCTGCACCACCGACCAGTTGATGGGATGCGAAGCCGCCTTGGCAATGGGAAAGCTAGGTGTAGGCGCGTTGTCGAGGTAGGCAATTGTTTGCTGCAACGACTCCCACGCCTCTAGGTCGCGGGGCAGGATCAGCTTATCGCGCGCAGTTTTGATAAAATCGCTGCTGACAAACACTGAACGCAAGCCTAGCTTTGGATTCCGAATGGCTTCGGCCGCAATGCCCATAATGGCCACATCGCCGGAGGAAATGCCCTGTTGCAGAGTAAGGGCAAAAGTGGCTTGCTGCTCTTTGGGGAAGTCCGCGAGGGCGCGCATGTTGACCAACGCTTCCATGCCGTATGTGCCAATTACGAGGGCAGCTGGTTTCGGAAAAACACTCTTTGTTACGAACTCATAACAGGCCGGGTCTTCGGCCATAGCTTTTAATAAGTAGCCTTTTTCGTAAACGTTGGCGCTAGCTGTGTAGCGCTGCTGCACGGCCGTACGGATAGCACCTCGCATCGGACCACCGTACTTTAGCGCGGCGGCTAGCAGCGTGGCTCGCACGCGCCACGACGTTAGCTGGTTAGCTTTTTCTAGAAAGATGGTGCCGGGCTCGCCTTTCGCATTTGCCAGATAGAACTCAGCGGCAGTAAGCGCCACTTGGTCGTTCTTATCGGTCAGGGCCGCCCATACGGCTTCTTTCACGGGCGCGTACATGGCCGCCGTCATAGACCGGATAGCGCTGAGCCGTACGCGGTAGTCGGGGTCGCGACGAGCTAGGCTAGCTAGTACACCGGGCACGCTGGAATCAGTAGCAGCTTTGCCGAGAGCCGCAGCCACAGCACTACGCACGGCATAGCTCGGATCGTTTTGCGCTACTTGCAACAGCGTAGTTGCGTACGGCGCAAGGTTGAGATTACGCGTGCGGGCCAGCATGTTGGCCGCCGCCAAGCGGGCCCCGTACGGATTTGTGGACGCTAGCAACTGTACCACGCGCCCCACCGCCGCCTCCGAAGTAAGTCCGCGCAGCCCGGCCCGGTACAGGCCCCAGGCCTGCCCCGCCAAAGCAGCTGTGTCGGTAGCGAGCGTAGTAGGTAATCGTATTAGATTTGCTAATCCCGCCTGCGTGGTGCAACGGCCTAGGGCCTCCAACATATAGCGTCGCGCCACCGGATCGGGCTCAATTGCAATACGCTGCTGCAAAGCTCCTTCGGCAGTAGAATCTGCCGTTTGCCCCAGTGCGTAAGCAGTAGCTTGGCGCACGGCGGCATCGGCATCGGTGAGGTGAGTCAGCAGCGCCGCGGTGGCTGCTTTGTCTTGTACAGAGGCAAAGGCAAGGGCAGCTTCGCGCCGGTACAGAGCCTGCGCATGACCTAGGTAGGGCAGCAGCCCCGCCGTGCGGCGTTCATCCTGCAACGTAGCCATCCGGCGCAACGTGCTATCAGCGGCAAACTTGTTCGGGGAAGTTGCCTGCGAGCGTACGCGTACCGCAGGCGCACACGCTACCAGCACTAGTGCTAGACTACCTACCGCCACCGCCGGAAGGCGAAAAGAGACGAATTGTTTCATGGTCAGCAAAATAGCCAATACGGCGGAGGTTGTGACCATTGACCAGCACTGCCCGACCAGAAGCAGTCCTTTTTAGCGTGTCAATCGGCGTTTGGTAGGCTGCCGCTCGTTGCTTTAGTGGTTATAAGCTAGGTTACAATTTGCTCAAATAGGCATCTAGGTGGGCAAACAGCTCTGAGTTACCATCTTGCTCGTAGTGTACTAATGCCTGCTCAAAAGTGGAAAGATCGTACAGAAAGGCTTTGACGTTATCGGCGGTGAGGGCCGTGAAGTGTCGGCCGTACCCTAGCTTTTCAACTTCAGCCGCGTTGAGAAACTGTTCGAACTGAGCCGGAATAGGGATGGCGCAAATAGGTTTGTGCAGATACACTGCCTCGCTGATCAACGAAAACCCGCCGTTTGTAATCACGGCGCGGGCACTGGCTAGGTCTTCAATAAAGCCCTGTTCACTGAACGCGCGCAGCTGCACATTGCCGTGATTTTCTTCCTTATTGAAGCCGTATACCCGAAACGTTTGATTTGGCAGACCTTGCAGCAGTGGCACTAGGTCTTTCTGCGTGGTGGCCGACTGATACACGAGCACATGTGCGCCAGTGGTAGGCTTAGTCGCCAGAATCTCGGGACGGATAATAGGCGGAACCAGTATGGTATTTTCCTTAATTACGGGCAATTGGAAGAATGTGGTAACAAAGTACTGCTGGCTGCCTGGCAGTTTAGCACGCACAATTTGGCGGGCTAGGCTCAGGTTACCGCGTTCGGCCGCAGGCACCACAACATCAAGCGCCGCCCTACTAATAATCTGCATATTGTCGATGCTGATAACGGGCAGTTGGTGTGCTTTTGCAAAAAAGTAGCTGAACGATTCGAAATCGGAGATAACCAACTCGGGCTTGAAATTGCGCAGCAGTTGGCGGTAACGCGTGAAGTTGGCGAGCAGATTTTCCGGTGCAGTGCGCAGCGTCAGGGCGGCCGTGCGTGACTTCGAGACCGTCAGGTTTTTATACGCCAAGTGAAAGCCGCGGATTTCGTAAACACGTTCCGGAAAGTTGGCCGCCAGCACTTGAAAGGCGCGCGAGCTACTCACCACGCGCACGTCGTGGCCTTGGCTTAAGAGGTACCCTACTACCACTTTACTGCGGGTAGCGTGCCCTAGGCCTTCTCCTGGTACACCGTATAAAATATTCATAGTAGGACTGAAAATCTGAGCAAATGCGCGTGGGAACTGAGCTGCAACTTTCTCGCCGAACCTTTTGGCAACGGCCGGGCCCTATTGCGCAGGTTGTGTGGTTTGCGTCGTGCTTGTGCCACTGCACAGCTAGGCATTGAGCGTAGGGCTTAACGACCAGGGCGCATCCGGAACCCTTGGCGCAAGCTCGTGCCCCTAGGTTCTAGCCCTGCTTCAATGCAGTGCACGCACGGTAGCGCGTTGTCCCAGCACTGCGCCCCTACGCGTGGTACACTCACGCGCAGCTTCCCGACCGGAACTTCTACGGTGGCGGGCTGGGGCGTTGGGGCAGGCCATACCAAGCGGGATGTTATTTGTTGCGGCTGGTAGCGAAGTTGATAAAGTGGGTCACGCAGGTTTTGCAGCGTCCAGAGCAGAACTAGCCCTAGGGGTACGTAGCGCACCCGCGCCAACCGCCAAGTAGCCAGCCACGACAGCCACGGCCAAAGCCCGGCCACCAGTAGGAAAGCAGTGGCAAAGCGAAAATCGGGGCTGCTGCAAAACCAGAACACAACCCCTAGCCACGCCACAGCCCACCCCGTCGCCCATCCGCTTTCAGCCCTAGATAGCCGCCGCCAACGCCACACAGCCACGAGCGGGGAAAGCGCAGCCCCCACCAAGACTACGCGGTTGTAGCTCGTTTCGAGTGCCCACCAGCCCGGCCACCAGTGCTGTAGCGGCTGCTGGGGCACGGCGTACGGACTTTGGGGAGCACGCTGACCTAGGTTGATAATTAAGTTTTGCTCCATGTGCGCGTACCAACTGGGCACTTTCCAGTCAACTGAAAACACATCTAATACCGGCAATGGATAAATCAGATACCCAGATAGCACTACGTTGCGAGCGAGCCACGGTCCCACCAGCAGTGCACATCCTCCTGCCAACAAAGCCAGCCACCGCATCGTCAGTTGCCGCCGGCTTAGCCAGATGCTATGTGCCGGTAGCAACAGAGCAGGCAGAGCAGCCAGCTTGATGGTAACAGCCCACACCGTAAGTAGCAATACTAACACGGTGTGCGCATCCAGATCTTGACCGCGGCCGCGCGCGCCTTTGTGCCCATACAACAAGAAAGCAAACACCAACGGAATCGTGACCGAATGATCGGGGGTGGGACAAGACAGCCAGACTTGAAACGTCCACAGTAACAGAAACAAAAGCAGAGGCGGCGCCCAAGTTGCACGCGCATCTAAGGGGCGACGATCCGTGGTGATGGCTCGCGCAGCCGCCACCGCCAATATGGCAAACAAGTAGCTAGGCAAGGCATAAGCAGGTCCGCCCGGTGTGGTATATCGATACAGCACGGTGGGCCCAAATACGCTCGGGTTGAAAGCGAGCCGCCCGTGCAAATTACCTAAGCCAGGTACTGCCGGATACTCCTTGAGCCATCGTAGCGTTTGGAGGTGATATAATCCCGCGTCGAAGTTGGTAGTAAGCGTCGTGGCCAAGGTCAGCAGCCATAGCCAAATTAACCCCATGACCAGTGTGGCGCGCCAGCCCCCGGCTTGCCACTGTGCCTTGCCGCGACCTAGCTCCACCGCTAGCGCCCGACGCTGCCCAACTGCCAACCCAACCAACACTCCCCCCGCCATGAGTTGCACAGCAGAATTGATAGCCCAAAACAAAGAAACGAACTGTACGACACCAGTTAGCAAAGCTAGCCCTACTAGGCTGAGCAGTTCGGCCGGCAGTGGCTCTTCAAAGCCTGCGAAGCCCATGCGGGCAATAAGGCGCCAAGTCGTCCAGCCGAGAAGCGTAGTGCTAGCCCCAAGCAGCAGCCAGCACAGCAGAAAGGTTACCATGCTTGGCAAAGATGCGAAAAACCCTAGCGACGTTTCGGCTTGGTTTTGGCATAAATACTAGATCATCTTTCCTTTTCCGAATTTTGCCGCTTCTCCTTACCCTATTTTCTGCATGAGAACCGCTTCTTTGTTTTGTTTACTGGCCTTGGCGGCCACCGCTTGTACCGCCCCGCGCACTATCGTGAGTTCGGGCAAAGTCACCCCGAGAGGCGAGTTTAAAGTAGGTGGTAATCTGTCGTTTAATGTTGCTAGCTCTACCCTCGACCAAGCGGGCGGCGCTATCAAGAACTTTGCTGCCGCTGCCGCCAACAAAGACACGATTCGCTACAATGCTTCCGTCGATAAGTTGCAAGCGGCGGCGCTTTCCTACATCCTCGACCCTGTACAACCTTCCTCCGACCTCTACGTGCGCTACGGCCTAGCCGACCGTGTTGATGTCGGCTACAAGTATGCGTTTGGCTCGCACGTATTCGATGCCATGTATCAGTTTTTGGGGCCGGTGGGCACGCCTGAACGCCCCAGTGGGCAAGCCGGCGCCACGTATGGTAGCATCGGGTTACAGTACGCTACACAGCGCGCGAAGCTACCGAGCATTCCTTATCTCGATAACATTTCAGATGTGTTGCGCCTGAACGCGAGCCGTCACGATCTGCTTGTGCCCCTAGTATTTAGCACGTCGTTCGGGCCGGAGGAACAAGCTGGTGCTCTTTCTTATGGCTTGGTGTATAGCCACACTTTTCTACGCTATGGCATTGAAACACCCAAGATTTACAACAACGTAGGCAGCAGCCAACTGCCCACCCTGCCCACGCAGCGGCGTAACTTCTCGTCGTACGGCGGTTTCTTGAGCTTAAAGCTAGGTTACCGTTATGCCTACATAGTCCCCGCAGTGGCTCTCTATTACCAAGACTACGGCACGTACCCACTGTTGAATAACAGAACCGCGAAGCTCAGCGGGTTGACGTTTATTCCGAGTATTGGGCTGCAATTTCGCATACCAACTAGCCGCCGCTAACGGGTTGCCCCTGCGTTTTCCTAGCGAGCGGAAAATGATCTAGCTACGCTGCCTAGCTTTTAAACATCATAAAGCCCCCGAAGCTGCTTATTTGGGCAGTCCGGGGGCTTTATCAATTACGACGAATACTGCGTGTTGCTCCCTGTTACGTGGTGATGCATACTAAGGGACGAACTCCTTGGCTCGACCTTCCTCGCTTATTGGTCGCTCATGTTGGCATCTCCTGCGTCGCTATACCCTTGAGTAAATACCCGGTAGCGGTCAAAGATGGAACCGACAGAACGTCGCAGCACCACCATACCACGTGGCCCTTGAGGAACTTCCACCCCCGAAGCGTAGCCGTTCCAAACGGCGCGGTTCGTACGGTGGTCGATGAGCGTAATGAGCAGCGTGCCATCGGTGAGGAGCATGCGTACAGGCTGGTAACCTACCCGGTCTTCGGAAGGAGTTTCTTCGTCTTCCACCATACCGTTTTTCACCCACTGGGTGATATCCTGCTGCGCGTACCCTTGAAAGCGCATATCACCTTCGAACAGCCGGAACGACACCAGCAAGTCGGGGCGGTTGCGAGCCGGCTTATAGCCTTGGATGCGCATCCGCGTTCGGATGGCCTCCCGCAAAATGGTACCTAGCTTGCTCGTATCAGCCGCTAACCCATCGCCGGCCACGAATTCGTATGTACGGTAACGCCGAAAATTGCCACTATAACTGTAATCTGACTCAACCCGCGCTTCGCGGGCCGCAAAGCAGCCAGACAGGGCCAAACAGAGTCCAATTCCGACAACAAGAGTAGAAGTAAGTTTCATAATAGCTTGAATGGGGGGAAACACACCAACCAAGATACGAAACTCACGTCTCTTAGGCTCTGACTACCAATCAGAACATCGAAAAAAATTTTAGGTTGAGTTTTAGCGGTAGCCTGCAGCCTGCAACTGAAACAGCTCGGCATAGCGGCCGCCCCGCGCCAGTAATTCAGCATGGGAGCCTATTTCCACGAATTGGCCGTGCTCAATCACCAAAATGCGGTCGGCCATGCGCACGGTGCTAAAGCGGTGCGAAATGAGCACAGCAGTTTTGCCAGCCGTCAAGTCGGCAAAACGTTGAAACACTTCGTGCTCGGCGCGGGCATCGAGGGCGGCGGTAGGTTCGTCAAGGATGAGCAGTTGCGCATCGCGCATATAGGCACGACCAAGCGCTATCTTCTGCCATTCGCCCCCGCTCAAATCAACGCCGCCGGCAAAGCGACGCCCAATCATTTGCTCGTAGCCACCAGGCAGTTTTTTGACTACTGTATCGGCTAAGCTCTGCGCCGCCGCCGACTGGATACGATCCTGGTTTGTCTTTTCCTCAATGCGCCCCACGGCTAGGTTCTGCCCAGCCGTCAGCTGAAAGCGCACAAAGTCCTGGAAGATCACGCCTATTTCCTGGCGTAGCTCCGCTGGGTCGTACTCGCGCAAGTCGTAGCCGTCGAGCAAGATGCGACCTTCGGTAGGGTCG
>Ga0325401_1007146_pt1 | contig 10838 bp, 7 predicted proteins | sample PopdelMetagenome_FD_205666 | JGI IMG/M metagenome (GOLD analysis project Ga0325401, IMG submission 205666) | Populus deltoides microbial communities from Bellville, Georgia, United States - Xylem-PdKOR-R2 | ecosystem: Host-associated > Plants > Phyllosphere > Stem > Wood/Secondary xylem | place...
TGAGACACCTTCTCCCATTGCATCCACGGCAGTCCCCTGCGGGTCCAGGGGCCTCAGGCTCCTGGCGGGTGAGGTCCGGAGAGGGCGGAGCCCTCTTCGGTCCCGAACGTGCGGGATGGGCGCACCGATCTCAGTCCCGGAACACCACCGTCCGCCCGCCGTTGAGGAGGATGCGGTCCTCGAGCTGCCACAGCAGCGCGCGGGAGAGCACGCGGCGCTCGATGTCGCGGCCCTGGCGGATCAGGTCGTCCGGCGTGGAGTTGTGGGAGATGCGTTCCACGTCCTGCTCGATGATGGGTCCCTCGTCGAGGTCGGCGGTGACGAAGTGGGCGGTGGCGCCGATGAGCTTCACGCCGCGGGCATGGGCCTGGTGGTAGGGGCGGGCGCCCTTGAAGCCCGGCAGGAAGGAGTGGTGAATGTTGATGCAGCGGCCCGCGAGCTTCGCCGCGAGGCCGTCCGACAGGATCTGCATGTAGCGGGCGAGGATGACGAGTTCGGCGCCGCTCTCGCGGATGACGCGCCAGACCTCGGCCTCCTGCTCCAGCTTCGTCTGCTTCGTCACCGGCAGGTGGTGGAAGGGGACGTCGGCGAGGTCGAGGTGGCGGTAGGTGTCGCGGCCGTGGTTGGAGACGATCCCGACGAGGTCCATCGGCAGCTCGCCCAGGCGCCAGCGGTAGAGGATGTCGGCGAGGCAGTGGTCGAAGCGCGAGACGAGGAGGATCACCTTGCGGCGCCCGGCGCGGTCGCGGAGGGTCAAGTCCATCGCGAAGCGTTCGGCGACCGCGCCGAGGCCGGCGCGGAGGGCCGGGGCGTCGAGCCGGTCCTCGGGGTGGTCGAGGGTGATCCGCGCGAAGAAGCGATGGCTCTCGACGTCGTCGTACTGCTGCGCCTCCCGGATGTTGCCGCCGTGCTCGAAGATCGCGGTCGCGACGGCGGCGACGATGCCGGGGCGGTTGGGGCAGGAGAGGGTGAGGACGTGCTCGGGGCGCGGCATGGGGCGGGGACTCGTCGGCTGGCGGGCCGGTCCCATGCCACCGGGGGACGCGCGCGGCCAGCCCCGGGGCGGGGCTATCCGGCGGCGACGTAGTCCCGCAGGGCGGAGGCCTCGCCCACCGCGTCGTCGATCCGCGCCTTCACGAGATCGCCGATGGAGACGATCCCCGTGACCGTCCCGTCCTCCAGCACCGGCAGGTGGCGGACGCGCCGGTCGGTCATCAGGGCCAGGGCCTCGGCGACGGTGGTGGCGGCGGTGACGGTGTAGAGGACGGGGGTCATGGCGTCGGCGGCGGTGACGCCGGGCAGGGCGGCCTCGTCCTCGGCCAGCAGGCGGACGATGTCGCGCTCGGAGAGGATGCCGAGGACGGGGCCGTCGCCGTCGCGCACGAGGACGGCGCCGATGCGGTGGCGGACGAGGACGCGGGCGACGTCGGACAGGCACTGCCGGGGCGCGACGCCGACCACCTCGGAGCCCTTCGAGCGCAGGATGGATGCGACGGTCATGGAACCCTCCCCTTCTCCCGGCGGGATGGTGCGCCGGGGGAGGGGGGAGGTTACAAGCGGAAACGTTCCGCCTCACCGCCGCTTGAAGGCGGCGGTTGTGGCGGTGGCCGGGGCGGCGGCGCTCAGGCGGGGACGGGGGCCGGCTTCTTGACCTCGGCGCCCGCGAGCTGGGTGCGGACGAGGTCGGCGAAGCGGCCGCCGAGCGAGACCAGTTCCTCGAAGGTGCCGCGCTCGGCGATGCGGCCCTGCTCGAAGACAAGGATCTCGTCGGCGTCGCGGATGGTGGACAGGCGGTGGGCGATGATGAAGGTGGTGCGCCCGGCCATGAGCGCCTTGAGCGCCTTCTGCACGCGCGCCTCGGTGGCGGCGTCGAGCGCGCTCGTCGCCTCGTCGAGGATGAGGATGGGCGGGTCCTTCAGCAGGGCGCGGGCGATCGACAGGCGCTGCTTCTGCCCGCCGGAGAGGGCGCCGCCGCGCTCGCCCACCGGGGTGTCGTAGCCGCCGGACTGGCGGGTGATGAAGTCGTGCGCCTCGGCCATGCGGCAGGCCTGCTCGATCTCCTCCTGGGTGGCGTGGGGGCGGCCGATCTGGAGGTTCTCGCGGATCGTGCGGTTGAACAGCATCGCGTCCTGGAACACGACGCCGACGTTCTCGCGCAGGCTGTCGAGGGTGATGTCGCGCAGGTCGTGGCCGTCGATGGTGACGCGGCCCTCGATCGGGTCCCACAGGCGCTGGAGAAGGGACATGGCGGTGGACTTGCCGGCGCCGGTCTGGCCGACGAGGGCGACGGTCTTGCCGGGCGGCGCCTCGAAGGTGACGTCGTTGAGGATGCGGCCGCCGCCCGGGTAGCCGAAGGCGACGCGGTCGAAGCGCACCTCGCCGCGGGCGCGGGGCAGGGAGACGGCGTCCGGCTTCTCGGGGACGGAGGTGCGGGCGTCGAGCACGCCGAACACCTCGCGCAGGCCCGGCACCTGCATCAGCAGGCGGGAGACGAAGCCGACCGCGCCCTCCAGCCGGCCGATGAGCATCGTCGCGAAGCCCATGAAGGTGACGATCTCGCCGACCGAGGCCTGGCCCCGCATGTGCAGCCAGGTGCCGAGGATGAAGATGGTGATGACCGAGACCGTGCTCGCGGAGCGCGTCAGGACGGAGACCACCGCCCACCAGTTCAGCACCGGGAACTGGTAGTCCAGCACCTGGCGCATGATGTCGCCGAACAGCTTCGCCTCCGCGCTGAGGCGGGTGAAGGACTGCACGACGACGACGTTGGCGAGGGCGTCCTGGGCGTTGCCCGCGAGCTGGGTCTGGAGGTTCTCCACCTGCTCCTGCGCGCCCTGGGTGCGGGAGACGACGAAGGTGGCCACCGCGACGAAGATGACCACCAGCGCCAGTAGCACGAGGGCGAGGCGCCAGTTCATGAAGAAGGTCAGCGGCAGCAGGACGAGGCCGGTGATGAAGGTGACGAGGTGCTCGCGGAAGAACGACAACCAGATGGCGAAGAGGTGGTCGGTGCCGACCAGCATCACCTTCATCAGCCGCCCCGACGCCGTGTCCCCGTGGAAGGAGAGCGGCATGGCGAGGACGTGCTGGAAGTAGCGGTGCATCACCGCCAGCCGGTTGCGGTGGGCCATGCGGTCGGCGAGCAGGGAGACGGCGACGTTGGCCGCGATGCCGGTGAGGCCGACGGCGGCCCAGACCACGAGGAGGGAGACGGCCTGGCGCCAGACCTCCTCCTCGGGCAGCCGGTCGGCGCCCGAGAGCACGTCCACGACGCGGCCGAAGAGGACGGGCTCGAGGAACTGCAGCCCGGCCAGCGCGAGCGAGGCCAGGGCGAGGCCGATGGCCACCCACTTGTCGGGCGCCAGCAGCCCGAGAACGCGGGCATAGGTCTGAACGAAGCCCATGCTGATCCCATCCCATGCCTGCGGGCGGTCCCGCACACCCCGCAACGCCGGAGCGCCGCCCCGGATGCAGCGGCGCGACGCCCCGCGTGCCGCGGGCGGGATCGTCCCCTCCGGGGCCGGCCTTGCCAAGGCGCGGGCGGCGCGGCACCTCCCGATCGTTCCGGCGCCACGGGGACGCGAGATCCCCGGGGCCGGCGAGGAGACCGTCCATGATCCTGTCCCGCCGGGCCGCCCTGATGCTGCCCGCCCTGACGCCCGCCCTGGCGCTGCCCGCCCTGGCGCTCCTGCCCCGCCGCGCCGGCGCCCAGGGAGCGGCATGGCCGTCGCGGCCCGTGCGGGTCGTGGTGCCCTTCACCCCGGCCGGCACGACGGACGTCGCGGCCCGCATCCTGGCCGAGCGGCTGCAGGCGCGGCTGGGCCAGCCCTTCACGGTGGAGAACCGCGCGGGGGCGGGCGGCAACATCGGGTCGGACCTCGTCGCCAAGGCCGAGCCGGACGGGCACACCGTCCTCATGCAGGCGATCTCCAGCGGGGCGATCAACCACACGCTGTACGGCGACCGCATGCCCTACCGGCCGGAGGACCTGGCCGAGGTGGGGCTGCTGATCCGCGTGCCGAACGTCATCTTCGTGACGAACGCGCTGCCGGTCCGCACGCTGCGCGAGCTCGTGGCCCTCGCGCGGGAGCGGCCGGGGCGGCTCAACATCGGCTCGTCGGGCTCCGGCACCTCGCTCCACGTCACGGGGGAGCTGCTGAAGATGGAGGCGGGGATCCAGATGACGCACGTCCCGTTCCGCGGCGCGGGGCCGATGATGGCGGAGGTGATGGCCGGGCGCGTGGAGGTGGCGGTGGACAACCTGCCCTCCGCGGTCGGCCACATCCGGGACGGGCGCCTGCGCGCGCTCGCCGTGACCACCCGCGAGCGCACCCCCGCCCTGCCGGACGTCCCGACCACGGCCGAGGAGGGGCTGCCGGGGGTGGAGGCGACCGCCTGGTTCGGCATCCAGGCCCCCGCCCGCACGCCGCGGCCGATCGTCGAGCGGCTCGGCGCCGAGATCGACGCGGTGGTGGGGGAGCCGGCGACCTGGGCGCGGCTGGCCGAGCTCGGCGGGCTGAAGCCCGGGCTGACGCCGGACGGCGGCACCTCGCCTGCGGCCTTCGCCGCCTTCGTGCGTTCCGAGATCGCCCGCTGGGGCGACGTCGTCCGTCGCTCCGGCGCCACCGTGGAGTAGAGGCAGAGAATGACCCAGCTTTCCCGCCGCGCGGCCCTCGCCCTGCCGGCCCTCGTCCTGCCCCTCGCCGTCGGGCGCGGCGCCGGGGCGCAGGCGGCCTGGCCGTCGCGCGCCATCCGCATGATCGTGCCCTTCCCGGCCGGCGGCGCCACCGACCTGACGGCGCGGGTGGTGTCGGAGCGGCTGTCGGCGGCGCTCGGCCAGCCGGTGGTGATCGACAACCGGCCCGGGGCGGGCGGCAACCTCGGCTGCGAGATGGCGGCCAAGGCGGAGCCGGACGGCTACACGCTGCTCACCTGCACCATCGGCACGGCGAGCATCAACCAGTACCTCTACACCCGCCTGCCCTACGACCCCTCGAGGGACCTCGCCAACGTCGCCCTCATCAACGAGGTGGCGAACGGGCTGTTCGTGCCGGTCAGCTCCCCCCACCGCACGCTCGGGGACCTGATCGCGGCGGCGAAGGCGCGGCCGGGGGCGCTGACCTACGGCACGCCGGGCAACGGCACCTCGGGGCACCTGTGCGGCGAGTACCTCAAGAGCCGGGCGGCGATGGACCTGACCCACGTGCCCTACCGCGGCACCTCGCAGATCATCCCCGACGTGCTCGCCGGGCGGGTGGACGTCGCGGTGGACAACCTGCCGGGCTACGTGCCGCACCTGCGGGACGGGCGGATGCGCTGCCTGGCGGTGACGACGGCGTCGCGCTGGTTCTCCCTGCCGGAGGTGCCGACGGTGGCCGAATCCGGCGTGCCCGGCTTCGAGGCGGCGGCCTGGTTCGGCTTCCAGGCGCCGGCCCGCGTGCCGCGCCCGGTGGTGGAGCGGCTGGCCGGGCTGGTGACGGGCATCGTGGCCGAACCCGCGACCGCCGAGCGCCTGCGCGAGATCGGCAGCGCGCCCCGCCCGCTGGGGCCCGCCGAGTTCGACCGCTACGTCGCCGCCGAGAACGAGAAGTGGCGGGAGGTGGTGCGGCTGGCGGGGGCGCGGCTGGACTGAGACCGGCGCGGCTTCGTTCCGGTCCCGCGGGCGCCTCGGGTCGTGGACCCGGGGCGTGGGCCTTATCAACAGGCGCCGACCGGCCGGAAGAAGATGATGGAGGGGGTTCCAGGGGGAGGAGGAACTCCTTCTTCCTCCCCCTGGCCGCCGACGGTCCTTGGTCGGTCGGGACGAAGCCTCGCCGGCATGGGCGCCCGCCCCGCGTCGCACGCGCCATCACGGGGACGGAGGAACCGCATTAAGGGCCCGGTCAGTCCTCCCGGTGCAGCATGTGCCCGCCGCGCCCCGACAGAAGGTCGAGGCGGCGCCGGCCGGGAATGGGGACGCGGCGATGTCGGACGACGATGCGGGGGCCGGGCAGGGGCTGGCGTGCCGCCCCGCCGCGGCGGCGTGCGACCGGGAGACGGAGCGCCTGCGCGCGGTGGCCGCCTACGAGGTCGCGGCGCGGATGCCGGAGGAGGATTTCGACCGGTTCGCCGCCATCGCGGCCGAGCTGCTCGGCCTGCCGATCGGCCTCGTGAACCTCGTCGGGGAGACGGAGGTGACCGTCCACGGCCGGCACGGGATCGAGGTGGGGGCGGTGCCGCGCGGCATCGCCTTCTGCTCCCACACGGTCGAGTCGGACGGGGCGCTCACCGTCCCGGACCTCACCCTCGACCGCCGCTTCGCCGCCAACCCGCTCGTGGCGGGGGAGGCGGGCTTCCGCTTCTACGCCGGCGCGCCGCTGCGCCGCCCGCGGGACGGGGCGCGGGTCGGCGCCCTCTGCGTCATCGGGCAGAGGGCGCGTCCCGCGCTCGACGCCCGCGAGACGCGGCTGCTCGAGGGCCTCGCGGCGCTGGCGATGGACCGCATGGAGCTGCGCCGGTCCGAGCGGGCGCGCCGCGCCGCCGACGCCCGCTTCGAGCGGCTGACCGCCAACGCCCCCGGCGCCGTCATCTGCGCCGACACCGAGGGGCGGGTGACGCACTGGAACGCCGGGGCGGAGCGGCTGTTCGGCTGGACGGCGGAGGAGGTGCTCGGCCGCGACATGGCGGTGATCGTGCCGGAGACGATGCGGGAGGCGCACCGGGCCGGCCTCGCGCGCATGGCCGCGCGGCCGCCCGGCACGGAGTTCCCGGGCCGCACCGTGGAGCTCGACGCCCTGCGCCGCGACGGGCGGACCTTCCCCGCCCAGCTCGCCCTCTCCGCCTGGTGGGAGGAGGGGGCGGTCGCCTTCGGGGCCTCCATCCACGACATCACCGGGCGGCGCGCCGCGGAGGAGCGGCTGCGCTACCTGGCGCACCACGACCCGCTCACCGGGCTTCTCAACCGCGCGCGGCTGACCGAGCTGATCGAGGGCGCCGGCGGTCCCGCCGCCCTCGTCCTCCTCGACCTCGACGGCTTCAAGGGGGTGAACGACACGCTCGGCCACGGCGCGGGCGACGACCTGCTGCGCGAGGTGGCGCGCCGACTGGGCGGCGCCCTCGGCGGGCGGGGCGAGCTGGTCCGGCTCGGCGGCGACGAGTTCGCCGCCTGGCTCGGCGGCCCGGAGGGGGGCGGGGATCCGGAGCGGGCCTGCGCGGTCGCCGGCGACCTGCTCGCCGCCCTCGCGCCGCCGGCCGCGATCGCCGGGCGCACGGTGCACGTCGCGGCGAGCGCCGGGGTGGCCATGGCCGGGCCGGGGGAGGCGGGCCGGCTGCTGGCGAACGCGGACCTCGCCCTGTACCAGGCCAAGGGGGACGGGAAGGGCACCTGGCGCCTCTACGGCGCGGCCATGCGGCAGGAGCAGGACGCGCGGCTGCGGCTGGAGGCGGAGGTGCGGCAGGCGGCGCTGCTCGGCCAGTTCGAGCTGCACTACCAGCCCCAGGTCAGCCTTCGCACCGGCCGCACCGTCGGCGCCGAGGCCCTGCTGCGCTGGCGGCACCCCGAGCGCGGGCTGCTGCCGCCGGCCCTGTTCCTGCCGCCGCTGGAGGCCGGGCCGCTGGCGGGCGCGGTCGGCGACTGGGTCATCGAGGAGGGCTGCCGCCAGGCCGCGGCCTGGCGCCGGGAGGGGCTGGCGCTGCGGGTGGGGGTGAACCTGTTCGCCGAGCAGCTTCGCGCCGGCCGGCTGGAGGAGGTGGTGGCCGAGTCGCTCGGCCGCCACGGGCTGCCGCCCTCGGCGCTGGAGCTGGAGCTGACCGAGACGGTCGCCCTCGGGCAGGACGACGCCCGGATCGCGCCCCTGCAACGGCTGCGCGAGCGCGGGGTGGGGCTCGCCTTCGACGACTTCGGCACCGGCTTCGCCTCCCTCTCCACCCTCAAGCGCTGCCCGCTGACGCGGCTCAAGATCGATCGCAGCTTCGTCTCGGGACTCGGGACCGGGGGGGAGGCCGGGCATCGCGACGGCGACGACCTCGCGATCATCGAGGCGGTGACGGCGCTCGCCCGCGGCCTCGGCCTCGGCGTGGTGGCCGAGGGGGTGGAGACCGCCGCCCAGGCCGCCCTGCTCGCGGCGCGCGGCTGCCACGAGGGCCAGGGCTACCTCTACGGCCGGGCCGCGCCGGCCGACGCCCTGCTGGCGACGCCGCCGCCCGCCCGCACCGCCCCCGCGCCGCGGCGGATCGCCGACGGGCTGCGCGGCTGGACGGCGGCGCGGATCGCCGCCCTGCCCGCGCGCCTCCGGCGCGGCGCGCGGCGCTAGGGAAGGGACCGGGCGGGGGGCAGACCTGCCCGGCCCGCGCTTGACCTGACCGGGAGGGGGGTGCCACCTCTCGCGCCCCCCGCCACGCGCCGGCCCCTCCGCCGCGCCAGCCAAGGTCCATGACCGCCCCCATGCCCGCGATCACGCTGCCCGACGGTTCCGTCCGCACCTTCGACGGTCCGGTGACGGGGACCACCGTGGCCGCGTCCATCGGCCCGGGCCTCGCCAAGGCCGCCCTCGCCTGGGAGGTGGACGGGGCGCTGCGCGACCTCTCCGTCCCGCTCGACCGCGACGCGCGGATCCGCTTCGTCACGCGCAAGGACCCCGAAGCCCTCGGGATGATCCGCCACGACGTCGCCCACGTCCTCGCCGAGGCCGTGCAGGAGCTCTTCCCCGGCACCCAGGTCACCATCGGCCCCGCGATCGAGAACGGCTTCTACTACGACTTCTCCCGCAACGCCCCCTTCACGCCCGAGGACTTCCCGGCGATCGAGGCGAAGATGCGCGAGATCATCGCCCGCAACGCCTCCTTCGAGCGCGAGGAGTGGCCGCGCGAAGAGGCCATCGCCTTCTTCGAGGCCAAGGGCGAGCGCTTCAAGGCCGAGCTCATCCGCGACCTCCCCGAGAGCGAGACGATCTCCATCTACCGCCAGGGCGAGTGGCTCGACCTCTGCCGCGGCCCGCACATGCGCGGCACCGGCGACGTCGGCACCGCCTTCAAGCTGCAGAAGGTCGCCGGCGCCTACTGGCGCGGCGACAGCCGCAACCCCGTCCTCTCCCGCATCTACGGCACCGCCTGGCGCGACGCGAAGGAGCTCGACGCCCACCTGACGATGCTGGAGGAGGCCGAGAAGCGCGACCACCGCCGCATCGGCAAGGAGATGGACCTGTTCCACCTCCAGGAGGAGGCGACGGGGTCGATCTTCTGGCACCCCAAGGGCTGGCGCCTGTACCGGACGGTGGAGGACTACATGCGCCGCCGGCTGGACGCCGCCGGCTACGAGGAGGTGCGCACCCCCCAGCTCGTGGACCGCAAGCTGTGGATCGAGAGCGGGCACTGGGAGAAGTTCCGCGAGAGCATGTTCATCGCGACGGTGGAGGACGAGTCCGAGCGCGACCGGGTCCTCGCGCTGAAGCCGATGAACTGCCCGTGCCACGTGCAGATCTTCAACCAGCGGATCCGGTCCTACCGGCAGCTCCCGCTGCGGATGGCCGAGTTCGGGGCGTGCCACCGCTACGAGCCGTCCGGCGCGCTGCACGGCATCATGCGGGTGCGCGCCTTTACCCAGGACGACGCTCACATCTTCTGCCAGGAGGATCAGATCGCCGCCGAGACGGTGCGCTTCGTGGCCCTGCTCTCCTCCATCTACCGCGACTTCGGCTTCGAGGGCTTCCGCGTGAAGTTCTCCGACCGCCCGGAGACGCGGGCCGGCGATGACGCCACCTGGGACCGGGCGGAGGGGGCGCTGCGCGACGCCTGCGCGACCGCCGGGGTGGAGTACGAGCTGAACCCGGGGGAGGGGGCCTTCTACGGCCCGAAGCTGGAGTTCGTGCTGCGCGACGCCATCGGCCGCGACTGGCAGTGCGGCACCTTGCAGGTCGACTTCGTACTGCCGGAGCGGCTGGACGCCGCGTACGTCGGGGAGGACGGGGCCAAGCACCGGCCCGTCATGCTGCACCGCGCCATACTCGGCAGCTTCGAGCGCTTCCTCGGCATCCTCATCGAGGAGCACGCCGGCCGCTTCCCGCTCTGGCTCGCGCCGACCCAGGTGGTGGTGGCCAGCATCGTGGACGACGCCGCCCCTTACGCCGAGGAGGTGGCCGAGACGTTGCGCGCGGCCGGGATCGCCGCCGCGGTCGACATCCGCAACGAGAAGATCAACCGCAAGGTCGCCGAGCACATCGAGGCGCGCGTGCCGATCCTCGCGGTGGTGGGCCGGCGGGAGGCGGAGGAGCGGAACCTCGTCCTCCGCCGCCTCCCCGGGCGGGAGCAGGAGACCCTGCCGCTGGCCGCGGCCGTGGCCCGGATGGTGGCCGAGGCCGCCCCGCCCGACCGGACCGGCAGCGCCGCCACCGCCACCGCCCCCACCCCCCCGGGGGCGGCGGGCTGATCCGTTACGGGGCCGGTCGGTTCCGCAAAACGTCTTGACCCCGCCGCGCGGCGGTTGCAGGCGCCGCCGCCCGGCACCATAACCCCGTCTTCGACACCACCACAGGAGAGTACCCCTGGCCCGAGGCCCCATGCCCAACACCCTCCCCACCCGCGACGGACCGCGGGTGAACGAGGAGATCCGCTCGCTCCAGGTCCGCCTGATCGACCAGGACGGCGAGATGGTCGGCGTGATGAGCGCGCGCGAGGCCCTGGCCCGCGCCTACGACGTCGGCATGGATCTCCTGGAGATCAGCCCGAACGCCGAGCCGCCCGTCTGCAAGATCACCGACTTCGGCAAGTTCAAGTACGAGCAGCAGAAGAAGGCCAACGAGGCCCGCAAGCGCCAGAAGGTCGTCGAGATCAAGGAGATCAAGGTCCGTCCGAACATCGACGAC
>Ga0325401_1007148_pt1 | contig 10836 bp, 8 predicted proteins | sample PopdelMetagenome_FD_205666 | JGI IMG/M metagenome (GOLD analysis project Ga0325401, IMG submission 205666) | Populus deltoides microbial communities from Bellville, Georgia, United States - Xylem-PdKOR-R2 | ecosystem: Host-associated > Plants > Phyllosphere > Stem > Wood/Secondary xylem | place...
TGAAAGCATATGCTAATTATTTGTAGAGAAATAGTTGAGACTTGAGAGAGTAAGCCAGAGCCAGCACAGTAAGCTCTTGTTTCTTTGCAAAACAGTTGTGCTCACTATTTCTCATTCATGTTGATTTGGTTTTTGTCTTTTATGATATGATTATTGATTAGCCAATTAATCACAATAATATGGTCCGAATGTAACACTTCCTGATCTAACACCATGTTAAATAATTGCTTCTAGTTCCTGTTCTAAATTATTGTTCATCAATAATGTTTGGTGTGTCTAGTTATTCATCATGTGATAGATTAATTGTTCTGGAACTATTATCCTTAAATCCGAATTATTAGTTGAACATGATCAATGCATCCTTTCTTCTGAAATATGCTGTCACATTACTAATTCAAGTTTTTTCATATGCATTGCATATTGCAAGTACCACTTCCAATATATGCAACCTTTTATTCATCATGTTAGTTTGATTTGATTTACTATAGGTTTGTAAAATGGCTTCTCAACATGGTAGCACTTCAAATAGCACTCCTTCAACTACTCAATCATCTGAACCTTCAATTTCCATATCAACATCATGTGGTATAAGAGGAAAAATAGATTTGGCATGGGGTCATTGCAGAGAAGCTCCTGAACTTAGTGTGGGATGTAAGAAAACCAAGTTAGTGTGCTTATATTGTGCCAAAGTTTTTGCGGGTGGAGGCATTAATCGATTCAAGCAACATTTAGCTGGAACTAAAGGAGAAGTGGAACAATGCCGCAAATGTCCTCCGGATGTTCATCATCAAATGCTTCAGAATCTTCAGAGGAATGTTGAAAAGAAAAGGAGAGTTAGAGAAATGGAAGCAGATTTCAATCCATATAGTACTAAAGAAAAAGAGCATGAAGAGAGGATGATTAGACAATTAGAAGATGATTGTAAAGGCAATGATGATGATAATGACGATGATGTTGTTGAAGCTGATGGTAAGAAGCTAATGTTACCACCGAAGGTTGCCAATAAAGGAAAGAGTAAAATCACTAGTGTTGTTAAACAATCGTCTACAAGTTATGGAAAACAAAAAGAAAATAGAACATTAGGGGCATATTTTATTCCAAGAACAACTCATGGTACTCAAAAGTCTCTCCAAAGTTGTTGGAAAAACAAAGAAGCTATCGAACGATGTGATCTTGCTATAGCAAAATGAATGATTGATGCATGTGTGTCATTCAATGCTGCAAACTCTGTTTACTATCAGCATGCTATAGATGGTATAACAGCCATGGGTCCTGGTTATAAAGGACCAAATTTCCATGCTCTTCGTGGTTATTACCTAGCAAAGGCGGTTGATGAAGTGAAGATTTTTATTGAGAGTTATCGAGAAACTTGGAAGAAAACCGGTTGCACATTAATGGATGATGGATGGACAGATCAAAAGAGAAGAACTTTAATTAATTTCTTAGTATATTGCCCTTAAGGAACTATTTTTTTTTAAAACAGTAGATGCATCAGAGGCCTCAAAGACTGCTGTATTGTTGTATAAATTGTTTAGAGAAGTTGTTTTATTTGTTGGGCCTGAAAATATTGTGCATATGGTGACTGATAATGCTTCTAATTATGTTGCTGCTTGCAAGTTGTTGGTGGAAGAATTTCCTTCAATATTTTGGTCTCCATGTGCTGCTCATTGCATCAACCTCATACTCCAAGATGTTGGTAAGCTACAGTCAGTTTGTTCTGTTGTTGATCATGCTTCTAGTTTTACAAAGTATATTTATAATCATTGTTATCCACTATATTTGATGAGAAAGTTCACTGGAGGGAAAGAAATACTTCGACCTGCTCCTACTCGCTTTGCTACTAATTTCATAACTTTGCAAAGCATTTTAGTACACAAAGATAATTTGAGAGCTATGGTGACATCTAGAGAATGGGTCTCCTCTACATATGCTAAAGATAATAAAAGGAAAAAGGTTTGTTGATAGTGTATTGAACTCTACATTTTAGGAAGAATGTGCATCAATTGCACGAATGACCGAACCATTGGTTCGAGTTCTACGAATTGTTGATAGTGATGATAGACCTGCTATGGGATATTTATATGAGGCTATCCATTCTGCAAGGGAAGAAATGTTGAGGAGATTTCAAAAGAAAAGAACTAAGGTGCAGCCTTTCATAGATATCATTAATAATAGATGGGATGGACAATTGTGTAGGAAGCTTTATGCAGCGGGATTTTGGTTGAATCCTCGATTTCAATATGATGTCAATCTAATGGATAGATATATAAACACCATTTCTGGACTTCTAGATGTTGTTGAGAAGTATGCAAATGGAAATGCAATTCTGCTAAGCAAGCTTACAAGTGAAATGAAGTTGTTTAGGAATGCAGAACATGACTTTGGTAGAGTGTCTGCGAAAAATGATTGCACCCTTTTACCTCCAGGTATATTATTATTTCATATTCAAAGTAATTTAAAAATATTATCTTGATATAATCTAACTTATTAATTTTGTATATAGATGAATGGTGGGTGCTGTATGGAACTTGTGTTCCAAATCTCCAAAAGCTAGCTATACGAGTTTTAAGTCAAATTTGTAGTTCTTCAGGATGCGAGAGGAATTGGAGTATTTTTGAGCACATCCACTCTAAGAAAAGAAATCGATTGGAGCATCACAGACTTAATGACCTAGTTTTTGTCCACTATAATCTGAGATTAAAACAAAAGTATTTTCTTTTCTCTAATTCTTCAACAATTATTTATATTATTACATAGCATCATTGATACTTATATTGTGTACCTTAACTTTGATTTTGTAGAAATTATTGGAAAGGACAAAATTATGATCCAATTAATTTTGAGGCATTTTCTGATACTAAAAATTGGATAGTAGAAGATGATTCATCATCTTTAACAACTGAAGAAGTGGAGATCTTTCGTCATGATTTATCAACCATGACTATTCAAGATACTTTAAATGAAGGTAATGGAAGATTTGATCTTTCACTTTATGTCATGACTATAATGTTTATTGATTAAGTATGTTTCAATTGTAGATTTGATAAATATAAATGAGATTGAAGATGACTATGATGATGAAGATACACAAGAGCATGATGATGTTTCAATAGGTATTAATGAGGTTGGCTCAATTCCATTGGTATTTGATTCAAATTTTGCTCCTATGGACACTGAAGAACTCAATGCCTATATTCAACCAAAGTAAAGATGTTGTGTAGAAAAAGTGTGGTTATTCCAATAAGGTCTTGTACTTTATCATTCTTTTTTTCTTTAATTATATTAGTGTTAAGTGTTCAACATATTCTAAAATCTTTTGTTTTCTTTATGCAGCTGAAGATGTTGATTTATGGATTCTAATGCAAAATGAAGTTAAAATGTTGATTTATGGATTCTAATACAAACTAGAGTTTGAATGTTGTCACCTTATATCTATTATGTTAAATTATATATCTCTAGAACAACTTGTTATTTTATTATCCTTATCTTTAAATTATATTAAATGTTTGTTTATTTGAAGATAAATGCACCTTCTAATCTATTGATGCTAATTAATTATGCTAGCACATATATTAATGTGATATTTTCTTGTTAATTATGCTAGCATATATATATTAATGTGATATTTTATGTTAAAAGAACCATATTAATGTGTATTTTTGTTCTTGACCCGGGTTGACCTGGGTCAACCCATAAGACCCGTGACCCAGTTATTTTACCGGGTCAACTACCGGGTCGGGTTTGATAAATATGATTTTATCTTTGGATTTGTGTAATAAATTTGGAATAGTGTCCTAACATTTGAACAGGAGAAAAGGACGTTATTAAGGAATAAAAAGAAAGATTAAACATAAATGGACTTCTAATTAACAATTATGCCTCTTCTGATTCAAGCATTGAAAGATTTAAGTTTTTATGCTGTTAGTTGTCTTTACATGAGTCTCTTCCTAGGAGGCCATGGAGCTGCCATGTGTTTCTCTTCCTACGAGACCATGGAGCGGCATTGTGTTCCGTTGAGCAGCTCTGCCTTCATCATCCTGGAAATGTATTTTTTATATAAAAAAAACCATGTTATTTTATGATATGATATAATCAAATAAAATTAGTAAGGTTATTACATTACCTTCTTTGATTGCAAACTTTTAATAATATATTTCAACGAGTTTTATTTTAGTCCTTGTAATTCTTAGAAATTTATTTTAGTCTATATTTTATTTATAAATTAGCCCTTAATTGGAATTTTTTAGTCTCTGTTCTTGGTAAAAAAAAAACATTTTACAATTTTAAATAATTTTCTTTTATATTATAATTTTAAAAATTACACAACCACATATAGAAATGTAATATTTTAATTATTTTTTATTATGATTGTAATTATTATATGATCCATAGCATCCAACCAAACATGTTGTACCATACTTAACTTTCTTTTTCTGGGATAATCATTATCCCTCTTTTAATCATGCAGGGTTTATTATTATTATTATTATTATTATTATTATTATTATTATTATTATCTAACACTTGCAATATAGTGAGTTATTGCTATTGCAATTCTCTTTTATATTATAATTTTAAAAATTACACAAGCAAATATAGAAATGTAATAATTTACTTTTTTTATATTATGATTGTAATTATTATATGATCCATTACATCCAACCAAACATGTTGCTAATACTTCACTTTTTTTCTGAGATAATCATTATCCCTCTGTTAAAATTGTAGGGTAACGTATGAATTAACACTTTAATGTACTAAATATTCCTAAATTAATTGACATAAATCAAACAATATTTTATTTTATAATATGATGGTAAGGGATAAAAGAGAAACAAAAGGATTTCTTAATTTTCTTAGAGCAAGTAACCTTTCAGGAAATGGCATCTTCATAAACTAAGTATTAATCCAGGATGATGTCCGTCTGCAGTTCAATTTTTTATAATCTAGTTCTTGCTGCTGGGTCTTTTTTAATTGGATATTGAAAAAAGTGCACGTGGATTTGGTCACAGTAGAATTTGAAAGTGTTGTTTAAGCAGTCAAATTTAGAACATTAATCCGAGTTTCCATTCTTTTGGCATCGTTCCAATGGCATTATCGTTGTTTTGGATGGACAAAATTTCGAACAACACTAATAGGAAAGTCCCATTTTGACCTTCTCGGAATGTGGCTTTGGGCATTTTGAGGATGGCCTTTATTGGACTATTCTTTGATCACAATATTGGACTTGCGGGGCACCTTCCTCACGTGTTGAGCACTAAACAAGACTTAGAATTAATATAATCACTCTCCCCGTCACAGGGTTTTCTTTTCTTTTCTTTTCTTTTATTTTATCATAAACACCCTTTTGTTTTGTCAAAGGTTTGGTTCTTTTAAAAGTCGCGAGAATAACAATATTTTAAAGAAATTATAAACCAAGAGGGCATGTTGTCGCATATGAAAATATCGATATTTTAAAGTCCATGCAAATCCCACATAGTGCAAATCCCACATAGTGATCTTACTATCAATGCAACAAATCTGGAAATTAAAGCATGAAATCAGAAAATTTTATTGAATGAAAAAAAGATTGAATTACAAAAAAATTGGATCTAAGTAAAATAAAAATTTCTAAACATAGTAACTGAGGGATTAGAATTTTAAATAGATTTAAATTGAAATTTGAAAAGATATTAGCTATATATTTTGACTGAAGGCTTGATAACGGCTTTAACCTTTAAATGTTGCTATGCTACATGTTGAAGTCTCATGGATCAGTGACCATCCTAAACATCATCCTTACCATTAAGAACTCACTTGGTTTGTTTTAGTCATTCTTTCATCCATGGTCAAAACCAAACCCCGGATCCATTACACTTTCTAGGGGTGTGCAAAAAAACCGGAAAACCGAATAAACCGAGAAAACTGAGAAAAAATTAACCGAAAAAACAGAACCGAAAAAAATCGATTAAACCGATTAGAAAATCACAAAATAATCCCGGTTCGGTTCGGTTTTTGGTTTTGTAATGCAGGAACCGGTTAACCCGGACCGGACCGAACCGGTTCAACTAAGTTATCTCTTGAAAAAAAAAGGAGTATAAATAACATATTTTCTAACCCTAAACTTATCTCATCTTCACACTTTCTCAGCCGCCACCTCTCCCTGCCTCTCATCTCTCAAATCTGCATATTTTCTAACCCTAAACTTATCTCATCTTCTCACTTTCTCAGTCGCCACCTCTCCCTGCCTCTCATCTCTCAAATCTGCCTCTCATCTCTGTCTCTCAAATCTGCTTTTTATCTCTCAAATCTGCCTTCTTCTCCATGCTCTCTGCCTCTCATCTCTCATCTCTCAAATCTGCCATCTCATCTCTCAAATCTGTCTTAGGGTATCACAGATCCAACCAAAGGAATATGATATTCGAGCTCTGTCTGGGCTGAGTTGTGTTCTTGATAAAGAGGTACAAGATGCAGTTACATGCAACCTGTTACATTTAGTTGAACAACCTGCAATACTTGTGATGCTCAGTTATGGCACAAATGTTTGTCATTGTTTGCCATTTTACAGAGAGGATTTGCTTTTCTTTGGTCTATGATTTACTTCTGCAACACTTCTAGTTCTGGCTCAATGTTCCTTCCATTTTCAGATTGTCCGCATTATTGTCTTTTGGGATTTGGATTGTAAATTTCATGCTATCGATTTGGAAGCAAGTACAGAAACAAAAGTGCTGAAAAATGTGGTCAATAAAAAGCCCAGAAAAAACTCAACCGGAATAATTTCGGTTTGAACCGGTTTGGAAGGAAAAAAAACCGAACCGAACCGAACCGAAATTAATCGGTTTGAACCGGTTTTTGGTTCGGTTCGGTTCCAAAACTAAAAAAAAATAAAATCGATTTGGTTGTTTATTTTCGTCCAAAACCGGACTGGACCGAAAATGCTCAGCCCTAACACTCCCTTCTCATTTTAAAAAACCTTGTCTTTAAGGTGAGGGTAGCAGGATATCATCCTTCATCTTCCTCACCAACTTCTTCAATCACGAACAATTTTGGACCTCACATTTTTATGGCTTAGGTTCCACTTTTTGTTGCATTTAAAAAACAAACCCTTCTCCCTCTTTTCCTTCAACTGGATCGACGATAATTTCTGAAGTGATAAGTTGGATTTGAAATCAGTTCTAGGCAGGCTTTCAACTTCTTCTTACAACCAAAATGTTCTCCTTTTGCATCCAGGAAAGCCCATGAACTGTTGGAAATTATATTAATAGTGTTTTGATGTAAATAGGAAAGTTATATCTTGAGATAAGTAGGAAAGATACGTAAGAATATTTTGTATCAATCTGCATTTAATTAGTTGTCATTCCTTATCAGTCTCTGATGTATAAGGGAACCCTAATGTATCTTGTATATATATTGAACTTAATCAATACAGAAATCATTCCGCTTGAATAGCTTTTTGCTTATATGGTATCAGAGCAGGCTACGACCTAACCCTATTTTTTCTTCTTCTTCAACGCATCTGTTTGTTGCGTCTCTGCCTTGCCTCCTTTTTATTCTCTTTTAAATCATGGCTGCTAATGATATTGATTTTTTGAGTTCTGGCGATTCATCCGCTGCTCCCAGCACCCTTGGTTCTCCATTATTCCTCCACCACTCAGATCACCCCAGTTTGCTTCTTATTTCAAAATGATTGAATGGTGACAACTATAATTCTTGGCACCGTGCTATGAAAATTTCTCTGAGTGCCAAGAATAAAACAGTTTTTATTACTGGCAAAATCAAAGAACCCCATGAGGCCTCAAATCCTGAAGAACATGCCTTTTGGCAGCGCTGCAACGACATGGTGCTTTCGTGGATCCTAAATTCTCTTGAGCCAGAGTTAGCTGATTCTGTTCTTTCATGCAACACTCCTCATGCCATCTGGGAAGATCTTCGTGAAAGATTTTCTTTAGGGAATGCTCCCTGTATTTTTCAGGTTCAGCGAGACATCTACAGGATTGAGCAAGGTCAGATGTCAGTTGCAGCATATTACACAAAATTGAAGGGTTTATGGGACGAGCTTGTATCCTTTAATTCAGAAACATGTACCTGTGGTGCACAGAATGATCGAACCAAACTTATACAGTTTCTCATGGGACTCAACGAGTCATATTCAAGTGCAAGAGGTCAGATTTTACTGATGAACCCTTTACCATCGGTTCGTCAAGCTTATGCCTCTGTTGTGCAGGAAGAAAAACAACGAGAGTTGGGGGCCGCTGTCACCATACCATCAAATACAGCAGCCATGGCTATGCGTGGCAATTACAACATGTCCAAGGGTCGGCAAAATAATCAAGTTCATGGGAATCAATCAAATAATTCACATAATAAAGAGCCTTTTCAGTGCACTTACTGTGGTGATATGTATCACAGGAAAGCAACCTGTTACAAATTAATCGGCTACCCTCCTGGTCATCCAAAAGGTAAAGAAAAGGCACCACACCAGCGCCAAGGCTATGACAGGCATAACTCACACTCTGCATCTGGTAACCCCTCTGCAAATCAAGTGGATTTTAATCCCACTTTTCAGGAACTCCAGGTCTCTCTGCCCAACTTAACTGAGGATCAATATGTTCAGATACTCAGTGCCTTGACCACCAAGCCTGTCACTCCACAGGCTAATGTTGTTGCTGACTCAACCTTCAAACATACATCAGGTTTATTACCGGTTGCTCACAATCGCTGGATACTTGATAGTGGGGCAACCCATCATATTACTTCTTCTCCTACATTATTAAAGTATGCCAACAAGAATCAATCATTGGCACCTGTTTCCTTACCTAGTGGAGACGTGGCTAAAATTACTTGACTGGCTCAATTCAACTTAACAATTCTCTTCAATTGAATAATGTCCTCTGTGTGCCAAGCTTTAAAGTTGATCTTATGTCTGTTGGCAAGACAACCGATGATTTACATTGCTCAGTGACTTTTTTTCCATCTTGGTGTATTTTGTAGGACTTGGCTACGAGGACAATAATTGGCTTCAACACCTCCTTCTACCCGTTTTGCTTGCAATTTGATTATCTCATCCAATCTCTGGCATCGCCGATTGGGACACCTTTCTTCTAATCGTTTACAATTTTTAGCTGATAATTCGCTTAAATTTAATTTTGATTCCAGTCATAAATGTGACGTTTGTCCATTGGCAAAACAAACTCGTCAACCTTTTCCTTCTAGTTCAATTTCAACTTCGAAGTGTTTTTCTCTTATTCATTGTGATATTTGGGGTCGTTATAAAACCCTTTCTATTTCTGGTGCTTTTTATTTCTTGACCATTATGGATGATTTTTCTCATTTTACATGGGTTTTTTTAATGCATAACAAGAGTGAGACACAAACTCTACTTCGTCAGTTTTTTCATTATGTTCACACTCAATTTAATACAAAGGTTCAAAAACTCCGTTCTGATAATGGGGCTGAATTTCTTTCATTAAAAAATTTCTTTCTTGAGGAAGGCGTCCTTTTTCAACACTCTTGTGTATATACACCTCAGCAAAATGGTGTCGTTGAGCGCAAACATAGACACATCCTTGAAACTGCTCGCGCTTTACGTTTTCAATCTCATTTACCCATTACTTTCTGGGGAGAATGTATTCTTACTGCCGTCCATATTATTAATCGCCTTCCTACTCTGTTGCTTCACAAAAAAACACCATTTGAGATTCTTTACAACAAACTTCCTGATTATTCTCGCATGCGAGTTTTTGGATGTGTTGCTTTTGCAACTATAGTCAATCCATCCTCAAAATTTTCTCCCCGTGCCACAAAATGCATTTTTCTTGGTTACCCTATGGGACAAAAAGCTTACAAACTTTACGATATTACAACTCAGAAAATTTTCACCAATCGGGATGTAGTTTTTCTTGGGGACACCTTTTATCATCCACCACAAGTCTATCCTCCAACACATAATCCACCAAGCTTGCCTATTCCTCTTCCTATTGTGTCTGATTCTTATTCCCATCTTCCTCCCTCATCAGTCATCATCGACCCCTTTGATCCCCCCATATCCTCTTCACCTGCACCAACCGGCCCAGTACCTTCTCTTCCTGAGCCACCTTCCTCTACTCTATTAACTCCACCAGCTGCACAACAAACCCCTATTCAGCCGGATGACCCTGTCCTTCCTGCACCTACTCTGGTTATTCCTGATCAGCCACTTCGCCGTTCTCAACGCCCTAGAGAAGCCAATGTCCGCCTCAAGGATTATGTTTGCTCGCAAGTGATTCTGCCTCCACACCAATTGTTCTCAGCCTCGTCTGCACCTATACCAGGTACGAAGTATCCTCTCTGTCATTTTATTTCTTATAATCGGTATTCTCCATCACATCTCTGTTATATTGCCAATGTTAGTCGTGATGAGGAACCTCCTTCATATGAACTTGCTATGACTGATCCTAAGTGGCAGGAAGCTATGAATTCTGAGCTTCAAGCTCTCATTGACAATCAGACATGGAGCCTTGTTCCTTTGCCCCCTGGCAAACGCCCGATCAGTTGTAAATGGGTGTATCACATCAAACGCAAGGCTGACGGGTCTGTTGAGCGCTATAAAGCTCGCCTGGTCGCTCAGGGTTTCACACAAACTGCTGGAATTGATTATCATGATACTTTTTCCCCCACTGCAAAAATGGTCACTGTCCGCTGCCTCCTTGCTATTGCTGCCAGTCTAAACTGGCCTTTACATTAGCTAGACGTTAACAATGCTTTCTTAAATGGTGATTTATTGGAAGAAATATATATGTCTCCTCCTCCTGGTCTTCGGCGACAGGGGGAGAACATTGTGTGTCGCCTCCACAAGTCACTATACGGCCTTAAGCAAGC
>Ga0325401_1007153_pt1 | contig 10834 bp, 2 predicted proteins | sample PopdelMetagenome_FD_205666 | JGI IMG/M metagenome (GOLD analysis project Ga0325401, IMG submission 205666) | Populus deltoides microbial communities from Bellville, Georgia, United States - Xylem-PdKOR-R2 | ecosystem: Host-associated > Plants > Phyllosphere > Stem > Wood/Secondary xylem | place...
AACCTGTGATATGGATCATGGATGTATCCATATACATATATCAAGTTTCGGGTAGGATAGAATAATATTTATTATTTATAACTTTGGTGGTTTTTTGGGGTTTTATTATCCAAATTTGATCTAAACAATAACTATTTATAGAATATTTAATTTATTTGGGTCGGTTTGGATGATCCATCATCAAGCATTGATGTAATTGTCATCCTAACGATAACAAATGGATGGGGAACTAGTGTTCATAAAAGACGAAACCTCCCGTTGATATGGTGAACGACTTTCATAGGTGTTCTTCTATGTTGTTAAACACTAAGCTTGCATGTCTTCCCGTCAGAGTTGGGATTCATAAATTCAGACTCCCCATTTGGGATGTATTCTACTTATCAGTTTGCAAGAAAAGGGAAGGGGAGTTAGCTAGCTAGCCACCTAATCCCCGTCACCAGATTCTGGCAAAACCTTGAAGACGGGAGCAGCACTACCAGCAGCCACCAACGTTTTTAAGCATCAAAACACAAACCCCATAAGCAATGAACATATGAATTCTCACGATTCCTTGTGACTTATTCTTCAATGTAGAAGCAGGAGTACGGAGGCCACCTCATCCTTGGGATATCTTGTCTAATATTCTTGTTACAGCCCGATCAAGTCTCATATTTAAAATAGCTTGTTCTGTGCTATGAAAATTAAACGGATGTAAATTGAGGAATGTAGTTTAATTGGTCAAGTTTTGAGTTTATATTTTAGAAATTAATAGTTCGAGTTTTACAAATCTCAGGGTTACTGAAAGTTTATATGATCATAACTTTAGAGCCCCTGGAATTAGTCGAGGTGCGTGCAAACTGGTCCGAACACCCACATTAATTCAAAAAAAAATTGAAGGAATGCAATTGCATTTTAGCCCTTCAACTTTACTGGTTTTCTAAGCTGGATTGAAAATGCATTTTATTTCAAAACGAATGATGAAAGGTTACTGTTAAGTTAACTTCTTGGACTTGGAAACAAGAGTTTTTACAACGGGAATAACTAATTGTGGACATGAGTTATAAAGAAGTGAGAAAAAGTAAGAGTAGCTCTGCTGTCATTTTCTATTTAGAGCCGAAGTATGTGTCTTAATGACTTGAGGTACAATGAAACAATTGTGCAAGTTAATTTGTTACCAAATGTGAATAAACAAATTGAAAGAGACAGCCCCAGAAGACCCACCTACTGTACTTTGGGGTCGCTATCTTACGTAGTATTTTAGCAGGGATTAAATAGGGTTAGTTTTAGCTAGAAAGCATGTAGAGACTCAGAGAAATTGACATCAAACCTATCTTCCCTGTGTTAGTTTTTTTTTTTTTTTAATCATTATCTTATGTTGGATCCCACTTCATAAAGTTAGGGTTTTTCATGAAGCTATCAGTTTTCTAATCATAGCATATACGGTACTTGTGGTGGTGTGGGACAACTGAGGATTTCAAGCAACATCAGGATGAAACATCACCGGATTCCGATGGGTTCATAGGGATGATGGTTAATTCATCCAGATATATATTACTAACATCCTGTACTTGATTAAGTTTTTCTCTACAAATTTGCCATATTTTTTTCCACATTCTGTTGGTGATCAGCAATGTTTTCAAGTATCTATGCAAAATATTTTATTTCCAATATTGTCAATGCTTGACACCTTCTCATGAAGAATATATATATATATATTAAGACCGATTGTAGAGTTAACTTTGAAAATCTAGCTAATTTATCTCCTGGGTTCCCTGCAAAATTGGCTTTCGGTTGAAACAAACCAAATTTATGAACTTAAAAGTCCAAAAAGGTGACTGGCTAAGACCATTCCATTTGAAACTTGCGATTCTTTTGCTTTGAAAAACAATTATGAATTTTAGGTCTTAACCCAAACGTGAATATTAATTTAACAAAAAAATTAATTCTGGGGAAAGTGATTTGACATTGAATCTAAAACTTATCTAAAACTCAATTAAAGAGGGATTTTAGTCTTGATATGCAAAAACTGGTCGAGAATACCCTAATGGAGGGATTTGAGAGGAAAAAGAAGGGAGGGAATTGCCATTATGTGTAACCTAAACATGGAAGACCGCCTCCAAATTCTAAAAAAACTCTACATAGTTTTATGGGGCCGTAAGAAGGTATGACCTTTGGTTGACATCACTTGGAGAAAATTATATATGTTTGAATAAAGCCAAGTAGAATATATATATATATATATATATTCTATTGAGGCCGGAATTCCATGTAACAAATTGCATCCTGCAAGATGGATAGAAGAATCCTAGGAAAGAGATTGGTTTGCATGGAAGCTTGAGAAAGGGACCACAAATTGTAATAATAGGATTTTGTAGGAGGGTAAGCAGTGATGGTTCATCAATATTTAGGTCAAAATTAATGTTTTTTCTGAGGTGCGTTGTAGTGCTTGTGAATGTCACAAGCAGTGTGGTTGGGAAAAGATGGGTTAGCTTGAAATGTTGAAGAACAGTAAGAGAAATGGGAAGCTGTGTTGCTTGATTGGCCATTTTTTCAGTGTGGTAGGCTAAGGTACCTTATGATTTTCACGACAGGAAGACCAATTAATAGGCAGATGGGATTTGTTTGTTGCTTCAATGCCTTGCTTCATCGAGAGAAGGCAGAATTGAGAGTTTAATTATGCACTTAATTATGCACAACTCTCTCATTTTCCTGGTTTAAAAGAGATATTGGGTCCCATTAATATTTAAGGAGAATGTTTGTTACAATCCCACTTGTTTAAGCTCGTAATTCCCTGTTAATTTATCATTAGGAGATTAAAATTAATTTCAAATCAGAAGCCATTTTTTAGTAATTGAAATAGTAATGATCTTGCATATTTGTGAATTCTTCATATTAAAATGGACCTAGCTAGGTCTAATTGGACATTAATAACTTAGAAAATACAAGAATTTTAATGAGCGAAAAAAACTATAAATATAAACTCGAAATTCATAATTTTATTTTTTAAAATTTAAATACATAGTGGCTACCTCGTGAAGAGTTTACAAGACCTTTAAATAGACTAGAAAAACCTAACTCTACTAGAAAACAACCTAAAATTCAAAAATATTAAGAAAATTAAAATAAAATCCGAAATAAAAATAATAAATTAATCCGAAAAATTCTAGAAAAATAATAAAATTAACTCAAACAACAACATATGAGTAGAGGATCCAATGATTTGATAAGTGACATGGTGGCCTCTCATAGAAAACGATTGTAGAATTATTTGGAAAAATTTAACATCTATTTAACAGTCGGATCTTCTGTTATTTAAGTTTTAAACTGATAACTTAGTTAATTTAGCATGATCAAGTAGCCTAAACATATCTTGCTTGTCCATAAAAATATTTGTTAAATTATTCATATAATCTACTTAAATTACATCATCATCTGACAATATAAATTTTCACTTAAAAGCTTAGAACCTTTAAGTTGTGCAACTTCAATTGCACCACTAGGTGTGCTTCAATTTATGCTTCTCTTTTTGGTTTACACTTAATTAATATATAATACAGTATTAAACACAAAATATAATGCCAAGAAATGAAGACATCAAAACACAGAATCAAATTACAAACCATTTTTTTTAATTTAATCGAGAGATGGATGGAACAATTTTTTGTTATCAACCCTAGACCGTTTCATTGCAATTAAGCAGTCAACTACTAAGAGAAAACACAACCATGGTCCATTGTGACACCGAAAGATATATATATACAGGTGCATGAAAGCTAGCATTTTGAAGGTAAGAACCCACTGTGCATGTAGCTATCTAAAAATCAAATTAATGATGTCCAAGGACAGTGTATTTGGAACACTACAGAAAAAGAAAAAGAAAAGTCTTTTATGTGTAACAGCTTGAGCTTCATATATAAATTTAGACATGGAATTTCCATGGTTTCTTGTATGGTGTCATCCGATGACTTGTGGAGGAAGCGAGACTTGTACAAGGGATTCAGATAGAGTGAATAAATTAATGAAAGATCATTCTGTTACTAATTCAGATACAATCAACAATTTCAATATATATTTTGTATAGCTGGTAAGCATTTCACTGAGAAAAAGCTTCCTTTTCAAGTAATCAAGGCATAAAGTTTTGCTTTTAATACCGAGAGGAACGTGCCCTATAGCTAGATTGTGATGCCCTGTGGCTTTCTCAGATCATCATATTAATCGGAATGGATTTTTTTTCATAAACATGGATCAATTACCTCATCTGCTACTTCCTAATTTTGTGTGTAAACGCATGCATACTCCCATTTGATATTTCAACCAATTTATAATTGATTAATATACATGATTACTTGCTAGACTATACAATACTATATTTCTTGTCAATTTTTTGGTATACAAGTTACCAATCAATATCGTGCTTGCCTCATTAAACTTGTTGAGATTTAATTTCATGTTTCTTCAACCCCCAACTTTAGGGTACAAATCATGCTATCCTAGCTTTAATACTCTAGCTAGGTATACATCCTGATCATGCGCCAGTCTTTTGTACAGTGAAAATAAATCCCTTTTCAACCAGGTTTAATCATGACAATCCACACGTTCAAGTAGAAGTTTTAAACTAACCAAAGATCGCTTGTACGTACGTAGATGCACTTACCAGCCTTTTTAGGAGGTGTTCGCCAATGAATCTTATTTTTGGAATCCAGAAAATAGTGCTACACAGTGCAATCTGATTCGAATTGTTTAATCATGATGGAGTTGAAAGAGAGAAATAGTTCTGCAGATGATGATTCCTCATCACCTCTTACTCATTCAAATAAAAACTCCTGTAGGTTAGAAACTGTTCAAGAATGCATGCATGTTTGTGTACATGGGGCCTTGAAAGGGCTGCTTATTATAGTAAAATGGAGAGGATGAAGAATATATCAAATTATCAAGGTCGTCCACTTGATATATATATGTGAAGATCCGGCATCAATTAATTAGTAATCCACTAAGGCTATATATATATATATAATATGTGAAGACTTCCCTTATTTATAACCTGAGAGAAACAACAAGAAGGTCTCAGTCAGATGACCTTTCCATAATTGTGAGGAATTAAAATAGCATAGTGGATATTATTTCACGTTAAGGATTTATATTTTATATCTCAGTTTATGAAAAGAGACGCGAAGAAAACTGAAAGAACCGTGGAGCAGCTTTCAGTGAAGGCATATGAAATGTAAAGGTACACAGGAGCAAGAATTAAGCAAGCAAAGAGTTAACTTATAATTTCAAGATTAGGTTCAACAGGGTTTTCATGAATCACCCAAATCTCACCATACAGAGCAAGATTGACCAATAATTCAATAATATTTTTAGACTAGAGAAAAAGTAAGAGAAAACAGCTACCTAGCAAGCTAGCTAGGCAGCCCTGGATGAGCACTTAATAAATTCTTGAGAAGAATATCTAGGTAATGCGATGTGGACAAATTAATGGCAATATGGTGACTGTAATGATAATAAAACCGAGAAGCGAGAGAGAGAGAGAGAGAGGAAGAGGAAGAGGAAGAGAATTTAGTTAAGAGGAGAAGAGATCAATTTCATGGGGTATAAAATCCCAGTCAGTTAAGAAATCACTTTATCCATCTTTTTTGCTTGCACCAACAACATTTTAATAAACATGGACTTGTTTTCTCCTTTTGACCTTTCATCTACATGGATGTGAGCAAAACGTAAGACATGCTACCTTGCACTCTTCCCCTCCTCTTACCTCTTTATCATTAATATTTGCCACATATAAGCATATACTATATACTTTTTCTTTTCTTTTCTTTTCTTTATATAATAGATACATTCCTAAACACCCTATCCACGGATAAATTAAAAAATATAAGTGGTAAAATTCAAATCAGAAATATCTTATCTCTCTAATTGATTTCTTTCCACTCGATTATTGTCAGTTAAACTAGTAACTCACTTGCGCAAATAATATATATACTTGTTGAACTATTAATCTTTTTTTTTTTTTAGGATTGATTGATATTATTATTTTTATTGTTAATGGATATAAAAAAAATTATAAAATTCGACCCCAAGACTCTATATGAGGGATATGTATTAAGCTCTAAGTTCCTTGGCATAAAGTTTGAATGAATATGAATTCAACAGGGAAAGAAAAGAAAAACTTAACAAATAAATGTTTTAAAAGGTACGAAGAAAATGTCGAAGAGTACTTTCTATATTTAGTCCACTACATATACCTTGCAAGGGGAGATGACAAATTGAACCCTAGCTGGAAACATGAAGATTAATTAAACGAGATGAAGAGAGATATTGGGAGGTATATACAGTACTGAGCTCTGATGGGATCTCCTTTGCATTGAAAGGGAAAAAAAAGGGAGTAGATATTGAAAAGAGCATGATCAAATAATTAATGAGTGTTTCAGAGATAAAATCATGAGTTTGGTCACAGAATGACTGCATATCGAAGATCAAATATAATAAAAACATATATCCTATACTGGAGAAACTGAGAGAGTACTTAAGTTTATTTCTTGACAGAATCAGAAACTAAGAAATATACAAGACAGATGAAATATTGTGTATCAAATTAAAGCTTTCATCTTCGGTTAAAAGTAAATAAATTGAAGCTTATTATTCTCCTCTGACAATTCTCCAGCTCTACAGTACTTGTAGTTTTGTCAACAATGGCTGGCGTTTCCCTTCCCTTGTAATCGTAGCTTTGGGCTGTTGCAGTCCTCCTTCTAATATAGCAGCCATATGAAAAATATAAACTTTTCTACTTGATTTTCCCACATGTGCTTTAAATGTAAGAATCCATGTTGTGTTTGGTTCGTATAAGCTATTCAGTCTTTCCTTCTTATCCTTTATGCAATCAATCTTTTGGTGGAATTCAGTTCTTAATTTCAGCTGCTATATATCTGTAAGGGCTGCCTCCGCCATAGTCAGCAAAGGTTAAACATGAGGTTAAGTAATAAAAAGTAAAACTTTCATGAATTGAACTGCTAGAAAATTAATAAATAGTAATGAAAATATATACTGACAAATAATGTTTTATTACTAATTACCAATGGAAATATTTGTTGACAAATTCTGATGAAAATAACAGTGGATTGCGTTTCATCGGTAATTTCTGATAGAATTACTGCCAAATAAAAAATTTAAAACAAATTAGCAATTTTATCAAAAAGTTGACATATCATTATTTATAAATAAGTTGTTATCGATGATTCACTGCTCCTTTCTTCTTTCTTTTCTTTCTTACGCTAAAAAAATATAAAATTAATTATAGTTTGTTTTTTATTAAACTCAAAGAGATGAACAGAGTATTAATACGTGAAAGCTAAATCAATGGTATTCTTGAATATAAAAAAGAAAATAAATAAAATAAGAGAAACGTTGAGGTTTGAAAATACTTGACATCCCAAGTAAGTTATTTTTACCCTCCAGGAAGCCATACAACAATGAAATATTTTAACAGACTCTTTATTTTTAAACTTGACTGAAAGTAAAACTATAAATTTCTAACTTTGCTACACATAAATTCAAGAATTCCCAAAATTATTTTAAAAAATCTAAAACACTAATATGGAATATATATATATATATATATATATATATATATATATATAAAAGCAAGCCTGAAGAAGAAGAAGAAGAAGAAGATGACGACCTTGGTAGCTTACCATTTAAATAAAAGCGAAAACCTTGTGGCTATCTATTTTGACATCAAATTATTCACCAACTCCCCTCCCCTCTTACAGAAATTTAACATTAATTTCCTCTTAAATAACCAATAATAAACTGCATGCAACAAAATAATTTCTAACTTTGCTACACATGTAATCAATGCGTATGCTCATCTAATGGAATAATTTCATTTATGTTGCCCAGAAATGGGCACTTGAGTGTTCGTGTTTGTTGTGTCTCTGTGGGAGAGTACGTACTGAGCTGTCAAGAAGTGAATTACAAGGATAAATAATTTGATTAGGCTAATGGTAACATTTAATACACATTGATATTTAGGTAAAAAAAAAATCAGTGCTTATACATGTACATGTATTTATACATATCCTATCTTGTGTATATAAGAAAAGTGACCTCTCATCTGTAACCCTAAACCCAATTCCCTCCTGTTCTATATCTCTTTCTTCCTATTCAACTTCTTATATTCCTCAAACTTCTGTTCAAGATCTTCCTCGTGTGCCGATTAGTGCCATAAATTTACAGTTTGTTGCTGTGTTGGGATATTTAGGTGAGTTTGGTGAAGCTTTCATGTGATGGAAGATCTTAAAGGTAGCTCAAGCAGTGATGATGGGAAGACTAGTTGTCATAGAGGGCACTGGAGACCAGCTGAAGATGAGAAACTTCGGCAACTTGTCGATCAATATGGTCCTCAGAATTGGAATTTCATCGCGGAACATCTTCAAGGAAGATCAGGTAAGATAGAGCTAAAGAATTCACCTCTCCTTTTCTTTCTCTCATCATTGCTCAAGTTCTAAGAAATGGGATTTTCATATGTGCTTCTTTTTCTTTATCTTGATTTGTAGGGAAAAGTTGTAGATTGAGATGGTACAACCAACTTGATCCAAATATCAACAAAAGGCCTTTTACAGAAGATGAGGAAGAAAGGCTCCTAAAAGCTCATCAGATTCATGGAAACAGATGGGCTTCGATATCTAGGCTCTTTCCTGGTAGAACTGACAACGCTGTCAAGAATCATTACCATGTTGTTATGGCAAGAAGGAAGCGGGAACGCTGCTTGACTTTCCATGGTAAGAGAAATAATTTCCAAGTCCAATATTCTACTGATCATCATCTTCGGTCCAACAGAAATAGCAGTACTCCTCCTGGTAGCAATTTTGGGTTCTTTAGGCCTCAAGTGTCACTTGATTATGGTTCTAAATTAGGGTTTCAGAATAATATTATTGAAAGAAAGGGTACTAACATACCCATGTCCTCTTCAAACTCATCACCCTCTTGGACTAACGTTAGTGCTTCAACCATCACAAATGACTCATTAAGTTTTGACGTCTTTGATGCAAAAAGAAAGGATTATATTCAATACTCAAGTTCTAATTCTTCATTACATCCTAAAGAGGGACCACTTGCTTTGAATGAATCTCTTCACTGTACTTACCATCCTAGTTCTACCATTTATGGTGGTAACAACTACCAGAATGTTGTTGGACAGCAGATCCCTAATGCTAAGAAAGTTGATCCTAATAATCCTTTTGCATTGACAAGTTATGGTGATGGTTATGGAAGCAATAAAGAAAAGATTATCGAAAGCCAGTTAGTGAGACTCAATAGCAATCATCATGAGCCAGCTGCATTGTGGAAATTGCCAGTGGCTTCTCAGCAAGAAGAAAAAGATCATGGAGGTCAATTAAAGAACCAGGATGTTGCCTTTATAGACTTTCTCGGTGTGGGAATCTCTTAATTATCGAAGATATATATTATCCAAGCTTCAGTTCTATCATCATGACGAGCATAATCTTGGGTTTGATAATCTTCCAATTTTCCAATTATAACAATATTGGTCAGACGTCTGGTTCATATATATATATTAGGCAGTGCCTGATGAGTTCAGAATAAGCAAAAGGAGGAGGCAGCTACATTTTGCTTTCATCCCTCATTTAGGACTTTCAATGTTTCAGCTGTATTAATTTTCAGTTAGGTACAATCTGCAAATGATATTTCTTATGTACGGGCTTTGTTTTCTTTCTGTCATCCATGGATGATGTAGTAGTGGTGGTAGCAGCAGAGCAAGTAATTTATGGGAACCTGAATCTTGATTGATTTATACATGTTTAATGAGTTCTTTCTTCTGTAACTCCCTATATATAGACACATAATTCGAGCTTGAAACCCTGCACCATGAATTAGAAGAAGTGAAGGTATATATATTAATTGTGTTCTAATAATTATTTCTCTAGTTTTCGTGCCATAATTTCGACTACTACTTTGCTGCTTCGAGGCCTTGTGCCATGATAGATATTTCTGTGCTATTTTGAAGTATATTAATCATCCCTTTATCAGTTAGTTGACATGTTCCTATCTAGATGGATTGATAAGTTATTTGTTGACAATTTTGTCTCCCTAAGGGTTGTGATCGCTGAGAGCTATCCTCATATGCGTTCCTGTGTTTTTCTGCAAGGATTCTCTACAATAACCTTACCTTACTCTGAATTGTAAATCAGATACTTAATTCTTGAATGATAATTAATAATTAATTTCTCAATGTTGCTTTACATTTTCGTCTCATGGTAATTGTGAAAAAAAGAGGTCAATTACTCGCTCGAATTTTTTTTTATTGTGGAATATTTCAATACATGAACCTCATGAACAAATTACAGATTAAGCATAAGCTTGCCTCTTAATTTCAAATTGATCATTTTCAGTTAAAAAATCATTTCTTTGCAATTTAAATATAAATGTTTAAAGTGTTTCGTATAGAAATGTTCAGTAACATGGGAAAGTAAGATTAGGAAGCTTTATTATGAAATCAAAATTTTAAAATATAAAAAAAAAATAATTTACAAAAGAATCCGAAACAAAGCAAAGCACGATATTATTAATAATAATCAAATTTTATTTTTTTTATAATCTTATAAATAAATAGAGAAGACATTGAACAATTTCATGAAAACACAAAAACTTTATAGGATAATGAGGATGCCAATAATTAAATTACTCTTTATTAATTTTGGGTTATATTGATGGTAATTATGGGTAATGAAATCAAGAATATTAATGTGCTTTAATTCATCTTAACTGATCTTTCAATCATCCACAATATCTTTTGTTTAATATAACATAGAAACTCTCTCATATGATGTCAATTTTTAAT
>Ga0325401_1007155_pt1 | contig 10832 bp, 4 predicted proteins | sample PopdelMetagenome_FD_205666 | JGI IMG/M metagenome (GOLD analysis project Ga0325401, IMG submission 205666) | Populus deltoides microbial communities from Bellville, Georgia, United States - Xylem-PdKOR-R2 | ecosystem: Host-associated > Plants > Phyllosphere > Stem > Wood/Secondary xylem | place...
TCAACTGGTTTAACCAGTCAAACCTGGAATTCGTGTTATGAAATTGAAAGAAGAAAGATTGTTGTCTTTTAGTTATAGTTAATTACAATATTTAAAGAAGAAAAATTGGAAGAAAAAAACTAATAAAGAAAAAGAAAAAAAATCTGAATCAACTAGGTTAGCCCACCAAATCAGATTAACTCGTCAAACCTGGGATTCGTATCATGAGAGTGTGATAACTAAATAAGAAAAAATTAACATTAATAAACTAAAGTGAAAAAAAATTAATTAAAAAGAAAAAAAGGGAAAAAAACCTACAGGAAGAAAATAACTAATGAAGAAAAAGAAAAAAAATCTGAATTAACTGCGTTAACCCGTCAAACTAGGTTAATCCGTTAAATCTGAGATCCGAGTCATGCAAATTTGATAACTAAATAGAAAAAAACTAAATATTAACAAACTAAATTTTTAAAAAATAATAATTAAAAAGAAAAAAAGCAAAAAGCAAAAAAAACAAAAATATTAAACAAAAAAAATATTAATTTAAAAAAAAACAAAGAAAGAAAAGCCTACATGAAGAAAAAAACTAATGAAAAAAAAGAAAAAAAATCTGAATTAACCGGGTTAACCCGTCAAATTTGAAATTCGTGTCATGAAAGTTTGATAACTAAATAAGAAAAAACAATTAAGAGTTAACCCAGAATTAGCTGGGTTAACCCGTCAAAACCGGAATCCGTGTCATGAAAGTTTGATAACTAAATAGAAAAAAATTTAACATTAACAAACTAAATTAAACGAAAAAATTAATTAAAAAGAAAAACCAGATAAAAATTCAGGTTAACCTGTCAAACCCGGAACTCGTGTCATGAAAGTTTGATAACTAAATAAAAAAAAATTTAACATTAACCAAAAAAATTAAACAAAAAAAATATTCATTAAAAAAAACAAACAAAAAAAAACAGCTGAAAAAAGACAAAGCAAAAGGCAAAAAAAGAAAAGAAAAAAACTGCTTAAAAAAACAAAGCAAAAAGGAAAAAAAAAAGACAGCTCAGCGTTTCACTGTGGACTGCACTAAAAAAATTAATTAAAAAGAAAACCAGAAAAAAAATCTGGGTTAACCCGTCAAACCCGGAACCTGTGTCATGAAAGTTTGATAACTAAATAGAAAAAAATTTAACAATAACAAAAATAATTAAATAAAAAAATATTCATTAAAAAAACAAAGAAAAAAACAGCTTTAAAAAAAAAGCAAAAAAGAAAAAAAAAAGAAGAAGAAGATGTGCAGTTCACAATAAAATACTGAGCAGTTTTCAAAAAGCAAAAAAAAAAAGACAGCTGAGCGTTTTACTGTGGACTGCACTCGAGAAAATTAATTAAAAAGAAAACCAGAAAAAAAATCCAGGTTAACTCGGAACCTATGTCATGAAAATTTAATAACTAAATAGAAAAAAAATTAACATTAACAAAAAACAATTACACAAAAAATAATTCATTAAAAAAACAGCTTAAAAAAAAGCAAAAAAAAAAAAAGCAAAACAGCTAAAAAAAAGCAAAATAGCAAAAAAAAAAGACAGCTGCTCAGCGTTTTACTGTGGACTGCATTTAAAAAGCAAAAAAAGCAAAAAGCAAAAAAAACAAAAATATTAAACAAAAAAATATTAATTTTAAAAAAAACAAAGAAAGAAAAGCCTGCATGAAGAAAAAAAATTAATGAAAAAAAAAAAGAAAAGAAATCTGAATTAACTGGGTTAACCCGTCAAATTTGGAATTTGTGTTATGAAAGTTTGATAAGTAAATAAGAAAAAAAATTACGGGTTAACCCAGAATTAGCTGGATTAACCCGTCAAAACCGGAATCCGTGTCATAAAAATTTGATAACTAAATAGAAAAAAATTTAACATTAACAAACTAAATTAAACGAAAAAATTAATTAAAAAGAAAAACCAGAAAAAAATCTGGGTTAACCCGTCAAACCCAGAACCCGTGTCATGAAAGTTTGATAACTAAATAGAAAAAAAATTTAACATTAACCAAAAAAATTAAACAAAAAAATATTCATTAAAAAAACAAAGAAAAAAAACAACTTAAAAAAACAAAGCAAAAGGCAAAAAAAGAAAAGAAAAAAAAACTGCTTCAAAAAACAAAACAAAAGGCAAAAAAACAAAAAGACAGCTTAGCGTTTCACTGTGGACTACACTCAAAAAAATTAATTAAAAAGAAAACCAGAAAAAAATCCGGGTTAACCCATCAAACCCGGAACCTGTGTCATAAAAGTTTGATAACTAAATAGAAAAAAAATATTAAAAATATTTTAATAATATTATTAAACTTAACCAAGTAGGTTAGTTTTTAAATATCCATTTAACTTTTTAGCGGACTCAACTAACATGGGTCTAGCAACCAAATGCCAACCTAGAAGCCTTGGGTCCAGAGCAGCGCATGACCCAAGAGCCTGGGTCTAGCATGACCCAAGCGCTTGAGCCTGGGAACCATGCCGGACTCATGTGTTTTTTTTAACTAAGAGAATTCACTTGAAATTGTTCTAAAAATATATTTATTTTGTATTCTCATATTTGCCTTTTTAACCAAATATATTTTTATATTTTCTATTTTTTTTCTTTTATTTTGAGATATTAATCACACGCGTTCCTAAAATTCTGTTAATGTTTTTTATTAATCTCTAATTTTAATGAAGAAATCATCTACAAAATTGCACAAATTAAGATGGTCAAAAGGATAATAATTCTTTTACATATATAGTATTTTCTTTTCCTACAACATAATGTATCAATTCAAAAGTTCAAAAGTTTTCTCCTATATTTCAAATTTTCGTATATATTAATAGTTCTAATGTAGAATAAACTCTCTTTGTAATAAACTTTGGCAATTAGATCATATAACATCTCAAATTTTAAAAAGTATGAACCCTTTAAAAAACTATCCAACACTTGAATAGAAACATCAAATTAATATTTTCATCCACAATGCATCCAAAAAAAAATTATATTTTAAGACTTAAAATAAATCAGTTAGAACTCAACTCAACATTTTTTTTGTCATTCTTTTCTCTTTGATTATAACAAATTTATAAATACAAGTTGCACAAATAAAAAAGAGTTTGCAGTTAAGTTCTACTACATATGAATGAAAAATCATACTTGCATGAGGCAGTGTTTATTTTTACAGTCCAATTATGCATTTGAACGCCAGACCCAAGCGTCTGGGTCTGGTATGATCCAAGTGCCTGGATCTCGCAACCATGTCAGACCCATGAATTCACTTATAATTGTTCTAAAAATATATTTATTTTGTATTTTCATCTTTGCCTTTTTAACTAAATATATTTTTATTTTTTATATTTTTATCTTCTATTTTAAGACATTAACCACACGCATCCTTAAAATTCACTCAATTGTTTTTATTAATTTCTAATTTTAGTGAAGAAATCATCTGTAACACAAATTAAGATAGTTAAAAGGATAGTAAGTCTTTTACATATATAGTATTTTCTTTTCCTACAATATAATGTATCAATTCAAAAGTTCAAAAGTTTTTTTTTTATGATCATATTCAAATTTTCATATATACTAATAGTTATAATGAAGAATAAACTCTCCTTGTAACAAGTTTTGACAATTAGATCATGCAACATCATCTCAAATTTAAGAAAGTATGAACCATTTAAAAAGTTGTCCAATATTTGGATGGAAACATAAAATTAATATTTTCATCCATAATGCATACATAAAAAGAAAGTTTATTTTTTAATACTTGAAATAAATCACTTAGAACTCAATATTTTTTTTCATTCTTTTCTCTTCGAATATAACAAATTTTTAAAATAAGTTGCACAAACAAAAAAGCGTTTGTAGTTAAGTTTTATTACATATGAATGAAAAATCTTACTTGAATGAGGTAGTGTTTGTTTTTGCAGTCCAATTGTGCTTTTGAAAAAGTTTAAGATTTTTGCAACCATGCTAGACCTAAGCGCTTTGGGTCTGGCAAACATGCATAATTTGATAAATAATAAACAAAAAAGGTTAATTGTGCACTTCAGTTGTCAGGAGAAAGAAAAGAAAGAAAAAAACACAAACAATCGATCACTAGTAACAATCCAACCATTATCTGTCTACACACGCCACACTATGTGGAAAAGGGCACGATTGTACATCTAATTAGACAGTGGATGGCCAGATTTGACCACCAGGAAGCATCATACGCGCCTTCTTAATGGTGTGGGTGCTGCACACTCGTTGGGGTGTGAGGAACACGCATCCGCAGCTTTTCAATTAAAAAATAATAAATACATCATGAAAATACTAAAGCACCCCTATGGTCCTCTTCATTACACAAAATACCCATGTAAAATATCAAAATACCTTCATAGGCAAAGCTTCATTTTTGTCTTTTCTGAAGTTAAAAGCGTTATTTGACTATATTTGGAAATTGAAAACACTTGAATACCATTGTGGAATAAAGCCAAAAAAAAAAAAACATTTATCCGCTTATGTAAAGATGAAAAATTGAAAGTGAAATCATTATTACAATTCATAGCAAAAGCTCTCTTGATCTACAGTGATTTTTCCACATCATTTAGCTTTTGTTATAACTAGCCTGTAGGTCCTACTAAAATTATTTTGGGTGAAAAAAAAGGTTGAGGTATTGGTAACATGTTTTTTTTAAATTGATTTTAACTATGAATTAAATGATATTTTAATTTAACACTATGATGAAAAATATATTCTATCCACCTTATTTAAACTTGGTTTACTTGTGAAACTCTTGAGGATAATCTTAAAAAAAAAAGAATATTGAAGGATAACATTAATAAAAAAAAAAAACAACATTTGATTATAAAATATAGTGAACTTTGAGTCAACCAAGCAAATCTAAATACACGTTATTAGATTCAATAAATTTTTTTGCTTGAAGATTATTTTCATTTAATTACATGACAATAAAGCGCATGATATTTTTTGTTGTAAATAATATTTTTTTGTAAAGTAAAAAAAAACGTGACAAGCATGTGGGGTCAAGATAGAAAAAATAGATCATTGACAATAAAAAAGTAAAATTGTATTCTTTTAAGTTAAAGTTAAATAGAAAAAAATAGATCATTGATAATAAAATGTGAAATTATATTTTTTTAAAATTGAGGGATAAAAAAGCATTAAACAAAAACAAAAAAAACAAATAATACCCTGGATGTCGCAGATCAACCCGTCAAACTACTACCCAGATAATGGACTCAACTAGGTTCAATAATTTGTTTTATCAATTTTTTAAAACTAAATATAAAATAGAAGAAAAAAGGAGCTTAGTCGAGCGGGTCTAGGCATTAAAAAAAATAGCCCAGCAAGCGCCCTTAGACCTATCTTATTATTTTTTTAATTTTTTAAAGGGGTGGACCATTTTTCTTAAAAAAAGCAATAGACAATGCGTTGCCCCTGCTTTCTAAAAATTGCTGGAAAACTAGGGATTCGGGTTTTTTCAATTTAAAACTCATTCTTGACCAAAAACACCTAAAAAATATCATAAACACCTTAATAAACCTATTCATGGCCATCAAAAACCAGAAAACATCTTAAAAAACAAAAATCAATATGAACACAAAATTATTCTCGCGGTTAGATCTACTTCCTCGGGCAAAAAGAAGGAAAAAACACTTAGGTCAAACTACCTTTAGAAAATGGAACTCATTGATAAAAAAATAACACCTAGGCTAGCCCATTGGCCCGCAGTGCATAAAAAATGACCAAACAAAAAAAATTAGGTATTGGTAACATGTATTTTTAAAAAATAAAAATATCTTATCCATGAATTTAAAATCAGTTACATATTAAACGATATTTTTATCTAACATTGAGAAGGAAACACATAGAATCAATCTAGATCATTTTCAGGTTGACATGTAAAAATTACAGGTATAATCTTAAAAAAACAAATTGGGAACCTAAATATCGAATTAATTTAATGTTAAAGGATAAAATTAGCAAAAAAAACCGAAGTGAACTTGAGTCAACCAACCAAACTTTTAATGCAAGTCATGCATGCCATCAGATTTAATAGATTTTTTATTCCATTGATTATTTTTCATTTAACATATTTATATGACAATAAAGCAAATATGATATTTTCTAACAATATGTTTTTTAAAAAGAAAAAAAAACATGACGGATGCATGGGGCTGAGATAATAAATGCAAATCATTGATAACAAAGGGTGAAATAACATTTATTTTAATTTTAAATTAATTAAAAAACAGATCATTGATAATAAAAGGTGAAATTGCATTTTGTTTTTAAATTGAGGTACTAAAAATACATTAAAAAAACAATAAACTAGATGTTGTCACTTAACTTGTCAAACTTATGATCTAGCTATGAAACTAACAAGGTTAATTTTTTCATGTATCTAAAAAAAAAGGCCAAAAAAGTTCAGCAAAGATGGCCCGTAGCCTACCACACGGGCTTTTAAAAGGAACAACCCAGGCACGTGTTCCTTTAAGCCCAGACCCGCGCGCTTGGACTTGTTTTTCTTTCTTATTTAAAGGGACGAACAACCTATCATTCACCTCCTTTTATTTTGTTTCCTTTAAAATACAAAGACAACGTGTTGCCCCTAAGGCAAACAATGTGTCGTCTCCCAACCTAGATTCTGGCCACCATTATGGTGGCTGAAAAATCAGAGCTATATGTTTTTAACCCACCAAACCCATTTTTCAACCCATTTAAAGCCAAAAATACCCAAAAATCAATCCTAGAACATGTAGAAACCAATTTAGCAACTCAATAAACCCAAAAAATGACTCAAATCACAAAATCAAATGGAATAAATTTTCTCTTCCTTAACTTAGATATGTTTTTTTGACAAATTTGAGGCTTAAAACAACCACTATAAAACTCTCCTCACTAAATATAACCTACTGAAACCAATCTTAACTATTTTGGTAGTTGAAATAGGTATAAATGATGACATTCTCTTTCTAAACCGGGATTTGGTGAGCTCCTCTCTCTTCTTTAATAAAAAAAATGATTTAAAAATGAGAGAAATAAACTTTGAAACCAAAATTGAATTTTTAAAAACTAATTAAAGGGACTGATCACCTATAAACTAAAAAATATGGGGGACTAAAGTAAATTTTTTGTATGAAATTTAAAATCACCACCTATATTACCTGTCATTTCCATTTTGATCCTTTAACTTTCAATCTAACCCTTCCAAAAAAAATGCAATTGGGAAATTTAAGCATAAAGGAGCTTAATTGATCAAAAAATAATTAGAGAACTAAATTGATCTTTTTATAAAAATTAAGTATTTCAATCTACAATGATTTGTGGGAGAGTGCATAGTAAAAATGGCTACAATAAAATCCCCCACATGTTTTAGCTTTATACTTAATACCTAATTTGTTTTAAATAAATGTGTGAACTCTTAAAATCATAAAATTAAATAAAAATTAAAGATGTGGCGAGTTTGATACTAAAATTTTGTTTACGTGTCACTTTAGTACGAAGTTGATAGTGTTATATGAATTTAAGGAATGATATAGTACTAATGACAAGAAAAATACTTTTGAAGAACAAATTCCATTCTTTTTCTTTTTTCACTTTGTAGCTTCTTGGTAAGGTTAGTTAATTTTTATATTTAAAAAAATTAAAAAAAGTGGGAACCTTTATAATTTATAGGATTTATAAGTTGATTATTTTTTTAATTGGTTTTTATATTTTGTCCAAAAAGTAAAAAAAAAAGAAGAAATATTTCCTTCCAATTATGTGCTCACCTTGTTACTAGTGCCACTTGTTTTTAATATGTAATAATCGGTGTATTATTCACTTTTAATATGTATTATTCAACTTTAGTAAAGAAATTTAAATTTAAATGCTATTATTAACAAAAAAAAAATACCCTAAAAGAGATCATGAAAGTACTATGGATTCATAATGCTTTTACTTAGATTCCAACGATATTTTTCATAGCAATTCTCTTCATCAATTTATTTCCATGCCTTGTAAATGGATAAGAGATTTATTTCCCTCCTTTTTCTTTCTAGACGTAGGCTCTACCACATTTCCTCCTGTTTTGCCTGGCTTTTATGCATCTGAAATTACATCTTTCAAATCTAAAACCTTTTATTTATGAGCAAAAATGAGAAAGGAGGGGGAGGGGGAGGGGAGAGAAAATATAAACCTCTAGTTGAATTTTTTTTCCAATATTAGTAAAATATTAAAAACTTAACTAAGTGATGAAATGGGTTGATAGATAGATAGATAGATAAATAAATAAACAACAACAACAACTATAAAATAGTGTGGTATTAAATAATCAAAGAGGGAATTTTTTGGAGGGAAATTTTTATATGCGGTACTTTAAAAAATGAGCTAAGACGAGGTTTATGATTAAATGAAAATATGTAAATAATACAAGGGCATTGTCATAAATAAATGGAACCTTGGACTATAAATACTTGCCTATATTTTCCTCCTTATAGTTAACAACAATCAAGAGAATGGAAGGCTAAGGTTTTTTATTTTTTAATTTCTCTTTATAAAACATTAAAAAGAAGTTAGTTTAGGTGGGTTAAAAAGGTTTTTGGTGGATCAAAGAAAGAAATTTAGGTGATTTAGGGGTTTTGGTACTTGAAAAATAAGAGTTAGAAGTTAGAGAAAGGATGAGGAGAAGGTGAAGAAAGCTTGGTTTCTCTATCAAAAAGTTTCCTATTTTCTTGTGTTTAAGAAGAAAGAATTACTTTCTTTATGATTGGTTTTGATTTTGGCATGATTTTGAGGTTAGTAATGTGAATGTATATTATGGAATGTTGAGAAAAATAAGGCAGGTTGTTGTAATGATAAATTTGGTTTGGAATCATGTCTTAGACATGAAAAAAAACTAATGGGTCATGTGTGAATTATGGAAAAATGATAAGAAAACATAACATGTCTTCCCAGTTTGAGAATTTCATCCTAGGTAATGTTAGGGAGAATGAACTTGGTCGATTTGATTGTTATAAAAATTGTGTTTAATGGTGTTATATGAGGTAATTGAAGAATGGTTATGAACTAAATTTTCATAGAAATGGAAGAAAAACCCATGCTCTTATTTAGAGAAAGTTTCAGTTAAAGAATATAATGGGAAAGATAGACGAAGATATTTCTTTTAAGAGATTTGGAATAAATGTTTATTTCTATGTATAAAGATAAATTGAAATGGAAATTTAAAGAAAAATCATATATGAACACATGTTTCCTTTGAGGGGGGGTGTTTGGCTTGATGAACAAAAAAAAAAGTAACATGTTATAAGGTTATAGTAATCCATAATGTAAATGAAAAGTTTACATTTATAGGTAAATGAGATAGAACTTTTATGGTGAATATATGACAATACGTTGCTTCGAGGGACTAATATCAAGGACCAATTATAGGCAGCATGATGAGTTTAGGGCCTGTTTGTTTCTGCGTTTTAAAAGCGTTTTTGATAAAATTTAAATTTTTTTTATTTTTTTATTAACTTCAAATTAATATGTTTTTAGTGTTTTCAAATCATTTTGATGTGCTGATGTCAAAAATGATTTTTAAAAAATAAAAAAATATCATTTGCATGTATTTTGGCACGAAATGCTATTTGAAAAGCAACCGCAATCACACTGCCAAACACACTCTAAATGGGATAGAACTTTTATGATGAATTTCTTTATGATGACCAAAAGTTTCCATTTATTATAAATGCATTGTGTGATATGTTAATTGGTTAGAAGTTGTAGAATAAATTGAGAAAAAATGTGTTTATTTCATGTACGTGAAATATATAATGTTGAGATAATAAGGATTGTTACCTTGGAATCTAGATACGATTCCTAAGTTAATGGAAATGATATTAATGAAATTAGCCTTATGATGTTAGGGGATACCGCGGTAGCTAGGCCTAAAATTTGGAGGAGGTATAGGATCGTCACACACGATAGATGGGTGCACAACACCTGTATTAAATAGATTTTAGAAATATTATATTTAAGTTATATTTAATTTTTTTTTGTTCATGGCCTATTATGTAAAGATTGGAATTAAGGAAGGAATAATTATGATCTTAATTAGTACTTAAAAGTTTATTTTTATCAAGGTTTTATATCATCATTTTGCACTTGAAGTATCAATAACTCCTTAACTAAAACATGTTTTATAATAACAAGTCCGATACCATAAGATACCTTTAATTTATGGTAAATATTCATCTTAAATGTAGGCCTATCATATAAATGAAAGGATTGATTGATGAGTTTAAGTATTGAAATTGAAAGGATAAAGAGAGGACCAAACTTAGAAAAGAGATGCTGGTTAGTCCAAACTGGAACACTATTCGGTCATCGGGTCATATCTGGAGCTGTAGATCTTGGATTTAGGTCTGCTTTATATGGATAGAAAGATAAGACATAGGCCTAAAGTTTTCATAGGAGTCCAAGATTTAAAAAGGCTGATTTCAAGTCCAAATTATAGCAACAATAGAGAAGTTCAAATATGTGCTGCAGCCCAGACACTATTCAGTGTTCAGCCCATATCTCGAGTTCTAGAAGTCCAAATAACCTCAATTATTTCCCCTGAAAAGCTGAGATAATTTCTTAGAACTTTCATGATTCAAATCTGTTTGCATTCTAACGTTAGCAATGACGTTTGTTCAGACAAAAAGATAAGGATTGTCACCAAGTCAAGAGTTGGCCACCCACTCAACAATTAGTCATCAAATCAATAGTTTTAAATTTTAGCCTATAAAAGGAGGCATTTACCATGCATTTAGGGGCTTGGTTGTTCAGATCAAGATCTTGCTCTTACTCTCTCTCTTTCTCTCTCTCTCTCTCTCT
>Ga0325401_1007158_pt1 | contig 10830 bp, 9 predicted proteins | sample PopdelMetagenome_FD_205666 | JGI IMG/M metagenome (GOLD analysis project Ga0325401, IMG submission 205666) | Populus deltoides microbial communities from Bellville, Georgia, United States - Xylem-PdKOR-R2 | ecosystem: Host-associated > Plants > Phyllosphere > Stem > Wood/Secondary xylem | place...
CCTCTATGTTTAGCTGGAAACGTCCTTCTGAGCTCCTTCGTTTAACTCTAAATTATGGCTCCGAAGATCTCGGGGACGACCTCAACCGTTCCTCCACCTCCTCCTCTTCCACCACCGCATTCACTCCTTCCTCGTCTCCTCTGGCCTATATTTCTACGGAGGCCGCCGCGGAGGAAGAGGACCAGGTAGGCTTTAAAATTGAATTAGATTGGAATGCTGGAGACGATGAAGACCAGGTGGCGTTGAGGTTACAGTCGCAGTTAATGGTTGCGTTGCCTGCGCCTCAGGATTGTGTGATGGTGGATTTGAAGGCGGCGGAGGAGGACGAGGAGGGGAGAGTGGAGGTGGGGATGAAGGTGGAGAAGAAGAGAGAGGAATTGAGAGGGTTGATATTAGGGAAGAGTGGATCGGGTCAACAGAGTGATGGAGTTGGTGTTTTGACTCGGTTGTTTAGATCTGATGATAGTCGGCATTGGAAGAGTGTGACTTTGCTTAGTCTTGGCGGTTGCGGATTGGCGGTGAGGACTTCAAGATTTTAAATTTTGTGTTGGTTTATGTTAAATCATCAAGTGAATTTTGATATAAGCAAGAAAGGAAGAAGAATTTGTGATAGCAAGTAATTATGAATAGGCGAATGCGCGATGCATCTCTTTTCTTTTCTTGCTAGCTTGGTTAAAGAATTCTGTTTTGATGTTAAGGTTTTTTTTGGATTTTGTTGAATGATGAGAAAATGTAGGTTTGCAGTACTAGAAATGTTACTTCTAATTAAATAAAAAAATTTACTCATTTAAGTTTCTTTAGAGAGATTATGCTGCGTCCTTTGTTTAGAGTCTTCTGATTTTGATGTTGGGTCTCTAACACTTATATTTTGTTCAAGTGTGTCACGTAAAAATTGGAACTTTATGTTGGTCTTTTTGGTTTGGGAGATCTGTAGTGGTAGTAATTAATTGTAAATTGGTGAATGCATGATGATTTTTTCTTTTCATTTCTATGTGAGTCTGTTAAAGAGTTGCCCTTTTGTCTTTTTTTTTTTTTACTCTCCTTTTTTGGGACTGAGGTCTAGTTGTCGCAAGTTTGGATCTTTCTTGGGGTTTCACTTGAATTCTGTGAAAATGTGGTTTTTCATCGCTAGGACAAATACCATAAAGCAAAGGTCTTTATTAGGCTGAATTTAAAGATATTGCTTGCTTTTCTTGAATTGGAGCTCTTTATGTTTGATCTAGTGGAATAAATATTATGTGATTGTTGAGTTATTAATGTTTAACCCTGCTTTCATGGGATATTGTTTAGTGCTCACTAGGTATATCTGTTGCTAGTTGGTGTTCTCAGATTAAAAAAAAAAAACTTTACTGTCAGTGAATGTAAATCATTGATATAACTACTTTTATAAGCTCAATGTTTAAAGCTTGGTTTGTTACACAAATAAGATTGTATGGTTTTATTCTTTCTGGTATTGTATGTAATTGGAGTCAGGATTTTGTTTGCAGACATTGCCTGCTGAGATAATTCAGTTGCCAAATCTTGAGAAGCTTTATCTTGAGAACAACAGGCTTTCACTTTTGCCACCTGAGCTTGGTGAGCTGAAGAGTTTGAAAATTCTTGCAGTTGATTACAACATGCTGGTTACAATTCCTCGTAAGAATCTGATCATAATATGCATGTAATTTGCTTCATCCAATACTGTTTCGTTCTTATAGGACAAGCATAACTTCCTGATAAGGAATAGGGAAATCTAGGCTATTTATGTTTTATGCAATGTATTTGTTTATGGGATCTTGGTTGGAATTCTGAGTAGTGGAACTGGGGCAGTGCGTTGAACTGGTGGAATTGTCTTTGGAACACAATAAGCTTGTCCAACCTCTTCTTGATTTCAGGTTGTTTTATCAGCAAATTAGTATACTTAGCTGCACTTTTCCTGTATGATAGAGCTTGAAAAACTATAATTTGCTTCAGGCCTAATGTTTATAACCATTTTAATGGCAGGTCTATGGCTGAGTTACAAATTCTCAGGCTATTTGGTAATCCTCTGGAATTCCTTCCTGAAATTTTGCCTCTACACAAACTACGACACCTGTCTCTTGCTAATATGAAGATTGAGGCTGATGAAAGTTTGAGATCAGTGAATGTTCAGATAGAGGTAGTGGCCATATGGCAGTTCAATAGGCCTTTTCTTTTTCTGTATGTCTTTTAAGTTGGTTTAGTTTATTTATTTATTTCTGGAGAATGCAGATGGAGAACAGCTCTTATTTTGGTGCATCTAGACACAAGCTTAGTGCCTTCTTTTCTCTCATATTCCGTTTTTCTTCTTGCCATCATCCTTTGCTGGCATCTGCGCTGGCAAAGATAATGCAAGACCAAGGAAACCGTGTTGTTGTTGGGAAAGATCTGAATGCAGTGAAGCAGCTTATTAGTATGATGAGTAGTGACAACTGTCATGTGGTATGTTGATGATCCTTGCTCTCATGAATTTTGACCATGGTTTTTTTTCCTGTTCATCTGCACTCTTATAGTTCTGAGTTCTTCCAGGTTAAACAAGCATGCTCTGCGCTATCTGCTCTTGCTGGAGATGTTTCTGTGGCAATGCAGTTGATGAAATGTGACATATTGCAACCCATTGAAACAGTACTCAAATCGGTTGCTCAGGAAGAAGTAATTTCTGTCTTGCAAGTTGTGGCCACCTTGTCCTTTTCATCTGATACTGTATCTCAGAAGATGTTGACAAGGGATATGTTGAGATCATTAAAACTATTATGTGCTCAAAAAAATCCAGAGGCAAGTTCCTTTCTTTCTTGTCATTATATAAAACTGGTTTTATTGCTTCTGTACAATTCTGCAGGAATTTAATACTGGATTCATCTTTAACCAGGTGCAAAGGTTATCTTTATTAGCTGTTGGAAATTTGGCCTTCTGCTTGGAGAATCGACAGCTTATGGTCACCTCTGGAAGTCTGCAAGACCTTCTGTTGCACCTGACAGCTTCATCTGAACCACGTGTGAATAAAGCAGCAGCTCGTGCTATGGCAATTCTTGGTTTGTATCTTGGATTTTTCTATTCTCTTTTTGCTGTATTCTGAGATTCCTAGCCAAACATTATTAGAAGGGTCTGTCCTTTTTGTGTTTCTCTAGGAGAAAATGAAAATTTAAGGCGTTCCATAAGAGGGAGACCAGTGGCAAAGCAAGGACTGCGCATACTTTCAATGGATGGAGGTGGAATGAAAGGTCTGGCTACTGTGCAGATTCTTAAAGCAATTGAGAAGGGAACTGGAAAGCGAATACATGAGATATTCGACCTAATATGTGGCACATCAACTGGTGGAATGCTGGCTGTTGCTCTTGGCATGAAGCTAATGACCTTGGATCAATGTGAAGAAATATACAAAAATCTTGGTGTGTATACTGCAACATATGCATTTCACGATGTTTTTATTTGTTGCTCATTTTATTCACATTCTGTTCTGCAAATTTGCTTCTCAAGGAAAACTTGTCTTTGCTGAACCTGTGCCAAAGGATAATGAAGCTGCAACTTGGAGAGAGAAGTTGGATCAGCTTTACAAAAGTTCATCTCAGAGTTTTAGAGTTGTGGTGCATGGATATAAAGTATGGATTATTTGTTTCTATATTTCCTTAACTTCTGCACTACTATTGTCCTAGGCCTTTCTTTTGTCTTCTCATAAATGGAATATTGATATATGCATGACTATTTTTTACTAGCGAACATAAACTTGATCATGAAAAAGTTGCATCTTCCAGAAAACTGGAGACTGTTGCTCATGTTTCCAACCTTTTCTTCATAAAAAAAGGGTTAGGATGATATGCTCATTAATATAGGTATATGTGATAACATGTTTTGTTAAACATGGATGCAGCAGGAACAAAACACTAAAACATATCTTCTTGCAGCACAGTGCAGATCACTTCGAGAGGCTGTTAAAAGAAATGTGTGCTGATGAGGATGGAGATCTGTTAATAGATTCAGCAGTGAAAAATGTTCCCAAAGTATTTGTTGTATCAACTTTGGTTAGTGTGATGCCAGCTCAACCATTTGTGTTCCGCAATTATCAGGTTCGACACTGAGAATTCTATTGCTTAAACATGTTTAATATGTTTTTGATTTTCATTAGTGTAGGCTACTCTGCTAGAATTGTAACTTTTAAAATCTTCTGCATAGATACATAATCATATCAGTGAGATACTTGCTGACAGTGGTTTTAATAAATTTCTTCTTATTTCCTCCCTCTTTTTCTCTTTTGGTGTCAATATACAGTATCCTGTTGGAACACTTGAAGTGCCCTTTGCAATTTCAGAAAGTTCAGGAGTTCATGTGCTTGGATCACCTACTACTGGAGGTCAAGTTGGCTATAAACGTAGTGCTTTTATTGGCAGTTGCAAGCATCATGTTTGGCAAGCCATAAGAGCATCATCTGCTGCTCCATACTATCTTGATGATTTCTCAGACGGTATGCTCTTGGCATGCTTGTTCTTGTTGTGGTCCTCCCTTCTACCATAAGGTTGAGTGTGGTGGCCATTGTTTTGCTAACCATGAAAATTCTATAGATGTAAACCGCTGGCAAGATGGTGCTATAGTGGCAAACAACCCTACCATATTTGCTATAAGAGAAGCACAACTTCTTTGGCCTGACACCAGAATTGATTGCTTAGTGTCAATAGGGTGTGGCGCTGTTCCAACAAAGGTAAACCACATAGGACATCAATCAAAGCTGATTTTATTGATCTATCAATCAGTGAATTTTAGTGACCTAACTGTACTACATACCATATAAAGGAGATTTGAATCTTCTCGCCTTTTCTATCAAAAGTTGCCACTTCATTTGATGATTCACAAAAATATTTCGTTCTAGGTCCGGAAAGGTGGTTGGCGTTATCTGGATACCGGCCAAGTGTTGATTGAGAGTGCATGCTCTGTGGATAGAGTGGAGGAAGCTTTAAGTACACTGCTACCCATGCTTCCTGAGATACAATATTTTCGATTTAATCCAGGTACACTCTAAGTAGACTGTTTGGAGTGTAGTGCTTATAAGAGTATGAGACTAATGTTTTCTTTTCTGCAGATATTCTTTAAAGATATTTAGATAGTTTCCTTTCATTTTTTTTTCATATCTTAATGGGCCTTTCTATTTTTCCAGAAATTATCTTTAAAGACTAGCTTTAGTCAAAGAATATCTAGTTCTAAGACTGCATCCTCTATGGCTTGATCTTGCAGTTGATGAACGCTGTGGTATGGAGCTGGATGAGACTGACCCAGCTATCTGGCTAAAGTTGGAAGCTGCAGTTGATGAATATGTCCAGAACAATTCTGAAGCCTTCAAGAATGTCTGTGAGAGACTAATTTTTCCCTACCAACATGATGATAAATTGTCAGAGATTATGAAATCTCAGCAATTTTCCAAGGCAAAGTTATCAAATGCAGGTATTGATGCTCACATTCTCTTAATTTGCTTTTTACATGCTTTTATCATTTGGCATGCTCCTTCTACTGAACCTGAAATCTTTTGGTATTTTGCTATTTTAGATGAGACTAGTCCATCTTTAGGTTGGAGGCGTAATGTGCTACTTGTTGAAGCTTTGCACAGTCCTGATTCAGGAAGGGCTGTGCAACATTCCCGGGCACTAGAGACATTTTGTTCCCGCAATGCAATAATACTATCTCTCATGCATGCCACATCTGGAATTGCTAGGACAGTGCCACCAGGAACATTCTCATCCCCTTTTTCATCACCTCTAATTACTGGAAGCTTCCCCTCAAGCCCACTTCTATTCAGTCCTGATTTGGGCTCACAGAGGATTGGCCGTATTGACACGGTCCCACCTTTAAGCTTGGATGGAGTTCAGTCTGGAAAGACAGCTTTATCACCACCAATGTCCCCTTCAAAACACAGACAGCTCTCTTTACCTGTTCGATCATTGCATGAAAAGCTACAGAATTCACCACAAGTGGGGATTATACATTTAGCCCTTCAAAATGACTCATCAGGCTCAATATTAAGGTGAGCATGCTTCTCTGTTGTTTAACTTGCCATGTTTTAATTGATATTTAGTTTCAGGCACTGTCCTAAAGTGCCAAATGCGTGTTTTTCCAGCTGGCAGAATGATGTATTCGTTGTTGCTGAACCGGGAGATCTTGCTGATAAGTTTCTTCAGAGTGTTAAATTTAGCTTGTTGTCAATGAACCGGAGCCGCCATAGGAAGAATACTTCACTGGTTGGCAATATTTCAACTGTTTCTGATTTAGTTCATTGGAAACCATGCTTCCTAGTTGGAAATGTCATCCATCGTTATATAGGACGACAGACGCAAGTATGTGTTAACTAACTTCTTTTTTTTCTTATAAGATCTTCCTAGTTGCTATTAGTACAGGGTTACTAAATTATTGGTCTCCATTTTAATGTACATTACTAATTTCTGAAGGTCATGGAGGATGACCAAGAAATAGGGGCATATATGTTCCGTAGAACAGTTCCTTCTATGCACTTGACACCTGAAGATGTTCGCTTGATGGTATGCTTTTGGCCCTTGATTTTCCTGCGTCTTCCTTTGGCTTCTAATTATTTTTATTTTTTTATGAATAAATGATTGATATTTGACAATTAATCCACTACTCACCTTCTGTGGTTCTCCTGTAATGTTGGTCTATTTCATAAGATCATTACCCACTAGTGGCACTACTGAATCATGGTTCTATGAGGGGTGATTTAAACAAACCCTGGCCATCAGTATTTTCTTCCTAGAATAATTCAGCTCTAAAGTCTTCTTTTTCCATATTGTTTTTTCAAATTGTCAAGTCATAAAAACATAATTAGATTTTTATCCATTGGCTTATTTTTCTTCTAGCATAATTATTCTTCCTGAATTTCTCAAGAAGGAAGAAAATCAGGGAACTCTTAAGGGCTAATGCAGAAAACTGCTGCTCCCATTTTGTTAGTATTGTGCCTTGCAAATGGCTGACAAACTCTGAAATGAATTAATGTTAATTCATGTTGTTTTGTTCTGCTAGTGATTTATGCAGTTGCCTTTTGTCTTGTAAAACCTAGGTCGGAGCTTGGAGGGACAGGATTATAATTTGCACAGGAGCATATGGGCCTATGCCAACTTTAATCAAGGCCTTTCTGGATTCTGGTGCAAAAGCTGTAATATGCCCTTCAGTAGAGCCCTTAGAAATCCCGGTGACACTGGTCCATGGATCAGGGGAGTACAATGTTCTGGAAAATGGGAGGTTTGAGATCGGAGAGGAAGAGGCTGAGGAAGAAGAGGCCGAGCCTACCAGTCCAGTGAGTGATTGGGAAGATAGTGACCCCGAGAAGAATGGTGACCATTGGATCGGTTTTTGGGATGACAATGAAGAGGAGCTATCCCAGTTTGTTTGCAAGTTGTATGATTTGTTATTTCGGGTAGGGGCAAGAGTAGATGCTGCTCTTCAAAATGCTCTTGCTTTATACCAGAGGCTAAGGTATTCGTGCCATCTTCCTAGTATACAATAGTTAGCTAGATACTGATACAAGAAAATGAAAATCAAACCAAATAACAAGTTGTGAAAAAAAAACGGGGACAAAGTAAAAAAAAAATAAAATTACCGGAGAATAAGAATATAGATGATTGAATCTTAAGTACAGAAGTGTGAGGGAATATCCAATTTTGAGGCCTATAAAAAAGGGAAAAAAAAATTGTTGTCAGCTATTCATTGCATGAACACAAGTAAATAGCATACGATACCATTTTTTCAATGGCAAACATGTAAATTTGTCAGTTGTACTGAACTTTTACTCTCTCTATCCAGCCTATTTCAGCCATCTAAGGCCCAAATTTTGTGTTACATGGGCAGTTACTTTAGTTGTTGCTTGGATGATTGCTCTATTAATGTACAGTCCTTTTTAGACTTTAAGACCAAGGTTATGATGTACTGGGTAGCCCCATGAGCTTTGTGGTGGTGTCATGTTTACTTTTGTGGCATTGCTGGAATTAGTGATCAGCATTTGCTTGCTATGGTTGTTGTTAGCTTGGTGTCGGAGATACAAACCAGCACCTTGGATTTGCTACCTGGAGCCTTAACATCCGAGGCATTCCAAGGGATACTTGTAATAACTGTGGTCAATAACCGGGGATAGAATATCGAAAACCATAATCTAGTGGCCACTGAAACTGTTGTAATTATGCTAGAAGGTATATTTTTTTCCCAGACGGACATTGTGATCCCGGGTTTCATTTTCAATAGTGACTAGAATTGATAGCTAGCTGAAGTGACTGGTCTTTGCCTGAATGCAAAATGCTATGTGAGAAAACAAAGACGAGAATGACTAACTCAAAAGCTGGAAAGAGAAGAAAGTTCTTCAGAAAGGAAAAAAAGACGAGGGAATGATGTAGTTTGTCTTGTTGCTTGTCTCTCTAAGTTATGATGATAGAATATTTTGGAGTGTTTTTATAACAGAGAAAATCATGGGGAGATTTGAATGATGAATGCTGCATTACAGGTTACATATGATGCAATTCGTCATAATTTTGCTTGTAATTAATCATTACATGTAGAAAAGAGGTTTGTATCGTGGAGATGCACACATTCTGGATGGTTTCACTACCATCTACCCTTATGATCTGGACTCACCAGGTCACTGTCAAGCAACATCATCCCCGATTGGTTGTTCGGTCTCAGGATGATGGGACATAATTCTATTCTTGTAATAGATTTGAATATACCACTGAGAGATATTATATGCTGTGTTTTCTCTATCACATTAGCACAGGCACTTGCACTTAATTAACTGAAGATGAAAGACCTTCCATCTGAGAAAAGGATGGGTTATGAAATATGGAATTGGACTTTATTCTTAATGGTCCCCTCCTAGATGTTGAATTTGATTGAAAGACAAATGCCAAAGTGGAATATAATGGGGCCAGAAAAGAATTCCTTAATGACATTGAAAGAGTCTCAATAAGGACTCTGCTTAATCTTAGCCTCGGGAATTAGATTTAACTAGCCTAGAAGCCCCGCATTTTGCCTTGGAGCTTTGAAGCTAGATTATTATTTTTTTTAACGTAAAAAATATTATTCAGGTATAAAAAATAACATTCAGGTACTATAAGCGTGTTTTTTTTTTTAAATTATAACTTAGATCATAAACTTGTAAAAAAAAAAATTATTTCAATTAGATGAAAAAAAAGGAAATGACATTTAATGAATTAAATTTAAAATGAAAAGTGATAAGAATAATATGGGAATTTTTTTTTAAAGGGTACAAACGATTCATCTCAATTCAAAGCTTATTAAATATTAAAAAATAAAATGGACTAAAAAAAAACGTAAAAAAAATCATCCTTAGTCAACCTGAATTAATATGATAAATTCATAATTTCATTAATCAAGGCTGAGTTAACCTTAGATATCCTGTCAAATCCAGTGTCCATATTATGATATTAGAATAACCCAATAAAAAAACTTATAAAGTTCATTTAAAAAAAAAATCAACCCTTGTTAACTTTTCAAACCCTTGACTTGAGTCATTAGACTTGAAACACCATATCTGAAAAAAATCATGAAGTTCAATTCTTAATTAATAAAATATTGAAAGATAAATTTAAAAAAAAAATTAATTATACAAAAGTGTTGTAGTTTGTGGCTCATAGAAGGATGTCAGAGCGGAACGAAGTGAAGCAAAGGTAAAGGCGTATTATGGAAAATTATTAATACTTCTTAGACGGTTAGGATTCCTTGGGTATCTAGAATTCCTTTGACGGTTTAGAGTATACTATAAATACCTATCATGTAATCCTATTTTGATATAATAAAATAAAAAAGCATTGCCTCTATGGATGTAGGCACATTACCGAACCACGTTAAATCTTGTGTTCTTTCTAGTTTCTCTTTTATTGCAATATTCATCAATAATTATTGCAAGTTCTTTCACAATAATTGGTATCAGAGCATGTCTACAATGTTAGGGATTTCTTCAACGTGATCAAGTTTAATGAATTAGGCAATTTTGGATTATGGTAGATGAGGGTGAAGGGTTTGTTGGTGCAGTAGAGCATGATGAAGGCATTATATAGAAAGCAACCGAAAGGCATGAACAATATAGATTGGCAAGAACTAAAAGCAAGGGTTATGGTAACTATCAGGCTTTGTCTAGATGATGGCATGATGTATTGTAAAATTCCTAACTAAAAATAGAAAGGCAAAATTATATAAAGAAAAGGGATTAGGGTCAAACTAGGATTGACCTAAAAGAGGAGTACCATAATTGGAAAATAAATAATTAAAGACTATATAATAACAATAACAATAACAATAACAATAACAATAATAATAAGCTCTCTTTTAAAAAGAAAAAAAGGAGACCAACAATTTTAAAAGGGGAGAGGAAGAAGTTTTAAACCTGTAACTCTTATCTAGAGAAAATTATTGTCAGAAGGGATTGACAGAAGAGTAAAGAGGTATTGTAGGAGTGAAAAGATTCTCTTTAAAAAAAAAGAGATGAAAGAAAACACGTCTAATCAAGAACACGACAAAAGGAAACAAGAACTTAAGGAAAAATAAATAACATAAGGGAAGAGAAGATTTGATCAAGAACTTGTTTAAGAGAGGGTCAATTGAGTTCAAGAAATAAGATATAGTGTTTATTAAACTCAAATAATGTATGTTAATGTTAGATTCTAGGATAGAAGGCAAAATCCCTAATTCTTGTGAAAATTAGGGTTAATAAGAAATTAGGGAAAATGTGTTCTTTATAAAGATTACATGGTATAACTTCAACTTAAGGGTTAATTGGTATAAATAAGCAAGAATCTCATAGAAAACTTTTAGGCAGGAACCCTAGAGAGATTT
>Ga0325401_1007159_pt1 | contig 10829 bp, 6 predicted proteins | sample PopdelMetagenome_FD_205666 | JGI IMG/M metagenome (GOLD analysis project Ga0325401, IMG submission 205666) | Populus deltoides microbial communities from Bellville, Georgia, United States - Xylem-PdKOR-R2 | ecosystem: Host-associated > Plants > Phyllosphere > Stem > Wood/Secondary xylem | place...
CTCGAACTCTTTCAATCCATGATGTCTTGATCTTTACATGAAAGAGTGTTGTTCACATTAAGTAATAAGGGAACGAGGCCATTATTATGAAGAGAGGAGAAGGGTGAATTCATGCTTGTTCATTCATTCGTTACCATTCACTAGTAGTGGTGAGATTCCAAAGTTCAGGAGTAAGGGTGAGAGCTGCATATATAATTTTCATAAATAGAAAGGCTCTACCAACATGAACAAGATCATATAAATCTGTATGAACATAACAGTACATTTGAACAACCTGGTTAAGTACTGAAATTGGAAGATCGATTACCCAAGCTGCGGAAGATTGAGAATAATCCTGAGGAGTTTCCTGCCATGCATGGAAACGTGACTACTTTCCATGATAATGTAGACGGCGAGCTGTTGCATTTAATGAGAGATGTTTATTCTGATAAAATGGCCAAAGGCAACATTATGGGCCTCTCGCATGCATTTCATCCTGGTCTTGTTCCAAATTTGAACGTAGCTTTGCCAGTTCAATGACTCTGTGTCTGAAGGCTTCACTCTTTATTAAATTGGCCATCAACTTCTTATCATTGTTTTCTGAGGAGAAATGCAACACCCTGTAACTTGAACACTCTATTTCTACTGGGATAACAGTCTCAGTTCCATATGTTAGGAGAAAAGGAGAAGTTTTCCAGGTGATTTTGTAAACCCATAAAATTTTATCAAGCAACTTAGCCCAATCTCCTTTAGCTTCTTCTATTTTCTTCTTCAAACTATTCAATTATAGTTTGTTTGTGAGCTCTACTAATCCATTTGTTTGTTTATAGGTGTGTGACCGAGGAGAACTTGTTCGTGCATCTTTTTATTGTCAAATTAGGTGTGTGATTGGCACCCGGGGATGCCCAAATTTGAAAACGATATTCTTCAATAAAAATGAAACCACCTTAGAAATGGTTATTTCTGTAAAGGTTCCTGCTTCCACCCACTTTACAAGGTAGTCAGCAACCATTAAAATGGACTATTTTCTTCTTGAATTCTTAAGAAAGGGACTTAAAATGTTCATTCCCCACTGGAAGAAAGGCCACGAAGAAAGGATGATGGTTAACTCTACGGATGGATGACGTCGAGGAACTGGTGTGAAAAGATTGGGTGGCTATATATCTTCACTCCCCAGGGCTAGCTAGGTTGTTCAGCCAAAGCCTTATATATATAAAAGAAGTAAGTCAATTTTGGAGGCTAAAGTTTATGTCTACATAAGATTACAAACTTTTCTCAAACTTTCATTTCCTACTTTGATAGGTTGATTGATGCATTACAGAAGGAAATGCTAATCATTTGATGAGAAATCTTGAATCATATCTTCTGAAACACAGGCAACTGGATAAATCTCGGTGGCCTCTTTATTATTAACTGGAGTTTATTTGCCAATGAACAATTATTAAATACTGAGTTAAGATCCTTGGATTTAAGCCTGTCTCAGGGTGCTTGAACTATCTAGATGATAATATTTTTGTTAATGTCTGTCGTTGTTCAACTCTTTTTTTCTTTACAAAGAAAGTACTGACTCTGCGTATCTATCAAATCTAGTCTGGTCAGGTAAATTAACTCGATAAGCTTATAAATCGAAAGTTGGTCTGGATTGAATTTTAATTTAAATCAGTTTTGATTAGGTATATATCAAAGATTTTTTTTTAAAAAAAGTTGTAGTTAATAAATGATAGAATTGAGTTGAACTAATGACGCGTAAGTTAACGTGACATCCAGCACCTCAACTGGGTCAAATACCGGCGAGACAAATAGACGCCAGGTGAGCTACAAATTCCTTGACTAAGGGTTTCTCGTTCAATTGCATGCATACATGCACAGTGGCCTGTGGTGGAAAGGCTTCACTTGCTAAGAGTGCTCTATTTGTCTGGATAATAGAGGCCAACTTGGCTGTGTCAGCAGTGAAACAAAGCAAGGGGGGCCAATAGCCGGACGGCGAGAAGGAAATGTCAAAAACCAGGTGCTACAGGATACTGGATAGTGCTTCTGTGGGCTGGAAACGAGGATATTTTGAGACAATGAGATTTGGGAAATATGGACATTCTGATAAAGTAGTGTAAGGGCCAAGTGGTTCTTTAATTCCATTAATGAGCAGCAAGCATTGGCTGGCTAGATTACTTGCATGGTATTTTGTGCTTATCCAAGAAAAACCATGGACTTGTTCCTTGAAATTCAATGAATTGAATCTAGCATTAACATTTTGCAATTTTTGTGTTCCATCTTAATGCTGTGTCCACAAAAATAAGACGACATTACTACACTCTCAAACACTTCTAGTGCACGAACATGTCAACAACAGTTCCACGTCAGTTTGTGCCTAGTGGATCTGGAAACAAGACATCTTCCAGCTTGAAAAGACTGATGTCTCTTAGCATTAAGGAGCAGCAAGCAATGTTTATAGGTAGATTACTTGCATTGTATTTTGTGCTTATCCAAGAAAAACCGTTGACCTCTTCTTTGAGATTCAACACCGCAGGAATTGGATTAATTTCGCTTTAACATTTTTAGATTTCTGTGTTCCATCTGAATAATGAAATATAAAACTATCGTCAAACCCAATCTTGATACTTGGTGCATGATGGGGATCTGAAACTGGGCATCAACTCCGAGACTTAGTCTTATAAGTCCTTAAAAACTAGGCCATTACCTCACTGGATGAATGAAAACAATTGGCATTTTGTTTATTTAACTTAATATTTGAGATTAGAGTACATTTGAATTGGGTTTGGGATTCCTTATCATGCAAGAAAGGCTGCTATCCTAGGGCTCCACGGCACTTAACTTGATTTAGCTGCCTGCCATTAAATTTCAACTGCAAATGTCTTGCAGAATAAGTACAGCCACAGAAAGTATTTTCAATATGCCATCTAATGGAGATATAATCTCACCAGGAAAAGTTCATGTTAATGAAGAGAATCAATTACGGGAAGCTAATGGAGATGGCAAGCTTGAAGCCCAGAAAAGGCCTAAGCCATTTAAGAGCATTTACAGCTGATTTAAAAGCACAAGTTCAATTGCAGAAGTGGGCTAACATTATTTTTTGAAGTATCTCTCTAATTACATCAAATGAATATTTCTTGGACCAATTAATATAGAAAAAAGAAAATCCCACACATGATTTTAGATATGAAATCCATATGAGAAAATTATACTTTCAATGAACAAAAGTGGGAAAGGGGAATGACAAATGACAGGTCTGAGAATTTTCGAGCTTTTCCTAATAGGGTGTTTGCCAACTTTATTAGCCAGGTTCTTAGAGGACTCTACAAGTTGCAGACATGGCATCAAATCATTAAACCATGAAGTGAAATAAACTTCAACATAAACAGGAAGATGGATGAGACAATTACAAAGAGATGTTACTTTGAAGACTTTGGTTTGGCATGAAGCAAGTAGTTTTAGGTTTGTATCAACTGAGTGAGCTTAGTATTTCCAATGCTCAAATGAGGCGGGTTAAAAGTATTAGCACAAAGAAAGGAGAGAAGATACACCTTGTCAGGGAGTATATCCAGGTAACAAGCCCACAGGATCAACACATGGATGGCAGAAGAAAATATTCACGCTGCACGTAGTCTCTGAATAAATCCCTAACCTCCCTTTCAATCTGCAAAAAAAGTAAGAAAATTTGTTACCTGAACCAACCATTTCAGTAATGGAAGCCTGTGCATAAATTTTCAAAAAATAAAATGAAGAGAGAAAATTGCATTTCTAACCTCAGTAGGCAAGTATCTTCATCTAAGGGGAATCTGCTGTTCGAGATTCTGATGGAGAACTCACTGCTGCCTCCCTAGCATCAATCATCATTGCAATGACCTCTCTCATTGTTGGCCTATTGAGTGGCGATGTGCTGGTGCAGAATAATGCAATCTTGAGAATTAAAGACATCTCCTCTACGGTGCTTTTCTGACTCAAGTCTAACCTGCTGTCAAATATCTCAGATGTTGGCCCTGGATCCTGAATTGATCTTCTAACCCAAGTAACCAGGTCCCCTCCTTGCTCTAGACATTGAACAGGCGGTTTCCCAGTGACTAGCTCCAGTAGAACTACTCCAAAGCTATAGATGTCACATTTCTCAGTCACCTTCAATGTGTAGGCATATTCTGCACATGAAAATCAATTAGAAGTAACAGTTTGTTACATGATGGAATTTGAATATTTAAGCACAATCAAGATGGGCAAAAGTTCGGCTCCTTTTGTTCGAATGACAGGCATACCTGGGGCAATGTAACCATATGAACCTGCAACAGCAGACATGGATTTGGAGTGGGCAAAATCAATCAACTTCGCCAAGCCGAAGTCTCCTACATGAGCCTGAAGTAATTCATCCAACAAAATATTGTTCGACTTTATATCACGGTGGATGATTCTAGGCTTACAATCATAATGTAGATAGCATAAACCCTCAGCTGCTCCAAGACCAATTTTATATCTAGCATTCCAGTCCAGTGAACATGTTCGGACACTTCCATGAAGTTGCTCTCCGAGGCTCCCATTTGGCATGTATTCGTATAGAAGGATATTGTAGTCCTGATGGTAGCAGAATCCAAAGAGCTTAACAATATTACGGTGTCTAATCTTTCCGAGGGTCAATATCTCAGCACGGAAGCTGTTGTCAGAACTAGCTCCTGCACCGCTAGACTTCAGCTTTTTTACGGCGATTACCTCCCCATCAGCCATAACAGCCTTGTACACTGTGCCACAGGCTCCCCTTCCTATAACTGCATCTTCCGAAAAATTTCCAGTGGCCACCAAAAGGTCATTATACGAGAGCCCTTCTTTAGGAAAATAATAGTTGTCTTCGACATCAGGCTTTGTTGCGTCTTCGAGTGAAACAAAAGCAGGTTGGCGACGCATCATAGCCCAACAGATTCCCACTATGAAAAACAGAGAAACTAACCCGATAGCTCCAGAAATAATGGTCACTAATTTAGCTCTGGATGAACTCTCCTTGATCCAGTTTTTGTGAGGAGTAGGAGATGGGATCGTAGAATGACAATGGTAAGAACCTGATTTGCACAAGCCATTGTTGCCAGCAAAATTTGTCGAGTCCATTTTTTGAAATGCGGGAGTATTTGGCACTGCTCCTTCCAGGTTATTGTTAGAAAGATTGCAGACTAGAAGGCTCAGCAGCTCACCAATAGACGCAGGAATCTCACCGACGAGTTGATTGTCGTTCAAGTAGAGTGATTCTAGCATCTGCAGTTTCCCCAAGTCTTTGGGAATTGTACCAGAAAGGCGATTGTGGCTAATGTTGAGAGCAATCTGGAGAGTGGTAAGTTGACCAAGCTCAACAGGTATGGCACCAGAAAAAAGATTTCCTCCCATTTGCAACTCAGTAAGTCTGTCTAGACTGCCTAAGGTGCTTGGGATTTCTCCAGTAATTCTGTTGTCTGAAAGCTTCAGGAGTTCCAGGTTCACCAGCCAGCCAATTTCTTCCGGGAGAGAGCCTGTGAATTGGTTCCGACTGAGATCAAGCCTCTGAAGTTTTATGCAATTTCCCAAGTCATGAGGAATACCTCCAGAGAGCCCATTGGAAGAAATGTTGAATGCAACGAGCTGCGTCAGGTTTCCTATCTCTGGAGGAATTTGCCCAAAAAAATAGTTATCTGACAAGAGCAACCTCTTCAAATTCCCGAGCTTGCCTATACCAGGGGGTATATACCCGGAGAATCGGTTTTGATGAATCTCAAGAGAAGAAAGATTCTGAAGTTGATATAATTCAACAGGGAGACTTCCCGTAAGCAAGTTACCCCCAAGCATTAGCTGCTTAAGAGACTTGCATGTTTTCAGACCAAAAGGAATGTTTCCAAACAACCTATTTGATCCAAGGCTCAAAAATATTAAATCCTGGTACCTGCAAAGGTATGGAGGTATGCTACCAACTAGATTGTTGGCAGATAAATCAAGGACAGAGAGGTTACTATTATAACCAATGAGAAAAGGAATATGACCCTCAAGATGGTTGTCAAAAAGCTGCAACTCCTCTAGACATGTTAGGTTTTGAAACTCTAGAGGAATTGAACCTGTCAGGATATTTATGGACAGGTCAAAGTTATGCAGCTGTGTTAACTCTCCAAGCTCCTTGGGAATACTTCCCTGAAGGAAATTCTCAAAAAGATGAAGTAAGCGGAGATTAGGAATCCACCCCAACTCTCTTGGAACAGTCCCACTTAACCTATTCTCAGAAAGATCTATCTCAAGAGCACTACTGCAATTTCCTAGTTCCCGAGGAATTGTTCCATTCAACAGGTTGGTATATATGTACAGTTTTTTTAGCTGGGATAATTTGCCAAGTTCTTTTGGAAGAAACCCACTAAAGGAATTTTCATGCAATGCAATCACCTCTAGGTTGCTGATATTTCCTATCTCAGGAGGAATCTCCCCAGACAAAAAGTTTTGCCAAAGGATCAAATTGGTAAGATTCTGAAGTTTCTGAAGCTCCCTTGGAAGAGAACCTTGGAAACGATTCTGTGCCAACCCGAGTATCTCTAAGCTCTCACATTCGCTAATTTCGGGGGGTATTGGACCTGTGAAATAGTTTACACCTGCCCTGATGACCTTAAGATGCTTTAACTCACGGATTGATACAGGAATTGTGCCTGTGAGATTATTGCTATAGATGACAAGCTCTTCAAGTAAAGTCAAATTTCCTATCTCCCTAGAGATTTCTCCGAATATATAATTCTCACAGAAATAAAGCAGTCTAAGAGTGTTAAGTGTGCACAGATGTGTTGGAAATTCCCCACGAAACCTATTGGTACAAAGGTCAAGAATCTCTAGATTATGACACTCATCAAGATACTGAGGAATGGGACCAGAAAAGAAGTTGGAGGACATATTCAACATGACTAAACCAGGGAGATTATGACATATACTTGCAGTTGTAGACAGACTACCAGACAAATTAAGGCCATGGAGATTCAAAGACGTTACCTTAAGATTGGTAGAACAACCTACTCCCTTCCAGTTGCAAGGAGTCAGGTCCAAAGAATTCCAGCCTTGAAGATTGTTATCAGGATCAATGACTGACTTCGTAAACTCCAAAAGAAAAGCACCCTCTTGATTTAATGATATTACGAATACAAAATGGAAATAAAGCATCGAAAAGACCAAGCAAAAGAGGTTGTAAGGAATGGGAGAATTCAACTGGCTTGGCATCATATTCAAGAAAAATGAAGATGCAGAATTGAATAGGAAAAGAAGCACTCGGTTGTGGAGCACTCAGAGTGTGATGCAAGAAGTCACAAGACAGCAGAGTTAAAATCAAGTCCTCTCCAACATTGCAACTTTCCGAGGCAAGAATGACTAGAATTCAGTCAATAAAGAAAAAATCGAGCCTGCAATGTGTAGTTTAAAGCGCATGTCCCTGGTTCCAATTCTACACTCATCCAATTCCTGACAGAAAAAAGAAAAAGAAAGCACAGGGAGAGAACTTTGAATAAATGACTTGGACAAACCGAACTTGAAAATTACTTCTAAGAACAGGTATTTGGTTTTGACTCTGAAAACTAATGTCTAAGGCAATGACAGAGCACAGAACATAAATAAGCCAGTGAAGCAATCAATAAGGCAAACAGAAGGAATAGAAAGAGAGACTAAGACAGAGACCTCCCTACAACCTTTACGGATAGAACGTGAGAGGTAGATAATAAACAGAAAAGGAGAAAGATTGATATGGGCAAGAAAGTGGAGAAAGGCCATGAGAGTCACGATGTAAAAGTTCTTTCGGTTTTTTCGGAGTCAACGCCTACACTTTACAGCCTAGGTGCTTCTACTACAACTTGCTGCTCTTCTTCTCAGTTTATGATTATGATCATTCCACCCATTCCAATTTTGCTTAACTTTCTATCATCAATAATGCTTCTTGATTGATTAGAAACTTAGAATGAAATGATGGGACCTGTGGTTGCCTGGAAGTTTCAAAGAGTGAAAAATGATTGAGATGAGACGTGGAAATTCTTCGATCATCAATCAGTAACATTTTTTTCTTCTCTACCATTGTTGCTAGACCTGCCAATATGGAGTTTTGGAGCATTTCTCCTCGTGTAATGATTTTCTTCAAGACTGTAATCTGAGTGTGCCTCTCCCTTCTTGTTTAGTGGGTTGGCAGGGATTCTGCCTGTCACTTCTGCCGACGCACAGTAGAGAGTTCATAAGCTCACAATATTCTGTTATTAAGGAAATAACTAAGCTAAACAAGAGCAATGTTTCGAATTGCGCTACCTTCTAATCACACGAGCCAATATCTAACCATAACTATTCATTAATCATTGAAATTAAATATTTTTTTTTCTCAATTTTATATAATGTTCTTCTTCTGTAAAGTAGTCAATATCATATATTGATTATTATCTCGAGACAGCAGATTCGAAGACTACAAAATGATTACTATCTCGAAATAAAGAGTTCAAAACTATAACAAACAAAGAGGATATATAATGTATCTAACAACAACTATGTCGAAAACAAATTTAGATTATATCTTTATCATTATCCTAAGATGTTTTTGTCTATTTTCTTGTTCTAGAACACTGACCATATACAACAAGAACAATCATTTTAAATTTTGATTTCGATGAAGGCATAATATCACTTGAACCAACACAAGACCGGTCCATTTCAGCAACACAGTAAAAAGGCCAGAAAGAAAGAGATCCCAAATTAACTTTTTTATTATTATTCAAGCAGGGAAGGGAGATTCTCAACAGTGAACAGCCACCTTGTGATAAATTTTGAGAAATAATTTTCTATTTAATAAATGCAGTTTTTGATGGATGCTAATAGAAACAAAAAAAAACTTCACTGATTAAAATTTGTTATGCGTCCTTTTTATTTTATTTTTACGTGAAAAGTTAGAAAAAAATTGAAATAAATAATATGAAAAATAAATAAATCTTTATATATTTCTTGATCAATAAAAAGTTGACACATGAGACGAGATATTTAAGATATCCTATCATAAATATAAGATTTTATAAATAAAAATCAACCAATAAAATAATATCAGGTGGCATTAAAAAAAGACATGAGAGCCCCTATAAACCTCTATAAGTAGATGGTCTTGCCTTGGATAAAAAGGAAGAAGGATTTTTATAGATCCAAAATTTTCCTCGAAACAAAGCAATTCAAACAAAAAAAACTCTCTCAAAAGCTTTCAAACCTTCTTTATCTACGTTTGAAGTCTACAAAGAACGAAACTTTGTTAAATCAAGTCTAAACGTTCTATAAGAGTTCTTCAATAATATTTTAAAGACAAACAAAGGTACTCTTTATAATATCAAATCTCATTCCGCAATACACGTTCCAATTTATATTATTACAAAACACAAATCTTGACTTGATTTCACAAATAAATCAAGTTGTCACATATCAAATCCAAGGAAAGAATCAAATGATTGTTTTATTTTTTTGTAAAAATATTTTAAATAAAAATTATACTCAATTATATATCTTAATAAATCAAATATTTATACATGTATGCTTGTTTAATTTCAGATGCTTAATAGTAATTAGTGTGTTTGTTTTTAAGGTAGTTTTTGTTGTTATGGTTTAAAAAAAGTGTGGTTAGTTGAATTTGTATATGTGTTTGGTAAAAATTATGGTTGAAGTTTATGTTTTGCAAAAAACATGTATAAAATGTTTGGTGAAAGTGTGATTACGGTTGTTTTTTAAAGTATTTTTTACTTGGAAATGCATCAAAATAATATTTTTTTTATTTTTTAAAAATTATTTTTGATATCAGCACATCAAAATGATCTGAAACACTAAAAATATATCAATTTAAAACAAAGAAAAAAATAAAAAAATTTTTTCAAAAGCGCTTTTGAAACACAAAAACAAACAGGGTTTTATAAAACTCAATTAAAAAAACATATAAAAATTGTTGTACAAAAATTGTGTTTCAAACTCAAATTTTTAGTGGACCCCGCAGTACAAAACACAATTTAGTTTGTTACCAAACACTTCGTTTGTTTTACCGCAGACATAACGCAAAAGTTGGTGAAAAACAAACGCAGCTTATATCTACTTTGTGATATCTAAAAAGTTTATTCATAAAACTATTACTTTTTATCTCATAAATATATGTTGTGAAAATAATTAAGGGTTAAAAGAAATATAGTTTTTTTTTCATTAAATCACATTCAAGGTTTTCTCTTAAAAGGTTTGTTATGAATCATGATACATTTTTTTTAAAAATAATTATTTGAATGTAAAAATTATGAAGTTTTAAGATTAAGGACATTATGATTTATACTTGATTATTTATGTTTATAATTAGATAATTGTTTATATATGAAGTTTTAGGTTCAGAAACTCATTTTTTTTACTCAAGTATTATTGTTTATTTCAGATTTCTGAACCCTAGCTAGATTTTAATTGAGGAATTTTCTTAAAGGATATTATTATTTATGTTTTTATATCCATGATGGAAGTTTTGACACTGGGGACATTGCAAGATTTTATGGATTTTGACTTGGGTGGATTTTCTTGGAAAGATGATACCAATTCTAGTAAAAACAATTGTTAGAGAAATCATGACTCATCATCACACTTGCTTGCTTCAGCTCATTTGAGACTGGGAGATTATGAGCAGATGTCTTATAATTAGATGAAGATTTATTTTGGATAAATTATATGAATGATTTAATAGATATATTTATAAATAAATAAAATAAGTTTAAATTTAAGAAGAAATTTAATTGCTCCAAACTATAATGATAATTTAAAAATATTTTAATTTTTTATTTGACTGTTGGACTAAGCTCAAATCTTTACAAGAGTTTTTAAAGACTATCTCCTAT
>Ga0325401_1007162_pt1 | contig 10828 bp, 10 predicted proteins | sample PopdelMetagenome_FD_205666 | JGI IMG/M metagenome (GOLD analysis project Ga0325401, IMG submission 205666) | Populus deltoides microbial communities from Bellville, Georgia, United States - Xylem-PdKOR-R2 | ecosystem: Host-associated > Plants > Phyllosphere > Stem > Wood/Secondary xylem | place...
TAGATAGGAGAAACAAACCCCTCCCAGATAACAAACCAAAAAAAAAACGGTAAAATATATAGAACGACGAGCCGCCACCAGGAACTTGCTAAGCCAACTGTTTTTGAAAACCATCCGACAAGTGCCAGAAACTAGCACTGGGGGGAGGTTTCTGATTGTATGTATCTTTCCATAATTACCAAAATAAAGAAATAAAACTCTCTTTTTTTATTATCTTGTGACCTTACCGTGCAGGGAATGTATCGATAAGGACATCCAAGAGCGAATCAAATCAAATCAAATGCCAGAAAGCGAAGACACTCGCCTGTTTCATGTCGAGAAGCCATTTTTCTGTGTTGTGTAATAAATGAATTCCCTTGTATGGGTTAAAACTACACCCTACCATGACCCAAAAGCCAAAACCAATTGATGGGTTACGTGTGTGTGTGTGTGTGTGTCTATATAGTATGAGCTGCAGTTACTCCAATAATCAAACACAAAATAAATTTCCAGCTTCTCTTGAGGTTTATAGTACTTTGCAACTTCCTTTCATAAAAATTTAGCCAGGTACAACTCGGTGAATGGACAACTAGTCTATCTGGGACTGTGATCCAAGAACCTGGAAGATAAAATTGCAGTTGCGTAGAAATATCAATTGCATTAACAATACAAAACTTTACTATAATCACTAAATATTCACAAATAATCCCTCAAGCTTAGACTTTATGAGAGTGATTAGAGTCTTTAATTGATATCTGCGCATGATATACATGTATCCTTCGTCTTACGTTCACCAGAAAAAAAACGTAAACGACTAGATATAAATTTTGTCAGACAAAAGGAGAAGTTTAACAGAGTTTAGGCAAGGGCGATCTGCTATAATGAGGGGTAGTGCCCCTCATGACATTGACATCATGACCAACCAACTTTGGCATCCGACGCTTCATCTCCCTGCATGCCTTCTCCAACTCCATGACCCTCCATTGCATGTTCATTCTCGGGTCTTGGACATTCTCCGGTGAAAGACTCTCAACATCGCCATAATTGTACAAGACCATCCTGGAGGAATTGATCGTGCTTGGACCCTTCAAGTCTTTGATACAGACAGAGTACTCACCTTTTGATATTTTAGAATGTTGTAGCTTGAGTGCTTGAACTGCAATATCTGGAGGGATTCTTGGATTCTTGGCAAGGTCTTTGCATGCTTCAAGACTCATCTTCTCGTAGTTGAGGCATCTGCATAATCTTGATCGCTCCTCAAATGGGAGTGTTGGGTGAGACTGCAAATACCCACAAATAGAATGCATTGAAGATTGATAATTATACGATTGGAAAATCTAATCTATACCTTTACAATGTTAATTTTACGGAAGTCATTTTTCAAAGAATTTCAACCATTAGATTTGGGAGGCTTATTAGTGGGGACTCTCTCATTAAATGGATGGCGATATTTTAGAGAATATTTTGCAAGGAATTTTTCTGTGCAATTAGCATCACTAATACTGAAAACAGATTCTTGGGATTATTTGTTAGCCAACAAAGCTTTGAAGTAAAAGAATAGTAAGAAATTAACTCTGTGGACAAGCAAGCAAATGAGTAGGCCATATCAGGTTCAATGCACACATTGTACCTCAAATATATAAATTTGGCATAAAGTAAGGAACTTGTGTTCCGTAATGATCCAGGCAAACATTTCTACTTTCCTGAACGTTAGACCATGAACAGCATGGCCCTTTGCATACATTATTTGAAGAAGCTCTGCAGGTTTTTGTCTGTTTAAATAGATGACAAATGACGGTGGTGGTAGCAGAATGAGTTGCCGTGAGTGTCACGGACTTGAAATGGAAAAGAAACAGAAGATTTAGAGGTAAAAAAAGAAGAAGATGCACAAACTTATATGTGGTCGGCCGGGCCATAAATAAGTTAGCATCCATTTGATGTTGGATTGGACAACCATAGGTCCATATCATGGACAAGAACACGTTTAGCCACTGGTTAAGAATTCCTCCACAGAAATAATGGAGTGTTATTATATTCTTTCTGGTTGGTGAGATGTTTCTTTCATTGCAGATATAGTTCATTGCACCCAGTCTGGCACAGAGAGATATATATATATATATATATATATATATATATATATATATATAAACTAACATAGTTTCAATAAAGTTAATAGGGAATGAATCCGTTTTGAAAAGTTTTGGAAAAATTAATTAGTTTTTAAAGAATCATTGTTGGAAATTGTAATTGTTGAAAAATCACTGTAACAGTTTAAATAAATATTATAATTTAGAATTGCAGTTTTAATATAATTGTTATTTTCAATAAGAACTCTTTAACAACTATGATTTATAATAGCCGTTTTATAATAAAATTGTAATTACTAATGGTTTTTACAAAGCATTTATAAAATATTTTTTCTGTATTATTTTGTTTTATATATATATTTGAGTTGGTTATTAATTATTATATTTTATTTTGTATTTTTTTTAGTTAAGAGTTTTTTTATGTATTATACATATTATGTATTTTTATACTTAGTTTATATAAATTTAATATTGTTAATTAACAAATAAACATGCGAACAGGTTATTTAAAATTTCAAATCATCCATTAACAACTTAAAAAATACACATAAATAAAAATAATGTTTAAAAAACACAAGTATTAATTTGAGATTATAATTAACAAATAAAATAATATTAAAATAGCTTTTGTTTCAATTATGAGTTTGAGAGTTTGAGGTGTGATAATATATGTTTTTGTTTGGCCTTTGGTTATAGTTATTTAGACTTTATTTTATGTAAATTTTCGGGTGGATTATGCTACTTAATACAACTGTTATTAATAACAGATAATAGTGAGTGTTAATAAAACCGTATTTTTTAATAGCGGTTGAGTTAAAATATGCTATTTTTTAAATATTTTTTTATTTTTTATGAATTTGTTATAAAAAATCAAACAGTGCTAGTTTGATAAAATAACAGATATATCTTGCATTTTAATTAAACAAAATATATAAATACCGGCACATTAATTAGTACCTGAGCCTGGCTAGAAATGACAAGTTATCAGATTCATTTTTCAATGTTGATGAGAGGGTAATACGCCGTGGTTCTCTCCGGTTGATCAGCTAAAGGGAAAGAAACTTAAAAAAAGGCAATAGCTATAATTGAATTAAACTAAGAAGAAGAAAAATTAAATATTGGTGGGTGATTTTGTCTTGTCTGTTAAATTTGTCATTGTTGTTTAACTCTTGCTGATTTTTCTCTTCTTTATCGAGGACGATCAATAATTTGGCCATCATGGATAAGAAAGAAACAAAAAAGAAAGAGGAAATGAGGGTTTGCAATACTTGCCTCAAGATAGATATCAATGGCTTTGTAGACCCCATCAAAGCTATCTCTTGCGGAATCTGGTAAACTTTCTGCAACTCCTAGAACTTTTGAGGTCTTAAGGTTTTGATCAGGAGATATTTCACACAAGTACTTGTCAATCAATGTGCCAACCTTCTTCAACTTCTGTGAGGACAGCAAATCACTATGAACAAATATTCTCATCAATCTCAATACCAGATTAACATCAAAAACACCTCTATCATGGCCAGAGACAAGCAAGTCATCCAATGTTGCTTGGTCAAGCATCCCACCAATCAACATCTCCAGCTTAGCTCTGCAATCTTTGCTCAGACCAAATCCAGACACAATCCTCAATACTGAAAACAGGCCTCTGCAAGAAAATGAACAGCTCATAGAAATCACCCCGTGGACAGCAGTGTCTGCAAGACCAGCATAGGCTGATCGTGAATACAAAGCAGCTCTTTTTGCTCCACGTTTGCATTGAAGTACTGCCATTTTCAGGAAATGGAGTAGGGATTTTGTGAGGATTAAGCTATCGTTGTCAGTTCCATAAGCCCCCATATTTTTTATTACCCTTTCAATAATCACTGGAGGTAATATGATCAAATCATCAAACCACCATTGTTTGCTCGATGAACGTGGCTTAGTTGACTCAGGAGTGGTTTTAGACGAGGAAGAAAACCTGAACCTAGATGCAGTTTCAGGAGATGATGAAGAGGAAGAAGAGGAAGCAGCAAGAGTTGCAATATCTGTATTATATGCAATCTTTCCCAGTAGTGAAAAAATGAGCTTTTCTACAAGCCCAGATGAATCCGCATTTGTAAGGAATAACTCACAGCTTTTGAGACAGGAAACTGTATCTTGCCAAGACCAGTAAATCATTCCATCAAGAAATGTCTCTGTCTGTTTCAAGAGATTGCTCGTGGATACATTCTCGGTCATGCCAAGAAATACTGCACAGAAATGGAGAAGAGCCACATTTGAAACTGTGATTCTGATTTCGCCATGATTGTAACAGAATCTTGAAACCAGCTCAAACCCATCTGGGCCTCCAGGGAAGTCATCAATTTCAATAATTGAATTCTTAATATGGGATTTTCTCTTTTCTCGCCTGACGATCTTCTTTAGCTTTTCTGAATACGCTGATAGAACTTTCTGCAAGAATGAACTATAAACAATCAGAACTAGTTCAATCAGAAAACCTTGCCTTTAGTTTCAAAGAAGAAAGGAAACTAGCAGTAGTACCTCATTGATAAAGAATGTTTGTTGACCATTAACATTAATTGCAAGATCACAGAGCTGTGGCATTGCTTCTTTGCATCGAATGTAACCAAGAGACTTATGTTTGCCTGATAGTGAGAGATGCTCTAAGGATATATGATGACAGCAGACAAGAAAAATCATACACACTATATAAAGGATACAGTTATCTCATAATACCCCCAAGAAGCATCTTCACGATTGACAAATACCGCAGTAATTTAAAGCTCCATTTGACATTACCGTTGGTTTTTCACTCTGACTTGTAGTTGTGAACAGAATTGTGATCTGTGACGCATGCAGTAGAAAGTGCTTTTTATGATAAAATAGAAAGGGCAAAAAAAAAAGAAAAAAAAACAGTTCCAGTGAGTGTTCAATCACTCGGTAAAAATCGACATAAATATGACTTATCTCAAATTAAAAAGAATAATTATTCTTCTAAAATGAAAATAATAAGAATTCCAAAAAAAACAAACTATAAATCCTTTTAACCAACTGCTTTCGATCATGAGTTCACTATGTCGAATAATTTAATAAAAGAAATAGCAATAAATTTATGAAGCTAACAAAATACATGTTGGCAGTACAAGCTAAAAAGAAACACCACATTGGCCCGCCGAACGAAAGCGATGACAGGCAATTTTGTCTCCAAGAAGATTTCTAGTATTGTATTATTTATCCCTTGTCTCACCCACTCACACACACGTATGATATATTCTTTTCTATTATATTGGCTTCGGCTTGGCTTCGGCATACGTCCCCACGGGAGTTTTTACACTTTCGGGACATGTGAGTAAGGGGCCCAGCAGAGACTTCTGACCCACTGCTACTAATAATATTTCACATGAACGAAGGAAAACGAAACACACAGCAGCACCACTCCTATGTCACGTGACTAGCTATTTGTGGATAAGCGGCGTGTAGAATTTGCTTCAGACCAGAGGGGGCTCTCAATTTGCTATCTTAAATAAATAGACTCCATGGAATGATTATTGACCGAAAAGAAAACGATAGAGGGGATGTAAAAACCCTAAACAAGAACATATTGAAGCAAAGCGCTAAAGCCAAGTACACAAACAAATAAAGGGTGGGTGTAAAAAGAAGAAGAATTACCGGATGGTGAAGTGGAGTGCTAGAGCCGTCTGTATAACAAAATTTTGTAGGGATTTGGACTTTGTAGAGTTATGAGAAAAATTTCACGGGGAAATTTTATTTTGATACCGCCCCCGTGCTGGGTGGTGGTGGGCGTTAGGTTAGGCAAGTACCTTCGAAGTTCAAGGATCATGAAACATCGGGGATTTTGGGCAATTGAAAGTCCACGCTAGAAGATTAGCAAATGACAGTTGAGTCAAAGGTGGCCTCCTTTATAGCATCTCTTTTCTTAATGTAATGTTTGTATTTTGAAATTCACTTTTTAGAAAATAATTTTTTAAATTTTTTTATATTTATTTGTCATTAAAAAAATTGATCAACAAAAAATATTTTCCAGTCAAATAAAAACACTTTTCAGTCAATGAAAAATATTTTCCAATCAAAGAAAAATTTAATTTGATTTTCAAGAAATATTTTTTCTTTTGGCTATGTTTGTTTTCCGGAAAGTGGTTTCTGGGAAACCACTTTCCAAACTTTCTTGTGTTTGTTTGTCATTAGAAAAGTTGGTCAATGGAAAACTCTTTCCAGTCAAATGAAAATTTGGCTTGGTTTTCAGGAAAGTGTTTTCCTGAAAAATTTGGGAGGAAAACACTTTCCGGAAGTTGTGAAAAATTTAGAAATGTCATTATTTGCTGATTATATCAAATTTGATCCTCAAACTTTTGATTGTTATATATAATTTGTTTTGAATATTTATTTTTCAATTCCATCTCTTAAAATTTAATTTTTATATTAATTTTGGTCCTTATTTTTATCATTGTTATTTGCTTTTTCCTTATCATTTTTTTATTGAAATTTTTTATCTATGAAATTTATTTCTCATTCTTTTAATTGTTACTTATTTTATTTGAAATAATTTATGAAATATTAATTATTATTATTTTAATTTCTTCACATTTTATTTTGTTTTTAATTTTTTAGATTTGATCTCTATTATTTTAATTATTATTTATTTTATTTGAGATAATTTATGAAATTATATTTTTTTCAATTTCATTCTCAAACTTTTTAATTTGTAAAATTTGTTTCTTATTATTTTAATAAACTTGAGAAAAATAAAACATTAATAAGTTATTGTCCAGCTCATTTTTCATGACATAACCAAACACTGGAAAGTATTTTTCAACTTATTTTTTATTACACTACTAAATATCAGAAAATACTTTCTCGAAATTCACTTTTCATAAAAAATTACTTTCCAGCAAAGAAACAGGTCTAAATTCGTTTAAAAATGACAAAGGTTGTCATCAAATCAAACATAATGGAAGTTCTATAGAACCTCGAAACCAAATGATAAACATAATGGCGTTGGCGGCTAAACCAGTACAAAGATTATTTTGAGCTTAGGCTATCCAAACGACAGAAAAAATCATATTATCATTCAATAACCAAACCCAGTACACTTCGAGCCATTGGAAAAAATATGATCGATCTTGCTAACATGCCATCACTCGTAATTGATGCTGAGCTCGTGATTTGCACGATCAAAAGTCTTCATTGTCACCACCTTTCAGGTCCATCCATCCATCCAAGCAAGGGGCGTAATACATTTACTAACACCACCCAGATTTTAAACTTTGGAAGACATTAAAACAATTTCAAACTAGTCTATCTAACAACAAGAGCACAGATGACCCAGTTCCTAGTTTCTTGATGGTTGCAGTACGTGGAATAACTCAATAAAGTCACATCGGAGCAGGGATTTTAAAATTCCGGATAAGACAAAAATGCCAAGTAAAACCAAACTTCATATCGAATCACAGTAACCAAAATTCATATCTGATGGCATCTTTCCCATCGAAGTAGAGGGCCAAAACAACCAAGGGTGAAAGCTGAGAACCTTTACTTCTATCCTCAGTATCGGTACCGATCACGGTCCCTGTCCCGTCCATATTCTCTATTTCGACCATACTCATAATCCCGATCCCGATCCCGATCCCGACTACGACGCCTGTCCCTACCATCACGATCTCTGGCCTTGCTGCTTTCCCTGTCATCCCGATCCCTCCCTCTTTCTCTGCTTCTCTCTCTCCCCTCTTTATCACCGACACCTGGCAATATATCATTTTGTTAGCACCGATAACTTTGTCCAAGTAAAATTTTAATACTCCACTGTCCATCTGATTCTCTAATGGATATAACTCCGGTTCATGAATAACATGTACAGACCTATAAGATCAACGTGCTTCATTTCAATACATGCTTATTTTGCAAATAGAAAATTAAAGAATAAAATAATGCTCAAATACCGATTTCCTCAACCTCCCATCCTGCACGTCCAGCACCTGGAAGCACCTTTCCAGCTTCAGCTTGTTGAGTTTTGGCCCGAAATTTTTTCTTCAGATTGCCAAACTCGTCATATAGCTCGCCGTCATCCTGTTATTGGAACGTGAAAAATATAAAACAAGAACGTGTTAAATAATCTCAAAGTCACAGCACCGCAAGAATATCTTACTTCAGCTTCTTTTCTTCGTCTCTTGGTTTCCTCTAATTCTTCTTCATCAAGTTCTTTGTAACCACCACCTCGTCCTCCTCTGTGTGAGCATAGATATGGGCATAATTTTAGCATAGTTTCTACAAGATGTAAAAATAGTAAAACATGAAGTAAGATAACCATTAAGAACTGAAGTTCACCCAGCATAACAAAGCAAATATGACTAAGTTATTGCTTATCCACTCAACTAAGGTACATAAACCAAGATTGAGGTTTGTTATGACTTGGTTATTGCTTATCCACTCACCCATATGCTAGTTACAAGGTCTTTGAGTTCATAAAACAGGAACCCTTGTAAAAGGAGAACTGATGAAAGAGTAAGGAAACGTTTTCAGCACCACCGATTTTAGATTTTAGCAAAGAAAGTTGACAATGTTCTATATCACGCAAGCTACATGATGGATCAGGAGTATTTGAGAGACTCTGAATTATCATATATCACCTCACACCACCCTCGTTGTGACCAGGTTTATTTGTGTTGCAAACATTGCACTTTGAGCGCTTTGCCCAGTTGATATTGCCACACCTGAAAAGTAGAAACATAAGCAACAAAAAAAAAGAAGGCTGGATATTTAGTCATGCATTTCAGAAACCTTGCCTACAATATGAATTTGAAGGTCTCAACCAACTGCCAACAAAGGAAACCCAAATACCTTCTTCAAGCTAAAAGCACCGCAGATGGTTTTACAACGTACAGGTCAATGAGCACAATATTACCAACTAAACTTATTATAAATCCAGTACATAACAGCCTCATCAACTACACACCCTTGACTGAATAGCACAAAGCTTCAGAATGCATGCGCACAAATCTATCTACAAAATTCAGCATTCTAAACACAGTCCTGCCATCAGAATAAATCCCTTTGTCCCAGCTCAACACCAGTTATTTAGATAGATTATATAAGAAATGGGGAGCTACACTCCAACAAATTTTATCAAATCAAACATCATAAAGCAGTCCATTGTATTTCTCCTTCCAGATTGTATTCATGCTCATCAATGTTGAGTTTGGATCCATCTTAAAACTGGATCTCACTGAAAACATTATCATTCTACTGAACTCATTTAGCCTCACAATCTTCTCCCTTTATTGGTCAGTGATTCAGATTGTTTTATGAGATGCAGTTACACGACCATCATCCATCACTTTGTCCAGCAGTAGAAGAAAATACAGAGGAAATGATACTGTATGCTCAAAATCAGAGACTAGCATAGCAAGCGACACGAAATTTAGCAGTTGAACAGCACAAGAAAGCTAACAAATTATGAAACTCGGGCAACCAGAGGCTTACATTGGACAGGTCCAGTCATTTGGACCAAAAAGTCCGGTAGGAGCACCAACTGACCGGCCAGGGACACCAGAGTCATTGGCACCGCGTCCCCTCCCATGACCTCCAGCTCCAGCACCACCGCCAGATGGACCAGAAGGCCGAGCACTTGCACAACGGTTGCACACACCACGAAATGCAAAATTTACATTGGAACAACTGCTTGAACAATAAAGCATAAGAAGTTATTTGCATAAGAAAAGAGGAAGGTGAAAAAAAAAAACAGACTTGGAGCTAAAAAAGAGCAAGAGCTGCTCACCAATATCACATCACAGACCTTGTATTCGGACACAACCAGTCTCCATCCTGTTGCCAGGCTTTCCCTGAAGCATTGTCCTGTCCTCTACCTCTCCCCCCACCCTCATTCAAATCCTTAGCATTTTCCTCAAACCCGCCAAAATCATTGGGATCATCCACAGAGTTACAAACAGTGTCATCTTTGCTCTTAGATTGTGCTATAAATACTCCAATAATATTACCATGAAAATCCTTGTTGTTAAACCACTCTACAGCAGCTAGAGCGGCATGAGGATCCTCATAAGTAACTGTGGCATCACCCTTAGGCTCATTCGTCATTTTGTCACGGTACAGCCATATCTTAGGTCGACCAGTTCTCTTGTCCTTCTACTCATTACAACAAGGAATAAAAAGTAAATAAAAGAATTAAACTATGAAATCCCTCGACATAAAAGGAAGCAAATAGTACAGGTAGATGCTTAAAAAAACAGACGAAAAAAAAAAAGTACCTGGCAAAACTCCATACCTTTAACAACCCAATAGTGCCAAAATATCCGGCCAACATAATGTCATCGGTCCCTTCAGGTAAATTACTAATATAGATAGTCCCATTAGAAGGGTCTCCTTTCCCTGCATAGCTTGCCATATTGCTACAATCTCATCAAACTCAATAATCCCTGCCAAACAGACAAACCACATTAATTCCTAACCTAACAAATACCCTAAACATTAAATCAACTAAATAATTTGTTCATCTAAGAAAATAAAAATAAACAAAACCCTAATTAATTAATGTACCTCTAAAGAAGGTGCTTCGAAAATAAAATCGGATTGAGCCGTCTTCAATATCACGATCGGTTGATTTAAAAATTAGGGTTTTCTTCTTCGGTCGTCGATTCACTTCCACGATAATTTAAAGAAATCGCCAAACAGGAAGTTGACCAACAGAAAGATAAGCTCTGCTGAGTGCTGTCTATCTGTTTCGATCTGTAACTCTGTTGGGTTTTTTTTTTTTT
>Ga0325401_1007167_pt1 | contig 10825 bp, 7 predicted proteins | sample PopdelMetagenome_FD_205666 | JGI IMG/M metagenome (GOLD analysis project Ga0325401, IMG submission 205666) | Populus deltoides microbial communities from Bellville, Georgia, United States - Xylem-PdKOR-R2 | ecosystem: Host-associated > Plants > Phyllosphere > Stem > Wood/Secondary xylem | place...
TTTTTTTTTTTAAGTAAATTAACTTTAAAATATGAGTTTTATCTCTCTTAAAATTAAGTTGTTTAAGATATAATTTTTATAATTTATTTTGATTTATTTTTTTATAGAATTATCATGTTATCATGACTTAAATCATAAATTTAACAAGTTAACTGGGGTCAATCCAATATATTATCATCTCAATATTTCAAAAACAATATCATATAATATATTACTGTAATAATATTTTCTTAAAAAAAATATCATCCAATATATATCATAATTTTAGTCTATAATTTTTTTTTATTAGAAAATATTTTAACAATATTTATATTTCTTTTACATTAAGAGAAATAGCGGGTCAATAATCCATTACTATCTATTATTAAATTAGGGAATTCACCAGAATGGACTGAAATTTGAACCCTCGAGGAGGAAAGATTGAGTTTTATGACAAAGACATCTTATTCGGCCCATCTGAAGGGATTTGTCCTATCCGAGAATGGTTTGCGTAAGAAAACTGTTTACAAATCTAATTTTCTTTCAGTTTTCATATTGCATATGTATTTGTCTTTCTTTCTTAGTTATGTATCATGAAAATAGGTGTGTTGGTTCTTGCAAGACAGACCAATATCATAATTATTAGCATAAGATGCTCGTGGTATGACTGAAAACGTAGCTAAACAAGCATATCAAGCCCAACTATCTACTCTTAGGGTTCCTTCAGAATCATCATGGTGTGTGGGATGTCAGTAGGTGATTCTGTTGTTGTCCCAGATAGAGGAAAGGCTTTTAGCATAATTATGGGTCCAATCTTGCAAAATTGAGGCAAAGGAATCAACTTTCTAATTCACTCAGTTGCACAGAGACTCGGCTCTTCAGGAATCATTTGCCTATGAGCCACAGCCAATCAAGGACAACCCCTGCAAAAATGCCAGCAAATAAGCACAGCACAAGCAGATTGCCCAGCGCATTTTGTTCAGGCCCCTACAAAACCAAAAGAGCAGTTTAACCAGCCATTTTTCATGTAGTGCCATCACATGAACATTTTGTACATAATTGCATGTAGATGGACTAACCTTGTAACCTTTTGGCGCCTCTGTCAGGACACAAACTGAGAGATAACCATTTGTTAATCCCAGGAAAGAGGTTAGCATGATCATCCATCCCTGATCTCCATATTTTGCTGTGAAGAAGAAGGCAGGAACGAGCAGAAAACGAGAAAGACTAGCAATCATGAGACCGTTTCTAGACTCCAGCTTCAAGCATTCCACAAGAGGAATATATCTTGATATAAGATCCCACACATTGAACATTGCAACCAGAACAAGAGAATACCTGGAAAATCACCAATCATGAGAATTTACTCCTAGATCATACTTTATTATCAAGTTTGGCCAAGTATGTATTCTGCGTTGAAAGAAATCTCAGAAAGGAAACTGAAATTGCAGTTGAAGCATGGATATAGCAAGGAACATTGGATACAGTCACCTGCTTGATGCGGGACAACAAGGAAATTGAAGAAGAAGAAGAAGAAGAAGAAGAAGGGAGAAAAATTGTTTTCAAGTTCTTTTTAAATGAATTATGCTGTGCCATGGATGAGCACTTACCATGAGCCCAACTGGTGTTTACCAGTGTCTTCATATAAGAACCCAGGAAAAATCGACAGTGTCAGCACATATATGAGAAACAGGTCAAGTGCATAATCTGTATTTTGGAGGAATAGTTCTTTGTTACTCAACCGTTCCGGGTGTTTGTCATCGTCTGCAGCGTGCAAGAGTGCCCTAAACTGATATGCCTTAAGGATCAGAAACAAATTTCTTTGAACACCAAACAGACCAGGTAAAAACATTAAAAGGAAAATGCAGCACCTCCTGGTTTTCAGGTTTTAGGATGCCAGCAGCTGCAAGGTCAGCTGAAACAGTCTTTGATCCTTCTGAAGCTGCCTTTGCACGATAGTACTTCACTATTGGTAGTCTAGGGAAGAGAAATGCATACAGCAGAACAGATAGAAACTCCAAGAAAGTAGACATTGCCAAAAATAACACTGCAAGAATTGGTAATCAAGTAATATATCAATCAAGTCTCTAGCATCAAAGGCAGGTCATATACCAAGATTCATATTACATTCATGTGGACTAGATATGTAAACCTAAAAATCTGAAGCTCTGGTGCAAATGATATTTATGAAAGAGTAGTGAAAGCCAATGAGTCTCGTATTGGTCAAAGAAAATGTGACTTACTAACTCCGTTTCGTAGACCATTTTTAGACTTCTCAAACACTGCTTTCGTCAGTAGCCTCAAAGCAGAAGTCAAAGCCCCCGATGCTGCCAACCCAGCAAAGAAAGACTGCAGTACAAAAAACAACATGCTTTAATATCGGAAAATTCTTTCAAAATCCAGAATAGAGTTATAAGCTCTTGAACAACATTACAAGAATTCTACGAGGTGTTATTACCTGGACGAATTCAGGGCACATGAAAGACAAGTCTCCAACCATTCCACCTTGAACATGAGCATCTGCAACTCCTAAAGCAGCGACGACTGCACATATACCAATATAAGGTCCAACTCCTCCTTCCCCTGAAGTGACTAAATCCACCTGTCACGGATATTACCAGAACCGAAAGATGAATTGGATTGGATGAGACAAATTAAACTATAAAAAGAGAAGATGACATGTACAGTACTTACAACAATGAGCATCAGCGTACTTGCAGCAAAGAGCATGTACCCTGCTATGTTCCGCTTTCTAGTATTGATCTTTGCCTCTTTATATGTCAGTAACGCCATTGTTCCAATGGCGAACGGTTGATAAACAAGAGTAAGTACCCTTGAAGGATGGTATTTCTTCAAACAGAAAGTAAAGCACTGTCAGATAGACAGTTTTGCCATCCAAAATATTGAGATTGTGGTGAGACATAAAACTTCAACTACTAAATACTCAGATGGATGATCAGTCAGACCATCAATCTTCGCTCAGTTATCACAAAATCAAAGAATATGCTAATCCCCCACTAGCAAGCACAACCATCTAATATGGACGAGATAGAAAGTCAAATCTATCCTACACTGAATCTAGTTGACTATTTGCTGAAGATTTTCCCTAAATTTTGAAGGGTAGAAAAGAAACAGTCAACCTTAAAATCAAACCCTTTCAATGCATTCCTAAGTGAACATACAAGCTTTTCTAGCTTTAACAGGATTGAAAAATCTAGCACACCAGTAAAGCCAGGATGAATATAACTAATGTCAGAAAATTTAGCTTCAAAAACAAATACTAGAAGATAACAGTGAGATACGTACGGGGAACAAATCATAGTAGTAATCTTCAATGGTTAGAATACTGTTCCATGAGACAAGAGATCCAAGTCCAAGAAACCAACAAACTATAATGGCTTTATGTTTTCCCTGGCCAATATCACATAAATTGAGTCAATGCCATGTTTTACTTCATTACTTGGAAGAAATCCCATCACCCCATCATTACTATATCAATGAAACAAAGCTTGAGAGCACAAACCTCAAGCATTGGTGCCGGCACCCCACTTCCACTAGGAATAGTCATGACGAGACCTTACTGAATACCAGCAATCAGTCAATGTTCAAAAGAAACAAAGATGATCAACTTACCATGTTTCCTGGAGCAGAGAAGCATGACCAAACTTAACTTACCAATCTTGAATTCTAGCAGATGATCAAGAAAACAAATCTAACTCTGGGGTTTCAAGACAGTGTTGTTCACTTTGACTGTCTGAATGAATCACATGCAAAAAACAAGAGAGCTCCAATAATTTTTGTATAATTTATTAAATTTGTTTTTCTAACTAATCTGGCAATTGAAGGAAAGTGTGTGATAGATAATTGATCTAAAAACGTTTAACACAAGTTTTAGCATTATATATATATATATATAAAACACCTCCCATTCTTCAAAGATTTGAAAGCGATGTAGATTCGTCAACAGTGCCTCTTTTAGCCTTGCTAGCATTTCAAGGAACATAAAAGTCCAAAGGGACTTTTATGGTATAAGATTTTAAAAATGTATTAAAATATTTCTTTTTAATTTTTAAATAATAATAATAATTGCATGAATTGTATATTTCACAAGTCAATTCGTGAATTGGATGTTGCTTCTAAGCAAAACCCAAAAAAGAAATAATACATAAAACATAAATTAATTAATTAATTAAAATCATGTGCCAATGCGATTGAGTGTATCTCAAACTTAGAAAGAGACGGAATCGGTTTGCTTGAATCAATTAGTATTTTTGTGTTTGATTTTACGTTTTAAAAATACTTTTAAAAAAATTTAATTTTTTTTTTAAATTAATATTTTTTTTAATATTTTTAAATTATTTTAATATATTGATATCAAAAATAATTTTTTAAAAATAAAAAATATATTATTTTAATATATTTCCGAATAAAAAAACATTTTAAAAAATAATTAGAACCACACTCTCAAATATACTCTATAGAAATGACTTATATCAATAAACTGTATTTTTAAAGATAAGTGTGTTTTCATATTATGGGAAGATATTTGATTTTTAAAAGTAATTTTTATTTTTAAAAATGTATTAAAATATTTCTTTTTAATTTTTAAATTAACACATTAAAATTATTAAAAAATACTTAAAAAATGATAATTTAATTTTTTTTCCAAGTAAACGGATAAAAAACATAAACTACAATACTTCCTACACTTAAAAACATGTATAATTAACCAGCGTTCAGCAAAAAGACATAAACTTCCCCATTTCAGTGGTTTCCAAACGTACAACACTACGAACTTATAGAAGGATGGTGTAGGAAATTAGACATTTTATAAGTGTAAAAGGAAAAACAAAAGGCAGAGTACCTCCTTAAGGGATCCAGGGCTTCAAAACTACCTTGAAAGTCTTGATCAAAGAAATGTTATCATAAATTAAAATGAGAAGAAAATTGAGAGGAAAATAATATATATATATATATATAAATTAATAATGGACCAAAAAATTGCTTAAAGTTTTTGTTCTTCTTATTATTATTATTATTATTATTTTGGTTATTTGTTATTCCAGTTGAATTGTACTCAACTAATTGTGTGACACGCGCCCCGCCGCGAATCAAACATTTTTATTTTCTATAAACAATTATATATATAGGTTTTTTTCAATGCATTTCTGTAGTTTAAAATATCTAATTTTAAATAAAAAAATTTATGCATACATGTAATCAAATAAATCGAGAACGATGTGTGTGAATAAATAAATAAAAAGTCATTAATGATATCTAAAAATAAAACTTGAAAAATCAAGAGACAGGTGTGTGAGAAATAAAAAAAAAAAACTCATGCTTTTTTATAAAAAAAAAAAATCAAAATCAATTGGTTTGTAAATGGACTAAATCATCAAAAAAAAATATTTAAAGATCAAATTAAAAACAAAAATGTACAGAACTCATCCATATTAATATAAAAAGATAAATTAGTAAAGTCTTATATAATGAAAAACTCACGCTTTTTAAAGTAATATTTAAATTGTTTTCTCGTGATAAAATATAACAATACTCAAATCGTAAAAAGCCCAAAATAATCCATGCTAAGATCGAAATTCCTTAAAGCCCTTAAATGAAAAACAAAAAACAAAAGGTCTTACGAAAAATCCGAACCCAAGACCCAAATCCCTCAAGCCCAAAACAGAAGGTGGAATTTCAATTCCAGGCCTGTGACCAGAAAACCTAAAGGCCCAAAACCAGAAAATTCGAGATATTACTATAGTTGATGGTTCGTTTCCGCCGGAAGTACCAAATTAAATGTACCCCGTGAACTTAATTTTTTTTTTTTGGATTTGAGAAAATCTTATCTTTCAAAAAACATATTTTATAGATCTAGGTGAGGGAGTAAAACTTTATCTGTCCCAGACTCTTACAAGAAATGCACGTCCTGACTCGAACTCGAGACCTGCTATGCAAATCTCAAACCTTTTATCATTACGCTACGCCTTTTAGGGACTCTATGAACTTAATTACATTGATTTTAATTGTAATTGGAGTGCTCGTACCTAAATTTATTTTTATGAATTATTTTATTCATGTGTAAGCAAAACTAAAATATAAACAATTGAGCAATTAAAAGTCTAGTATACGTTATGAATTGTAAAATACTTATACTGTTTATCTATATTTTTGAATAGAAATACATTTATATTAATTGGTATTTTGATAATTTTATTATTATCTGTAGAAAATTTATATAATGAGATTGAGACAGTAACAATATAATGATTTGATAAGATTAAATATATATATATATATATATATATATATATATATATATATATATTTTTCCTGATCCAAGAGAACCTTGGAGATTGCTTAAATTCAGAATTTTTGTTCAGTGCTAAGAGCAAATAATGGGGTGTCAAACCTGTCAACTTTGCAATTAATGGATACAGTGAACTTTGCTCCGGCAACATGAACTCCACGATAAAAGATCTGAAAGTGATCAAGATTCTTTGGATTCCCTTTATTATCTTTCCTAGCTTTTTGAAGGAATCTTGAAGGGAAAAAGCGAAGCAACATTGCTATATTAATTTGCTTTAATTAACTCTGCAGTTCTCCATTTCATTAACAGCAGAAGCCTCTTTTTTTTTTCAATTAATATAGATGTTTAGGTGAGTTTGCATGTATCTTGACTAATTTTACGGGTTTTGAAGTTAACGATCACATAAATCTCCAATGATTTTAAAATTTGTAAAAGTTAAATAAATAACCTCTAATATTATTATAGTTCATTTCAGCCAAAGTGCCAAATTAAATGTTTCATTTCAGCCGAATTGCCGAATTAAATATATCCTATGAACTTAATTATATTGATTTTAATTGTAATTGGAGTGCTCATACCTCAATTTCTTATCTGAAAATCTTGTTCTAAAACAATGTCCTCGAATCTAATATCATAATTAATCTATAAATATAATTTTATAATTGTGCTTGGTATTTAGATGTGGTTCAACATTGAGACATGTTAGCTAAAACATGCTTAGAACTAACAGAGCAGTAATCAAATTCCTCGATAAATCACTACCACCATCCTAATGTCTGGCTTTCGGCAGGTGACTTTGTTGCTGTGACAAATTGAGGAATGGCTAGCATCGAATATCAACATAGCATCGATGGAAAGGAGCCGACTTTCTTTACCAGTTGCAGATAGATTAGGCTCTCTAGAAGGCATTCTTTTTGCCTATGAGCCAAAGCCAATCAAGGGCAACCCCTGAAAATATGCCACCCAATAAACATAGCACAAGTAAATTGCCCAGTGCATTTGCCTCAGGCCCCTACAAAACCAAAGCCATCAACAGATTGTCATGTGTAAGCAAAACAAAGATATTGCATTTGAAGCACTGGAAATCATAGTATATGGTAACTAACCTTGTAGCCTCTTGGTGCAATTGTTAGGACACAGACAGTGAGATAGCCATTTGTTAGTCCCAAGAAAGAAACGAGAAAGATCATCCATCCTTGATCACCATATTTCGCAGTGAAGTAGAATGCAGGAACGAGTAGGAAACGAGAGAGAATTGCAATCATGAGGCCCTTTCTGGACTCCAACTTCAACCATGGAACAAGGGGGAGGTATCTTGAGATGAGATCCAGCACATTGTACATCGCAATTAGAACAAGAGGGTACCTGAAACATCATTAATCATGATAAGTAAGAAAGTTTTAGATCAAATCATGAATTTTCTAGCATAACATGATCAAATTTTGGACAAGTAGAGGTCTTTCATTAAAAAATCAGAAAGGAAACTGAAAATGCAGTTCTAGAAAAGTATAATGGATGCACCTAGGAGAATCAAACAGAAATGACATGCCACGTAGAAGACATTAATGGTACTGCAGTTGTTTTAACAAGATGGGAAAAAAGTATCATCCTCTTCTTATGCAGCATCACTTTAAGTGCTACAGATTAACCAGTCCCCAATGACAATGAATCTTGCTTGACAAATGAGAACTCACCATGTTCCCAACTGGTGTTCACCAGTATTTTCATACAAGAATCCCGGGAAAATCGACAATGTCAGCACGTATATCAAATATAGGTCAAGTGCATAATCTATATTCTGGAACAATAGTTGTTTGTTGCTTAATCGCTCCGGAGATTTGGCAACATCAGAAGCCTGCAAGAACGGAAGATCATAAATTTTAGACAAGGCCATGGAATTTATCCTTGGGCAGCATGCAATATGAGAAATAATGGCCATCTTTTCAGAAAAATGAACACCGAAGAAAAAAAAAAAGTGGGAATACTTGATGGTCTGCTGGTGTTTGGATGCCAGCAGCAGCAAGATCAGCTGAAACAGTCTTTGATCCTTCAGAGGCTGCCTTTGAGCGGTAGTACTTCACTATTGGCAGTTTAGGAAAGAGATATGCATACAGCAACACGCATAGGAACTCCGCGAAAGTGGAAATTCCTAGAAATAGCACTGCAAACATTGGCAATCAAGAATTACTCATCAATCAAGTCTGCAGCACAAAACGAGAAGTCCTAAGAAAAAAATCGAATCGGATTTGCCTGCTGATCTGAAGTTGTGTGGCTATTATTTTTATTCTGCTCAAGTTATATAACTTGTATATTCTCCTTTTACTTTTTCTGCTAAGGGCCTAGTTCCATTTTCAAGAATTACAAACTAATCACTATGAGACTACAAGCCACAACAGCATAGGAGAAGGGTAATCTCTTCTAATTGGAGTCATATGACCAGTGTAAGTGTCGAGTAGAAATTCCAGCTGATCAATAAAAGAAATAACAGTATAAGATAGCATGTTTCTCTATTGCTCAAAGAAAAGTGACATACTAACTCCCTTGCGAGGACCATTTTTAGATTTATCAAATGCTGCTTTTGTGACCAATCTCAGACCAGAGGTCAGAGCTCCTGATGCAGCCAACCCAGCAAAGAAAGACTGCAGGAAAAGACATCCAAGGTGTGGTAAGATGCAAATTTCTTTGCATTTTAGAGTGCAAGACCAATTGAAAACGAATTCCATGAAATCTAACCTGCATGAATTCTGGACACATGAAAGCCATGTCTCCAACCATCCCACCTTGAACATGAGCATCTGCAACTCCAAAAGCAGCAACAATTGCACATATACCAATAAAAGGTCCCGCGCCTCCTCTTCCTGACGTGGCCAAATCCACCTGTCACAATTATCAGAATCAATGAATCATGAATTGAAATTGATGGGAAATAAATTAAACCCATAATAGATAGGAGTTGTTCATGTTACTTACAACCATAAGCATGAGAGTACTTGCAGTAAAGAGTATGTAACCGGCTATGTTCCGCTTTCTAGTATTGATCTTTGCCTCATTATATGCCAGTATTGCCATTGTTCCGATTGCAAATGGTTGATAAACAAGGGTAAGTACCCTTGAAGGATGGTATTTCTTCAAACACAAAGAAAAGGATAATCAAACAGATAGTTTTGCTACTCCAATTAACTGACCATATTACCTTGTTTAGGCTCAATGACTGTTTAAACAATGAATCTCAAAACCTTAAACGCTACCATACTCTTAACAAATATAAGTACTTATGCAATTTTCAAAAATTAATGATTGAATTAATGTTTATGAGAAACCTACCGGGAACAAAGTATAGTAGTAATCTCCTATGGTCAGCATACTGTTCCATGAGATCAGAGACCCGAGTCCAAGAAACCAGCAAACTACAATTCCTTTAGTTTTTCCCTGGCCATCACAGAAAGAGTCAGCATCATTTTTAACTTCATTGATTGTAAGAAATTCACTATCTCATTATTAGGCAAGCAAAGAAATATTGACACGAACCCCAGGTCTTGTTGGAGTAGGAGCATCAATTTTTCCATTTGCAATAGTCATGGCTAGCCCCTACAAGATTATAAGCCAACGTTATATGTTGAAGCATAAAAACATGACTAAACAAGAACTATCAATCTGGAATCTTAACAGCAGAACATGAAAATAGTGCAGTTCCTTGCGATTCGGAATCTGGAATCCTGGCAGCCAACGTCAATTCAAGAAACCACTTTGAATATATACATGGATGCATGTAATATCTACACACATATAATATCAATAGAAGAAGATACCGTATCAAGATTAGCACATAAAAGAAGTGACGGGCTCACCTCCCTTCTTTATCTTTGAAGAGAGCTGTACTATGGTCTGCAAAGCAAACTCCTACTGCTGTTAATGAAATGGAGGACTGCAGCGTTAAAGCAGATTAAGATAGCAATGCTGCCTTGCTTTTGCCCTTCAAGATTCCTTATAAATTAAGCTAGGAAAGATAAGAAAGGGAACCCAAAGAATCTTGATCACTTTTAAATCTTCGAGTGTGGAGGTGGTGTTGCCAGAGCAAAGTTCTCTGTATCCAAAACAAAATTGATTGGTTTGACCCCATTATTCGGTCTGAGCACTGAATATAAATGCTGACATCAAGCAATCTTTAAGGTTGTGTAGGAATATTATTGGGTTAACATAAAAGGTTGCTATGATTAAGAAACAAATCAGGAGATGAAAAGATTCTTTAAGATACTCCAAAATTTTAGACAAATTTGGAATGTGAAAGGAAGAGGTGGCTGTTCAAAGGACCAATGTGGATGTACAGAACTAAGCGGTTGTGTCCATGTGGGTGTTACCCTCCAAAATTAGAGATGCCCTAATTGAATAAAATTAGAGAGAACAGCTAAATATAAAAAAACAAACAAGCTGTTGGTGTGAAAGCAAATCTTATCAACCCTTGCAAGTTGACGAATCGCCTTATCGCAGTGGTTCCTATATATCTTGCTGCAACTTATGGCTATAATATTATGCCTC
>Ga0325401_1007168_pt1 | contig 10824 bp, 8 predicted proteins | sample PopdelMetagenome_FD_205666 | JGI IMG/M metagenome (GOLD analysis project Ga0325401, IMG submission 205666) | Populus deltoides microbial communities from Bellville, Georgia, United States - Xylem-PdKOR-R2 | ecosystem: Host-associated > Plants > Phyllosphere > Stem > Wood/Secondary xylem | place...
GAACTGGGAATTTAACTGCCTTCCATCGTTCAAGCTCCTCATGTACTGGTCTCGGCATATCTATTTTTAATTGCATAGAGAGTTGCAACGTGCTGGAAGATTGTATAATGTCGACGGTTGAGTGCTCCATCTCTTCTTGAGTGACTTAACTTTGCTGCGGTTGTATCAGTGGTAATTACATGTCTTGCTATTTGGCCAAGCAAACTAAAGAATTCATAGAGAACATGAATGCAAGAGATATGCTAATTAAAGTATCAGTGAGAGAAAACGTACATTAGCTACATAATTTTTCTCAATACAATAATTATTTAGGAGCATATATACACTACCAGAAAATCGATAAATACAAACATAAATACCGAGGGAATATTTCCGTCATTAAATTTCTGATGGATTTTTAAAAATTAAAACAAAGCAAAAACAAAATTGGTGACATGTCATTTTTACCAACGGCATTACCGACGAAATTAAATTCGTTGGTAAACTATGAACATTGTTCATCATGTCAATTATAAAGGGAATTACCGACGGAAAATTCCGTCAGTATTTTCCAGAGAGCTCTAGAACTGTTCACTTTTCAATTGCACTGTTAATTATTGTTTTTTACGGAAAAAATCACCGACGGATTAAAAAGTCGTCGGTGTTATTTGGCGGTTTTCTGAAAAAATTCAATTAATTTAAAATTTTCATTGAAATATTACAGACGGATTAAAAAATCATCGGTAATTGTTGATGGTTTCTCAAAAATTTTATTTTATTTTTAATTATTTTTGGTCTTAATAATTGTATAAATGTTGTTGTGAGATTTGTTTTTAATTTCATATGAGATCAATTTTTAGTTGATTTATTTATAGGATTTTTAAATTTTTAGCAATTGCAACTTTATTTTTTTCGTATGAATTTTTTTAGATGAATTTATTTATTTGTTTTATTTATTTGTTACAAATTTGTTTGAGTTGATTTTCTTATTCTTTTTTCCAGGCATTTTGAGTATATATTATAGAGTGTTGATTTATGTTAATTTAATTATTTTATAATTTTATAAAATGATTTTTTTTAAAATGTTGGTAAATCCGTTGGTAATAAAAAAATATTATTACTAACGCGTCTGTTCCGTCAGTAAATCCATTGGAGCATTTCCGTCGGTGATTTCGTTGGTAAATTAATTACCGACAGAATATGTGTCTTACGTTGACGGAAAAATTTCATCGGTAAAACTGTTAAATCTTGCAGTGATATAAATATTCAAATTCAAGTCAAAATCAAGCTGTTAATGCGTTGTCAATCGAGTGTGTTTAGGAGTATAGTTGCAGTTGTTTTTCAAAATATTTTTTACTCGGAATTACATCAAACTATGGGTTTGTGTATTGTATTTATAAATGAAATAATGTTTTATGACTTTTAATATATTTTCTAACAGTATTATATAAATTAATAAATTATATGCATAAACATATCAAATTAATATAAATTTTAATAGCGCAAACAACTGATGCCAGTTTGTTAAGTATTTGAATAGAATCTTCAAAAATAATTCTCATAATATAAAGGAGAAAATAATACATATATTTAACCTAGTTTAGCCAATCACCTATTCTACAGGCGAAAATGGTACCATGATTTTGCTGTAATCGAAAATGAGGATATAACAAAGAAAGGGCAACATTTAAACCCGAGATCAATTATAATCGTATCAAGAATTACAAACTTGTACTTAAAAAGAGAATAATACTACAATACCCCAAAAGTCTAATAAATACCTTGATGTGATGAATGTAAGGATTTTCTGACTACGAGCTTAGTGAATAACCTAACAAAATTGAGTTAAATTAATGCATTTATAGTTTTTTTATAAAAAAATATATTTGGATTTGAATTTCATAATAAAAATACACAGATTAAATATAAAAATGAAATACTATAAAAAAAATGAGGGTTCTATACATAAATTCAAAAGATTCATAAATTGTTTTTTGAATTTTTTAATATAAAAAAGAAGTTCTTGATCAAATATCAAAACAAAAAAAAAATAATAGGGATTGGCCGGCTGGGCCGGACACAAGGCACGCAACAATCGTGCGTGTACAGTATTAAGTTAATTAAAATTCAAAGAGCACAGTGTTAAGTGAATTGAAATTGTAAGACCGGGGAAGGGAAGAGACTTACCTGGTAGAGATGAAGACGTGATGGAGGACTGGTCGACTAGTTACTTTCTTCCTCTGCTTTCACCTCTGTTCTTGCTTTTCTCTGATCGGTTTCTTCCTGTCCGTCCCCTGTTCTGCGTGTGTTTCGTTCTCCTGTGGCCTTCTTTTTTTGCTCGTCTTCTCTGTATTATCTCTGTTCTTGCGTCTGTGTTTTTGTTTGTGGTCTTGGGTCCAGTGTTCTCTGTGTATTATCCGTGTCTCCTCTGTGTCCGGTCGTCTATGTTTTTCCTGGATTTTTTTTGCTCGTTCGTCCTCTCTGCGTTTGCTTATTTTCCCCCTGCTTTTTCTTCCCCAGTTCGTTCCTCCTGGTGTGTTCTGTGCGTTTCGTTCCCCTGTTGTGTTCTGTTCGTGGGCTTTCTCTGTTCTTTTCGTTCTTTCTGTTCGTCCTCCGGTTCTCTCGGTTCGCTCTCAGTCCCCTGGTCTTCCTCCTCTTCGTCCTGAGTTCGTCCTGATAGGCTTATAGACCCAATTGAACATATATAAAATGTGTGTTCCATATGCAAGATTCTTTCGACCATGTTTTGAGGATAGACCTGGATGTGGTCCCATAATTTTGATCTCAAATGTATTATTGGCTTTTAGAATCATTACACAAAGCTCATAGCCTAGTTTAGAATAAAGCCAGGAAAAACTCTATCCACCACCTAATACAAATAGTTGTTTTAAAAATCCTTTTATCATATCAAGGTTTAAATTTGACAAGGGTTCCTCTTATCATTAATCCGAATTCCTAATAATTTTTATTCAAATTTAACCACAATATCTTTTGCTCATTGTAGCATTAAGCTTTGTTGAAAATCAATTACTAATCATACCTGAATTTAAGCCATTCAAACAGCTACCATCGCCGCCCTGCGGTCACCTGAATCAAAGGTACATCACATACCTCTATTTTCCATGCTTTTATTCAGTTTTGTAATTGCTTGCTTCCAGTTCTTGTGCTTAGATACTCGGTTTGCTAATTAAGTTACATATTCCCTGATCTTTCGTTTACGGATTCGATTTTTATCCCAATTATTATTATTTTTTTGCATGATGATTTTTGTGTTTCAACAGTGATTCCATCATAAACTTTCTTTTCTAATAGAATGGCTGATGAAATATTCACGCCAAAAAATTAGATTTTATCATTTATTTTTCATTAGGAAGTCCATTAAAAAAAGAAGCAAATATTACCATGGAAATCATTAATAAAAATACACTTTAATTTCCAATGGAATATTCCTTCACCGATTCCGTTGGAAATGCCTAAATTTTATGTAACTTTTTGATGAAATGTAAGTAAATATTGCTGACAAAAATGCAATTTTTTTGGTGATTTTGTTAGTGTTTCATACTTTTTTTTTTGTGTTGTTTAGTTTTTATAATCCTAAATGCATTTTTTATTAACACTAAACTCACAACAACAACAAAATTGAAAATATTATAAACAGAATTCCATACACAAAAAATAATTATATTAAATAGAATTCCATACATAAAGATTTTGTAAACAACAAATTAAAATTTTTAAAAAGGTGGAGGGGTGAAAAAGATCCTGATTTATAAGCTCCAAGAGAGGGAGGAAAATGCAAAGCTAAATATGCACATATTTGCTCTCATTTTCTATTATTTCTTGTTTGATTTTTGCTCTTATTTATTCTCTCAGTTCTGCCATTATGTATACTCTTATATTGTGCAACTCAATAGCCAATTGTAATGGAATCCTATCTCAAACCATCTCCTCAATAGTCGATGATGTCTGGTTGAAGTCGGAATGTTGTGTGCCTACCATTAAAATACTATGACCTACCCTTGTATCTTGTGTCAATGCTATAAGCATACCATAAACTCAATTATGATAAAATCTATCAATTGCTCTAGCATCCGACCACAAATGAGTATTGTGAGGAGGATGGTTGTAATTGTCTTCATGTTTAGCAACCATGTTGGCCTTATATGTATCTGTCAAAACAAAAACAAAAAGTCAAAATACAATTAAACCTTTCAAAAAAAAAAATAATCATACAATTATAACTATTAAAAAATAATTATAATGAACTTTTTCACTCTATTATCGATAAACCTTTTCACCCTTCTTGCTTATCCCCTTTCCTTATATGAGTTTCCTTATATAACTTCATTGGAGCATGTTCACATCAAAACTGTTTTTCCTATACAATAAATAGTTTGTAAAAAAAGTCTCACAAATAAAAACTAAATTAATAATTAAATATATAGCAATTCTCTTATTAGGCTATTTGCATGGTTCGCCAAGGAAAGTACTCCTCAAGTGTGCATGCTCATCAAACCATGAGTTTTTTTTTCTTTTGTTTTAAGACCTAGACTGTGAGCACTTTTTAAAACCATATGATGCCAAAAATTCTTGAAACTTAGCCCAATTACCCTTTATGACTTGTCTCAGTCTAAAAGTTTTCCACAATGCTATGTCATCAAAGTTTTTGTTATAGGTCCTTTTCTAAAATTAAAAATTGTTTTTAATTTCATAATTCAATAAAAATTATAGGTTGTCCTTTTATTTTATTTTATTTTTTAATTTGGTTCATATTATTTTTAATTCCTATTTTTAGTTTTTTATCCTCTAGTGAAATTAAATTGTCCTTTCAATTTCACCATTCAATTCAAAAATGTCAGATCTTCTCTATTTTTTTTATTTTTACTTTTATTTACATTCTTTTAGTTGCTATTTTTTTTTATTGTTTTAGAGCCTTTTGTAAAATTAATTTTCTTAATATAATTCTTGGTGTTAGTTAGGAATTGGATTCCATATTTTTTTTTATAAGGTGATCATGGTTTTATGAACCAAGTCATATATTTTAAAAATTAACTCGGGTTAACATTGGTCTTTTATTTATTGGGGTTTATTTTTCTCAATACATTTTTTTTTTCATTTTCATCCTTCAATTTCTTTTTTAAAATTGGTCTTCATGATCTTTTATTTTTATTTTTTCTTTCAATTTAGTTATCCCGATTTCATTACCAGGACCACAGGTTTGACAAGTTTTTTTGGTCATTGCTTTTTTAATTTAAAATTTTATTAGTTTCATCCTTGAGCATTTGGTTCCTTTAGAATTGAGTTCGTAATTTTTTTCAGTTTGCTTTTTATTGGTTTATCTCATTCTCATAATCCGGATCATAAGATTTGGTAGGTTTGCTGGTGTTTTTGTCATTCTTCTAAATTGATTTCCTTTTAATTTTATTTTTCTACATTTGATCTTTTAGGAATAAAACTCTATATATTATTTTTTTTATTTATTTTCTATATACTTATTTCAGTCTAATAAATTGACTGACAGCTTTTGCATGCATGCTCGGATTACTTAGGTTTTTGTTGTTATTTCTCTTATTTTAATCTTTCATATTAGGTTGACTTGGAACTAAGCTCTATACTTTTTTTTTTTTTTGATGTTTTCTTATAAGTTCTCATTAAAACTTTTTTTTGTTCGATTCAATCTATAATTTATTTACCATTGTTGTTTTATCATTTAATTAAATGTTATCAGCTTATTTGACTTTGTCACAAAGATTTTTAACTTTTTTAGAGCAAAATTGCAATATTCGGACAATTTTATTAGCTAATTTTTTTTTTTTCATTTAACTTGTGGCGTAGCGTTGGGCTATGGATTTAGTAATCACTACCACTTGTTTAATTAGGAGCAATGAAAACTAATTTTTAGTCATCACTTCTTCTTGTTTCTTTTTTTATTGTTTAATAAAAGTAGTTCCTTCCTTGAATTATAACGAAACTATTTTATAATTATGCAAATAAAAAAATTTGCCCTCTTCTTGTTATATCGTAATTATGATATTTAATCTATTTTTATGTAACATAGTTAAGCCATTATTTGTTAATTATTTCTTTTACTTCAACTATTATTTATTTTTTCCCTAGCATTTTATAAAAAAAAACCTAGAGATTGAAAAAAAGAAGAAAAGAGGGTGTTATATTAACAGGTCCATGCCCCTGGGCCTTACACGCCGAAAGGAAAAAGAAAAAGAAAAAAAAGTGAGCGTTGTCTTGTTTGCGAGCTGCATTGAAGCTTGGGAGGCCATCTGATGAGGCCTCTCAAACCTCATTTCTCCATTGCTTTAGCTTGTAAATACAATAAAATCATTCTACAGAAATGTATAAATTAATATATCACATAAAAGAAATCAAATTATTTTTCCTGACACAATTATTCATCTCAGAAACTGAAAAAATAAAAAAAATCAAATAAAAGAAACCTAATTATTTTTCCTGGCCTTGATCTCTTTTTCTTTGTTTTTCTAGGGTGCTGTAATCACTATCAACAAAATGGCCTTTTAAGGAAGAAGGAAAATCTCAGTTGAAAAAAAATTTGGTATTTTAATAAATATAAATTATTATTTAAAAACAAAAAATGACTAGCCCATGTAACGCTTGTATTAACGTATGGGTGGCGCTAGCTCCATTCGGATGGCATCTCTCAGCGACCGAACACTAGCTTTTGCCGTGTTATTGGAAGCATTACAATATACTCTTCCTTTAAGGATGACATGTGGTGTTATTGGGGAGGAGGTGTGATGTTAGTAACCTTTTTTTCTTCTCATCCCACTTTACTCTTTCATCCCTTCTCTTGAAAATTGTGTTGGCCATACGAAATTTCAAAGTTTTCCTCAAATTTATTATTTATTATTTTAATTTTTAATTTTTGTTCTCGGTCATTTTGTGGAAATTTGAGTTATTTTTAATTTTATCTTTGAATCTCAATTTATGATATATTATTTTTTTTAATTTAATTCTTATTCTTTTGATAGTTTTATTTTTTGAGTCCTTTTGTTAAAATGAATTTATTTTTCAGTTTCACCATTCAATTAAAAATAAAATTTATTTTTTATTTTAATTTTAATTCTCATTCCTTCGATTACTATTTTTTTTTTATCTTTCTGTATAATTGATTTTTTTTCATTTTAATATTTGATTAGTTGAGAATTAGAATAATTTTTTTTAATCTAATTTCATCATTTCATATTCAATGGGTCGGGAATTGAGTCACATCATTTATCCTCTTTTGAAATAATATTTTTTTTCAAGTTATTATGATCATTTTCTTAATTTGTTCTATATGCTCTAGCTCATTGTCTATTTTTCCTATTATCTAATTAAAATAAAACAAATCTATTTAGTCTAGTCTATTCTATAACTGGTCTATCATTCATTTTTCTCTATGCTTTAGAACATTATGTTTTAAATGAAAGAAAAGGAATCCAACCCCACATCATAGCTCAGGTACACGACTAGCACATACTATTTATCAAAAACGCATGCGATTAGTTGTTGTCAAACTATTTAGTGCTTAGAATTCGAAAGTCAAGTACCCTGCAACATGGAAGAAGACACACCAGAGAGAAGAGAGAGAGCTTATCTATTTGTTACAAGAGATACAAATTAATTACATGAGATTTAAATACAAGATAAAATGCCCTCCCGTTAAACTGGATGTGATCCTATTCTCTACCCATAAGAGAAGTCCGTACATGGTACATCCTTCTTTTCATTCGAGCCAGGAATTTAAAGGGATTTGCTTGCAGAAGAGACCATATTGAATTTGCAGTTGAAACCATCAATCTATAGGAACACAAATATTGGGTAAGAACAAAACAGGCTTGTAATTTGATGATGATGAATACGAAAAATCCAGTATGTTCTTGCAGCGTTATTGCCAGGATGCATGTAAATGCTAAACCCATGAAGAGAAGGGAGTAAAAATTAAGAGATGTCGCCTTCTCCATGCTTGATGTTGCACAACTGGTACGACCTAATGATATCCGACAAAGGATTATAGCGGCGATGAGAGACACATTCATAGCTAGCATGTCAAAAAAAATAAATGATATTCTCATCAATTTTTTTGAACTACCACTGTTAAGATCAGAACCTGATCCAGGCACAGTGATAGCACCAGCGAAGGATACTCCAGCTACCAGTACTGCCACCACGAGAAGATTCCCTACCCCTCTGTTCAGTTCCTCCGTCGTTAACGTCGTTCTTGTTAAATTAGAGATAAGATTGTTGTCAAACTCAGTCTTATCATCTGCCTCCACCAAAACTTTAAATACCTTACGCTGAACAACAAAGTGTTAATTAGAAAATATATGGTAAAGAAATTATATAAAGCATCATGACAATGTTAGCTTAATATCCCATAATAACGAAGAAGTAATTCATCGCTATATATTTAGTAGATCAGCGAGGCATTCCATATTTTTTAGCAAGGAAAGAACTTTATTTCCACTTTGGATTAATCAAAGTTAAGGTAATAAAAAGAAATCTATCATTCCCTTTTCTATAAAGTTGCAACATGGACAAAATGTGAATATATTTACTTCAATCACCTGATTAGCTTCTTACGTGGACCAAAACAACTAGAATATAATTTGACTTGGATGCCACCTAAAGTGAAAGAAATTTTTTATATGTTCTCTTTTATTATATAGGTATAAAAGAATTAAATGTGGCTGAGGTTTTGACAATTAAAAAATCTTTTTAAATGAGTATTGATTGTTCCTTTATATGCAATTACTAGAAGCTGGATTGTGGAGTATAATGCCATGACTAGAAGCTTATCGGCTATAAGAGATAATTAATGAAGTTATCTTATTGGCATATGGAAAAAACAAGAGAGTAATTATGCTTCTAGACCCATGACTAATCGTTTTCTTTTGAAGTTAGATTTGTACTCTTGAGGATGGATGAAGGAATGGGTATACACAACTATCTTTCAAGAGTTAACAGGATGACAACTCAAGTAGTCAATACTAGAAAACAATTGAGGATAAATTAAGAGTGAAACCTAATTCTACAAGACATGCATGGGTGCAAACAATACCTTTAGGTTTAAATGATGCAACTATAATCTTATTGGAGAATGAAAGGTTTTGAAAGTAGAAAACAATGTCAAAAGGTAACGAGGCATTGGTGATGGGAGGTGGTCCTGTAATTCACCATGAAAGATGGGAGCAAAGATGATGCAGATTTTGCATGCTGCTTTCATATTTATTTAAAGAAAGAATGTTTTGATACTTACAAATTAAGAATATGATGGAGATTCTATGGTGCTAGTAAATGATAACAAAATCTAAGTTGCTAGAATTGATAATGTTAAAATTAAGATATATGATGGAGCAATGAAAACCCTTTGTGATGTTAGGCACATGCCAAGACTTGAAAGAAAGTTTGTGAAACCGAAAATCTTACCATTTTGCGAACTTCTGCTTCCTGCGATTTGTTCCATACACCTCTCGCAGCACCATCCTCATGCTTGGTATCGATTCGCTTGTTCTGAGCAAGGACAAGCAAAGACAGTATTAATCTGTAAGAATACATTCGAAACTGAATTTGAATGTATTTTCTAGCATTCATTTTTTGTAATGTTAAAGGTTGTCCTTTTCATTTTCATTTTTTGCAAGTTAAACTGATCCCTCGTGATGTTCAAGAGCAATTGCAAGCCCATTGGCACCATAAGGTCAGTTTTTGGGCAAAAGGCTCAGCATATAAGCATACCATTCCATCTGACTTTGGAGCTTTAAAGCGTCCGCCTTGCAATAATTTCGCAACAACACCAGATGGTTTCAACTTTTCATTATTAACAATCCTTTTATCCACCCGCTTGTCACTCACTAGTGCATGCACTATCTCAGGACGGCCATACATTGCAGCCAAGTGCAAAGGTGTATTTCCATCGTAATCCTTCTCATTTATAAGTGCTTCCAGATCTCGATTTCTCAATATTTCATCCACTAATTTCATCCGTCCACTCTCCGCTGCAACATGAAGAATATTCTGTCCTTTTTCGTTGAGAAAATCCATTGGATCGAACCAATAAGTAAGTAGTTCGCGTACTACTTCAAGATGGCCCTTCTGGCACGCAACATGGATGGGTAAGTTGCCTTCTTCGTTTCTTTGTGATGCGGCAACAGGACATCGACTAACCAGGAGTCTTGCTCCAAAAAGGAAGCCCATGGATGCTGCAAGATGAAGGAGATTTCCCCCTTTTTTGTCCTCGGGAAGCATTATATCCGGCTTGCCGTCCGCTAGTTTTGCTAGTGCAGCATAATTTAAAAATTAGATAATCAATACAAAAAACACAAAATGCATGGAAATAACTTTAATTTTATGCTTTACATAAAATGAAATTATGAAGAATCAGTTTTAAAAATTAGTAACATGTTATTTTTCACGTCTAAATGATGAAAACACGTGATTACCTAAATTTCCTTCCGGCATAGCTTCTATAAAAGAAGCAATCATCTCCTCGTCGCAACTCTCTACTGCCAAGTACAAGGGAGACTTGTGTTCCTTGTTCTTGCGGTAGGAAACTTCTAGGTCTTCATAAACGAGGAAACAGGCCACCTCTCGGCAACCCTTGATGACTGCATCATGCAAAGGGGTGTTTCCTTTATTATTCTTCATCCTCAGCAAGCTAGCAAGTTCAAGTGTTCTATGATGAATTTTCACATGCTTGACGAGATTTTGAATTGTGTTAAACCGTCCAGCCCTGGCAGCCAGATGAAGCGCATTATCACCCAGGAAATTTTTCCTGGTGATTAGGAGGGGGAAGTGATGACACAGTAGCTGTGTCACACCTTCGCTTCCATG
>Ga0325401_1007169_pt1 | contig 10824 bp, 7 predicted proteins | sample PopdelMetagenome_FD_205666 | JGI IMG/M metagenome (GOLD analysis project Ga0325401, IMG submission 205666) | Populus deltoides microbial communities from Bellville, Georgia, United States - Xylem-PdKOR-R2 | ecosystem: Host-associated > Plants > Phyllosphere > Stem > Wood/Secondary xylem | place...
TGGATGACAAACCAAGTTTTGAATGGAAAGGCCTAGGTTTCCCCCTCTAACACAAAAGGACTAATATATCTGTAATCTTCTTTCCCTTTTGGAATTAAGCAAACTTAAGTAATTATGAGGTGGAATTTTGCATTTACATGTTCTGAGATGTCTGCCTATCTTTAATTTTGAGCTGGAATTGCATTAGCTACCTCACAGATAGATTTGGCACTAGTTACAAGATCAGGTTTTAGCTGAATTAGAACCATAGTATTTTTCATGGATCTATCAAGTATTTGACAACTATTTTACACTATTCCATATATTTGGTTATATATTTTCTAAAAATGTATTAATTTAATAATACTATATTTACAAGCTGAGTCATGGATATATAAAGAAATATTTTACATACTACAACATTAATTCCAGAATGGAAGGCTGAAGTGACTTGGTTTAGATGAAAATACTCCTAAAATGGCATTGACAACTTTGGGTTGCATGGTTTTGTGGAGGGTTTATTCATCAATTAAAGTTATGGGAAGATTATCTTATGTTATAGATGGCCTCATAACATGGATTAGAAGAGTTAAGTTGAGAGATGGATTCAACAACTCTTGCGAGAGCAATTATTAGTGCTAAATGTTCTGGTTTATGTGATCAATTATCTCTTAATGTTGATTCCATATGTTGTAGATGTTGTTGGGGCTATCTTGCCCTGTTTGAGGTTTTCTATTCTTAGACTTCAGCTTCATTTCTTACCAAAAGAGCAAAAAAAAAAAAAAACTTTGGAAACTATTTTTATTGGCATCTGATATCAGTGAGAAGTCGGCCTTTCTCTTAGTTTTCTTTCTAATGAGGTTTTATGGAGGTTCAACCCAAGCTTTATTAGGCAATCATTTGGGTTTTTGTTGCATAATCCTTTTGGAGCTCGAAGCCTCTAAAAGTTCGCCTAGTCCAAGTGCCGTCTCTGTGACAGTGTAAAATTTAGTGAAAGTATTGTTGCATACATTGCATTGCATTCTGCCATGAGTTTTCCCGTTTTGGCTAAAGCAAGATTGAGAATTTGAACAGTATCCTCTATACAAAGTTTGTATGAGATGGCTACTGAAATTTTGCTAGGTGATTACCTCTAAAACCTCACTTTGCATAAATGTTTAAATTGATGATCATATTCACCAATGTCTATGCTCTGGTCCTGGTTTTGAGTGTTAGAAATGATAGAGCTCTGGAAAAGGGTCAGCTTTCCGACTCACCAAGTACCTAACATCAAAGTTGGTGAAATCTCAGAAATAAAACTCCCAGCATATTTTGTCAAACTGAATTGTATGAAATCCACATTGATTGCAGGTGTTGTACAGTGAGGACAAGATATGGAAACAAATTCGTGCAGTACGCACAATAGTGGGGTACAAAGCTTCTGTGCGAGGAACGTGTACTGAGGAGCTCAAGGCACTGTATGTTTTCACCGGAGTGGAACCACCTGCCTCATTCAGGGATCCTTCCGATCTGGCGGAGGTCAATGACAAGCTTAAATTTCTTATGACCATTGTTGGAGTGAAGTAGAACTACAGTTAGTTTATCCTATTTTTCTGTCCTAACAATGTCTCTGATTATGTTCGTGCGATGTTATGGATATTTGCTTCCCTGAAGAGAAGCTGCAGATTTTGCAGCCTGTGAATCTTGCAAATCATGTACGTGTTTAGAGCTATTAACAGGAAATCTTGAGAAGACGTGCATTCAATTCATTGGCGATTCTAGCGCTTCCACATCCACAGACAAAATAAAATATAGTACTTATTTTCTTATTTTAGCTGCAGACTGCTTGGATGCCCGCGATATATACTGGGTTCATTTTTTATTTTCATAAAAAAATACAGTAAAAATTTATAATATAAAAAATAATTTTTTTAATATTAATAATAATTTTTTTTCAAATTTATTAATTATTTTATTAATAATATTAATTATAATAAAAATAATAATATTTATAACACAAATAATACTATTTTTTATATGAATATTTAAAATTATAATAAAAATAATAATATTTATAACACAAATAATACTATTTTTTATATAAATATTTAGAATTATAATAAAAATAATAATATTTATCACATAAATAATTATATTAAGAATTCCAAGGATGATTATAACAAAAATAATAATATTTTTTATATCAATACTTTGAGTTATAATAAAAATAAAAATAATTATATCAATACTTTGAGTTATAACATACATTATTATATTAAGAAAACTGACGTGGGGTTAGGTGTGGACGCGTCCAGGGCCAACATGGGGTTCGACACGGTCACGTCCAACCTAACATGGAGGTGGACGCGGTCGCGTCCAGCCCAACATGGGGTTGGGCGTGGACACGTCCAGGTCCAACATGTGGTTGGGCGCGGTCGCGGACACGTCTAGGTCCAACATGTGGTTGGGCGTGGACGCATCCATATAGTACTTATTTTCTTATTTTAGCTGAAGACTACTTGGATGTCCGCGCTATGTAGTGGGTTCACTTTTTATTTTCATAAAAAATACTGTAAAAATTTATAATACAAAAAATAATTTTTTTTAATATTAATAATAATTTTTTTCAAATTTATTAATTATTTTATTAATAATATTAATTATAATAAAAATAATAATATTTATAACACAAATGATAATATTTTTAATATTCATACTATTAATTATAATAAAAATAATAATATTTATAACACAAATAGTACTATTTTTTATATGAATATTTAGAATTATAATAAAAATAATAATATTTATCACATAAATAATTATATTAAGAATTCCAAGGATGATTATAACAAAAATAATAATATTTTTTATATCAATACTTTGAGCTATAATAAAAATAATAATATTTATAATACAAATAATAATATTTTTTATATGAACACTTTGAATTATAAGAGAAATAATAATATTTATAACATACATTATTATATTAAGAAAACTGACGTGGGGTTGGGTGTGAACGCGTCCAAGGCCAACATGGGGTAGAGTGTGGACACGTCCAGATCCAATATGTGGTTGGGCGCGGTCCTGTCCAGACCCAACATGGGGTTAAGCGTGGACGCGTCCAGGTCCAACATGTGGTTGGGCGCGGTCGTGTCTAAACCCAATGTGGGGTTGGGCATGGATGCGTATAGGTCCAACATGGAGTTGGTCGCGATCGAGTCCAGACCCAACATGAGATTGGGTGTGGACGCGTCCATATCTAACTTGGCGTTGGACGCGGTTGCGTCCAAAACCGACGTGGGTTGGGCATGGACATGTCTAGGTCCAACATGGAGGTGGACGCGGTCGCTTCCAGACCCAACATGGGGGAGCGGGTCTGGCTCACGCCAAGGTAAGGGCAAGCCAACCCTAGCGCCATGTGATGCTTGGCTTAACCTAGCGCAAGGGCAAGTCAGCTCAAGCGCCAGGTGTCCTCACATGGGGGTGCAGGCCTGGCTGACACCTAGGCAGCCCCACCAAAATTTGAAGTGACCATTTTCTCCCTAACCATCCATTCAGTGCCAAATGCATCCCAGTGAAAAGACAACCCCACCCCTCCCTTACTGCCCTTGCAACTCTTTGTGGCAAGGGCTGAATTGCCATTACACTGCTCCAATCCACAATGCTTTGAGTATAGGTAAACAGTAAGAGGGGCATTGAGCCCTTTTAGTATATTTTATAATTATACCTCTATGCTAAATATGTGTTTGAGGTGAATAATGGCGCACGGGATTGAGAGAAGTAAAAAGAAGAGGTTAGAGGGTATTTAGTCAAAGTCGTTTCATGTAAGCTATGCATAAATTATCATTATTTTCCCAACTCTTCAAGTTATTATCTTCATTTTGAATTGATTTTTTTCTCAAATTTAATAATTTGTGTTAGGTGGGACAATAATATAAGGTAATTAATATATTTTTGTCATTCTTAATATGCTTTAAATCATATCCATTTATTTTTTTATTATGTAAAATCTAGATTTAAGAAAATAATCAAAGCGTAAACTAGCTGGTAACAACACTAATGTCACTTGGCCAACATAGTTTTAAATATATTTGATTAATTAGTTTTATCAATCATGGTGATTCCACATTGATAATGGAATGATAATGGGTGTTATAACCTAATTTGTTTTAAATAATAGAAACAATAAAAAGTTCAAAAAATGTGTTTTCAACTATTTGTGTGCCCATTTTATGATTTAAAATATGTTTTAAAATCAAAATAAATAAATAAAAATATGTTTTTGACTTCATTTTCATGATTTTCAACGTCTTTTCAAAAAATTTAAATTTCAAAAATATGCTTTCAATGTGTTTAGTTTTTAACGCGTTCATTTTAAAATCCTCGATTAATCTTTCTCATCAAATTGGCATTAACAATGTCTTTTTTTATTAAATAAATTAAAATACAAAATAAAAGTAAAATGAATAGAGAAATCAAAAGCACAACAGGAGAAAATAAGACTAAAGTAAACCAAGTTGCTTAAACCAAGCAATTAAAAGGAAGGGACAAAAATACTTGGTCTATAAATACTAAAAGGAATCATTGCTAATAGGGGATCCATAATTAAAAATACATACCAGAAAAAAAAAAATAAAAAGTGGAGATTTTCTCTTCTACACACCAAAAACAACCATGGACTATTCTTCCTAACCTAGTTGCCACTCTCATAAAATAAGGAGATATGGTCATTCTCTCTCTTTGACGCTCACCACCCACGCAAAAAACACTAGCTAAGCCACTGTGAAAACCTCCATCACCTATTGAGCCTCCCTCTTGTCGGCCACCAACACCGACAAGGTTGTTAACCACCACCCACAACTTTCTCCCTCTCTCTTTGCCAACCTCTCTCTTCTTGACGAACCTCCTCTCTCAGCCAATGCCATAAACTCGACAAGCCAAGACTCACCAACCCAAAGTCCTCATCACCGGCCAAACACCAACCTCATCACATCAAATTTCCTATGTCGCTGCCAGACGCCATGGAAGTTAACCATGACAACAACAAACATCAATATTTGAAAAAAGGAAACCTAGTGGAAGAAGAAAGAAATAATGAGTACCATAACTTTAGGGGCTCCGATCTCCTCCCTCGAGTAATAGTGGGAGACACTGTCTATACCAGAAGGAGGACCAAGAAGAGTATTGAGCGGAGTGACTCAAGTAATTCCATCCCTTGCCAGCGCATGCAATAATGCGCCACTGGCAATTGTGCCCTCCTAACATATGTCAGGCACACTGTCACAATTCATCCCACTTCCAATAACTCCTTTACTCTTAATTGTTCTTAAAGGTTGATTTTAAACCTTAAACATGGTTTTTTAGTAATATTTTTGCATGTTGATTGACTTTAATGAGTATTGACTGATTATGAAATGTTTGAAGTGTGTAGATTGTTTTTGGATGTTTTGTAAGTGTTGTTCTTGATTTGTTATGTTATAAGGCGATGCTATAGATTTTTTTTTTTGAAGTTACCACTTACACAGTGATGCTGATTTTGATTTGTTGTTGTTGTTATCTTTTATTTTGTGGGTTTTGATTTTTGATGATTGAATATTTGTTGATGGTTTATTATTGCAAGTTGCCATAGGATTAGAAAACTCAATGGTTTTATCCTTAGAATTCAACCTAAAAATGATATCAAAACCAATTCAAAAGATTATATGTGTATGTAGTCAACACATAAATATTCGGTGGTAATTTTATTATCCATTTATTATCCATTAATCGACATAATATAAATAAACATTTAATGGATCCTTAGAAATCGATCTAAAAACGATAATAAAATCATTTCAGAAAATATATTTTCAATACATAAATTTTGATTGTGATTTTGTTATCTATGGATTGACATTGGAGAAATAAACCCTTGATGGGGTTTATCCTTAGAAATTGATTTAAAAGTGATAATAAAATCACTTCGAAAAATATTTTTTCAATTATCCATGGATCGACATATGATAAATGAGTCCTTAGTAGGATTTGTCCTTAGTGGGATTTATTCTTAGAAGTCGACCTAAAAGTGATAATATAATCATTTTGGAAAAATATTTTTTCAATGTACATTAGACATTTTTTTTCATTAAAAACAAACATTAATGCTACTTATCTTAGGTAAGATGTATAAGATGATAGCTATCTTCTTTATTATATAATCAATCCCTTACTTAAAACCTTCAAAAACCAGTTAGGGTTCTTAGTTACCATAAAATTAGGTGATAAGTTCTTTTTCTATTTTTATACATAGTGATGTCCCCTGGGACAAAATGATGATTCTATTAGGGATTTTGAGGCTAAGCTATGTTGGTTTATTTTGTGATGATAATGTGCATTTTCTATTATTATTTGTTTGATATGATGTTTATTTATGCGAGTGATCCTGCATCTCATGCATTTTGTTCCTTTTATTGCATATATTAGATATGAATTTATTCCTTCACACCAAGTCCAACACACTTTGATCACACTCAATATCAACTTTAGGTTAGGTGAGCGAGTAGTGGTACCCTAATAACTTTAGTATGGGTAAAATTCATGAAACCATCCAACTCTCATTTGATTATTTACTAGGTAGTGGTTAGTATGCTGACCAGATATTATCCATGGTCTTTATCTTCACATTCCTTATAAGACTCATGTGGACTATCACATCTCAATTTTAGGTTTCTCCCAAAATCATCTTTTTTGTTTTAAATAAAATTTTTTTAAAAATAAAAATAAAAGAGGACCAGCAAATTGATTGGTAAAGATAGGTTGAAGCGGGATTTAAGTGAAAAATTGGAAGCTTAATTGCACTATTGAAGAACCTAAATGTGAAGAAAAACACATATTTAAAACTATTTTAAGTGCATATCAAATGAATTTGCATAAAAAAATCAAATCTAAATACTTAATTAGATTTTTAATAGACCAATTTGATTTAATCATAGGCTCAATTAAAGATCTAATTGAGTTTAAAATTTAATTTAGGCCAAAAGTAAAAGAATTAGTTAAATGTAAGAACTTAATTAGACTTTTAATAAGTCAAATTAATTTTATTAAGGACTTAATTGGTGAAAAACTAAATTTCAAAGCCTAATTTTGGTTTAATTGAGAAGATTGAAATTTTAAAAGACCATATTTAATTTTTACAAATTCAATTAGATGAAATCAGGGACAGAATTGCAAGAAAAATCAAAGTTTAAGGGTCAATTAAAGGTAAAATTTAAAAAATTTACCTCTTTACAAAAGACGTGCATATGCGAGGACCAAATTCGATTGAAAATAGGGATAAAATTGATGAAAATAGATTTTTCAAGGTCAATTGAGGACAAAATTAAAAATATTTGAGATGAAAGACCAAGTTGAAAAACGCATTAAATTATGGGGTCTTTCTAAAATTTTTGAAAGGAGAATTCTTAAAATCAGAATTTAAATGACTTAAATGAACAAATTAAAAGATTGAGGGTTGAAATCAAAAGAGGAATTTATGACCTAATTTACTATAGAAATGCCAAAACAATATCGTTTTATTTAAATGAAACAATGTGTTTTGACCATGTTTTGGTTCAAAACAATGTTGTTTTGGTCAACGCCTTGTCAAAAAAAATATAAATCAAACGACATGTCGTCTAACATTGTTCATCATCTTCATCACCTTTCAAGTCGATGGAGATTGTCTCTGAATCCACCTTTCAAACCGTATTTCTCTCTCATACCCTTTCCAAACAAGAAAAAAAAAATACACCCCTGCACCCCTCTGACGCTAAGCTCGGTCTGCAAGCCATTTTTATTTGTCTCGACCTTGCTAAAGCTTTATCATGACAGACAAAAAGCACAACTTAAGTAGCAGATTACAATCTACAACTACAATGTATTGAGAAGTAGCTTTGCAAGGCAAGAATCAACAGCCAAGATGAAGACTTGATCATCAACCATGATGATCTTGCCAGCTCAAGGCCTTAACATTCCTTAAACCCCTATAAATACCAACCTAGGGCAGCCATGAAAAACAAGGTGAAAAAAGGGAAGAAAACTAAGAGAAAATCGAGAGTGAAGGATATAAAACCAGCAAGAAAAAGAAAAAAAGAAAACCAGTCCCACCTTTTGCTCATTCCTACCAAATTGAAACTCAAACACATATAATTTGCCACCTCTCCTCTCCACCCTTCGCTTTACACAAATACAAACACTTTCAATTTCCACCCTTTCCTTTCCTTCCCAGCAGCATTGTCGTGTCTATCCTTTCAAGATTCCAGCTTCCATTAAAGCAACTCTAGCAGCCCAAGGTCATTTGATGATATCCAACCATCAAAAGATCCACTGGAGGTTCCAGTTGGTCCAGTTACTAGGCTTAGGGCTAAGAAGTTCAAAGAAGCTTTCAATGAACTTCTTCAAGATACATGAGCTAAGGTGGACTTCAAAAAGATTTGTAATAATAAAGAGCAAGCCTTGATAATCTGATTCATGTTCAAGAGGGGCTTGTTGGTGGAACCAAGGCCATTACACAAGGATTGGGAGAAGAATACTAGATTCGGACAGTTTGACCTTTTGTTACTTTTTTAGCCATAACTGGAGCTACAGGTCTAATTTTTATGTGATTCTAGTTGGTTTGGAAACTCGACTTCCATACCTTTCCAACGGTATATGGCAAACCTTCTAATTCATTAAGATGAGAGAGAACCATCCATTTTAAGTTGAGTTTTTGCTGCTGCCAGACAGAATACGGAAACAATGAACTTGTCTTATTTAATTAGTTGGGCTATCAAACTTTATTTATTTTGAGATGAGACATTTTATTTAGGTTTTAGACTTCTTTATTTTAATTAGTTTGGGCTAGTTTTAGCTTGGGTTGATTATTATTTAAATTGGACTTATGTGAGACCCATTAGGAAACTAGGGTTTTGACTTGGAGTTTAAATACTCTTTAGGAATAATTTTAGGACAGACTTTTGATGATATTTTCAGCATTGTAGTCGACTTTTTGGTTGCTCAATCTTGGTTCTTGATTGAACTTTCAACTCTTCAAAGAATTGATCGTTCTTTGTTATGAATTTATACTTCTTTTACTTCTCTCCAGGTGTAGGCGTTGTGATCGAGTTGGTTTATAGTCTTGTTACCTTGGAGCAACTCTTTTATTGTGATAAGCTCATTCAAATCTCAACAAACTTGGATTAGATTGATCTTGAGGTCATGAATTCCATTAAATTTCGCTAGGGTTCGCATCATCAGTATACTCCCTCCACTTCACTGTCTTGTATATTTTACCACGTTTCATGTTTGAAAGTTGGGAAGAAATGGGAGATTAATTGAATCTGGTTGCTGGCATATATCATTTCTTCTTTTCTTTCCTGTTAATGCCACAAGGCCTGTAAGGCCTTTGAAGGAGTAGAGATTGGTTGATCCAATCCCAGCTTGTGTGTTTGAGCTAGGTTCATATAAGAAAAAAACTAAAGCCTTTTAGGTTGTCTACCGACCCAACATAATTAGGTTGAGTTGGGCCTAATCCCAACTTATGTGTGGCTTGAGCCTTAGGCCTTATAAGCCTAGCCCAACCCAATCTTAAAGGCATGTTTAGAACGCCTTATTTTTGTCAAAGGAAAAATGTTATTGTTTATCCTTAATGCATGTTTTCCAAACACGGTCTTAAAACATTTTTTATGCCTTTAGTTTTAAGCTGGTTGGGAGGTGTGATTAGTACTTAAAAGTGCATTTTTATCAAGGTTTTATATCATCATTTTGCACTTGAAGTATTAATAACTCCTTAACTAGAGCATGTTTTATAATAATAGATCGGATAATATAAGATAGCTTTAATTTATGGTAAATGTTCATTTTAAATGCAGGCATATCTCACAATTCAAAAGATTGATTGATGTGATTAACTATTGAAAGTGAAAGGACAAAGAAACGGTTAAGATTAGAAAGGAGATACCGATTTAATTCAAATTGAAACACTGTTCAGTTATTGGGTCATATCTGGAGCTGTAGATTTTGGATTTCAGCTTAATTTATATGGATGGAAAGCTAAGAAATAGGCTTACAATGTTCATGAATAGTGTAAGACCCAAATCTGCCGTTTTCAAATTCAAAGTTTGGCCACAAAAGAGAAGTCAGAATCTGTCCTGTAATCCAGCCCAAACACTGCTTAGAATTTTACCCATATCTGGAGTTCTAAAAGGCCAGATGACGTGAAATTTGGTGGGTGGAAGGAAAAGACAATTTCCAACAACTTTTATGACGACGATTTGCTCAAATTCAGATGGTAACAATGACATTTCATCCAGACAAGAGCTTGAGGTCTATCCACCACGTCCACCAACAGTATTACTCAGTATTTTAGCCATATCTCGAGCTCTAGTGATCCAAATGCTCTAAAATGTTATGGGTGACAAGATAAAATGATTTCCAACAACTTTCATGAGGAACACTTTGCCAAATTCTGAATGGAGCAATGTCATTTCATCCAGCCAAAGTGCTTGAGTGCTGCTGTCCACCAAGTCCACTAAATCAATAGTTGGCCACTGCATCAATAATCAATTACCAAATGAATAGTTCTGAATTTTAGCCTATAAAAGGAGGCATTTGCCATTCATTTAAGAAGCTTGGTTCTAAGATAAGATCATGTTCTTGCTCTCTCTTTATTGTTGTAATGCTTAATTTTTATTTTCATTAATCTCTTGTTCATGCTTTTCATTTCCTTTACTATACTTGGTTAACTTATATCATGTTTATGTTCTTATCTTGTTTATTTATGTTCTTCTTCTTTATTATGTCTAGCTAAGTTAATTATGTCAAGGTGACAAGGTTTCACTAATGGTGTTAGAATAAGTATAATAT